>OLPH01003413.1_pt1 | contig 11060 bp, 14 predicted proteins | sample 1672951 | NCBI WGS metagenome assembly OLPH01 (sample SAMEA3136740, study PRJEB25190) | human gut metagenome
CCAGTATACTGATAAAAGTACCACATGTCAGTGCTTTTTTTAAGCTGGGATAAGTATTCATTTCAAATTCCTCCTGTTTATTTTTTGTGTAGCGCGCTGCGCAAACACAATGGCACAGCGGCAGTCGGAAAGCTATTCACGAAATCCAACAAAATTTTTTGTGAGGTTTTGCGCCTTTCCATATCGCAGAAAAACCGAGGGAGCAGAATAACAGCCGCCGAACTGCGGCTGCCCGCCGAGGGCGGGTTGACGCGGTTCGTCGGTGCCGCGGCCCCGCTGGGCTGCGCAGCCTGGACGCTGTTGTTTCCGCAGCCGCGAGCGTTTCAGCCTTGCTGTGTTTGTGCCTACAGTTTCATCACCGGCCCCTGCCGCTGTTCCGGTTCCTCTCGGAACTGCTGTGCGTAGTCGCGGAGACTCATGTCAGTCTGCTTCTGACAGTATTCCTCCATCTCCTGCAGCAGCACCTCCCGCTCCGCCGCGTTGAGCCGGTAGCTCCAGGTTTCCTCTGTGCCATCCGCTTTGCAGAGATTCAGTTCCAGCGTGTCGCAGGGGCGGTTTTTCTCCATGTCGTAGTTGGCGTAGATGTTGAGCCAGTCATCGTTTTTATCCGTGCAGACGAAGGTGCCGAAGGCTGCATCCACATCGAACTCCGTCCGCACATAAAAATTGAGCTTGCCGTCCGACTCGATGATCTCATCACCGAAAGAAAAATCCCGCGCGGAGAGGTGTCCCGCCGAGGTGATTTCCTTACCGCTCAGATGATCCAGCAACTTGCGCCACTGATCATCGCTCGACGCGAATTGTGACCGGGTGGCATGGTACGCCGCCACGGATACATCCCGCATCGCCCAGGTCTGCCAGCCGTCCATGATGTGAACGGCGGAGAACTCCCGCTTGTCGAAGCTGAGATCAAACACGCCGCGCACCTTGCCGGTGTTTTCCATGCGAAGGGCGGTGAGCGCGTTGTACTCTTCCGCTGTGATGGGATGCCCGTCCGCGAACAGCTTGATGAACAGATCCGGCGCGGAGCCTTTCTCCGCAGTGACATAGCCGCGCAGCTTTTCTGCGGCATCCAGCAGTTCCTCACCGGGCGAGGTCTTGAAGTACCACTCCTGCCCGCGCTCCGTCACATGGTAGGCGGCGTAGGTACGGGCAGCCTCCCTCGCTTCACGCTCCGCGGCATCCTCCGCGTAGATCTCGGCACTGATGTGTTTGTAATCCTGCTCCGGGAGTTGGTTGCACAACTCGTCCAGCACATCCTCCAGATGCTCCTGCAAGGTTTCATCCTTGAGATGCTTTTCAATGGCATCCTTCCATCGCCGGTCGATCCACAGCGTGATGTCTACATGATCTGCCATCTCACTCACCGGTCCTTTCGTCAGTGGGCTGCGCCAACGCGGAGGGAATCTCCTCCCGCGGCTGCGGCTTCGCCGGTCTTGCCGGACGGCGGGGACGGGCAGCGGGCGCCGCGCGGCTGTCCAGATACTCCCGCACCGGCTCCGGCACCTCGGATTCATAGAGGCATCTGAGCAGCTCCTCCAACTGCGCCTGTACGCTGGTGTTCTTCTTTTTGAGAGAAAATTCGAGAGCGGCAAGCTGCTCGCTCTCGAATGAGATCGTGACATTTTCTTTTTTCATGATTGTTATTCAACCTCCTCGTAGTAGTCACGGAGTTGGAAGCCCAGCGCCTCCATGTCGCTGTGCTCCATGCTTTTTTGGCGTTTTTGTGTTGTGGGTGGTATCACTACCCTCGGTGCGAGACAGGTGTTGTTGAAACGCTGCGCGCGCAGGGGTCACAGCGGCTTATTTGCGGCTTTCCGAGCTCTTGCAAGAGATGCCTTTTGCGCTTCACTTGCGATCCGCGGCGGCGCGATCTTTATCCATGATTTCGGGATGGTGTAGTCAACTGCCCGCCCGCTGCGGGACACTTTGACGAGCCTGCAATCCTCCGGTCTGTCCCGCGCCAGCGCTTCCAGCTTCTGACGCAGTACCTTGTTGTGGGTATAAATCCCGGCGGTCTTTTCTTCCTCGTTGAAGCCGATAATGGTTTCCTGCTCGTAGCGAGCCATGTTCATAATCATTTCCTTCCTTTCAGCCTTTCGGCAGATATGCCCTTGGATTCGTCCGCTCCCCGTTGACGCGCGCCTCGAAATGGAGGTGCGGCCCGGTGGAGCGCCCGGTGCTGCCGGAGAGGGCAATGATGTCTCCCGCCTCCACCGTCTGTCCCACTTTTGCCAGCAGCTTGGAGCAGTGGCCGTATAGCGTGGCAAGGCCATTGCCGTGGTCAATCATGACATAATAGCCATAGCCTCCGGCGTTGTACTTGGAGACCGTCACCGTCCCCGGCAGCGCGGCGCGGATGGGTGTGCCGGTGGGGACAGCCAAGTCCATGCCGCCGTGCCCCTTGCGCTTCCCGGTGATGGGATCGACGCGGTTGCCGAATTCAGAGGTGACACGGCGCTCCCAGCCTGAACCGATGGGTGAACAGAAGCCGTCCGCGCCGATAAACGGCACATCCGCGCCGGGAATCCAGCCCTCCGAACCTCCGGCAACGCCATAGCGGACGAGGCTGTAGATACTGTCGGCGTTGGACTTCTGCTCCGCAGATATTTCCAAGTGAAGCGTGTTTTCAAGATTGTCGTACACGGCGGCTATGTCCGCAACGGGAATCGCCACGGTGTAGCTCTCCTCGGTTTCCGTCCCGTCCTCATCGGTGACGGTGCGGGTGCGCTCCTCGTAGGTCACGAAGCAGTCCACGAACTGCTTATGCGCTCGGCGGCTGGGGGTGTCCTCTCCAAAGAAAATGGCGTAGAAAACAGCCTTGACGCGGATACCGTCAAGGCTGCTTTCACCCTCTGCCATGTCATTGACGGCGGCGATGGCATCGTCCAGCAGCGTGAAGCTGCGGCGCATATCTTCGATGTAGGCAACATATTCCGCAGGCGTTTTGTCCGGGATCGTTCCGCCGTGGAAACAGAGCAGGACGGCGGAATTGTTATGCTCCGCACTGCCGGAGAGCAGGGAGCAGATCAGCGCCAGCGTCAGGATCAACGGTGAACAGATCGCCGCCACGATCCAGCCCAGCCTTTTCCGGGTGTCCTCGTCCGAGAGAGCGGCAGCGGCGATTTTCGCCAGTGCCGCGACGGGTACCGCCATTACCGTCCACCTGCCGTTCCGAAAAGTGCCTGCTTGTACTCCGGGGCCTGCACCTGTAAGAGATACCGTTCGTTGCCGCACTTGTAGAGGCAGGAGCCGCGCTGCGGGTCCCGGATCAGGGCATATTCGGACTCCTCCAGCTGGAGGTTATCCATGAAAAACTTCTTATCCACATTGCCGCCGTTAAAGATAAATTGATGGACGGGGATGGAAAAGAGGGGGCGCGTCAGCTCCCGTATTCCCGGCTGGGTAAAGTCCTCCAGATTCTGGCTGGCGAGAAACAGGGCGGATTCCTTTTTTCGTACTCTTTTAAGCGCGTTGCGGATGTAGGTGATGACGGTGGGATCGGAGAGCCACAGGTACAGCTCGTCAATGGCTGCCACGGAATTGCCCAGCGTCAGAAGCTGATCCGACATATAGGACAACAGACTGAACAGCAAGGTGTTCCGAAGATTTTCCGCCATGTTATCCAATCCCTTAACGCAGAATACCAGGAATTTGGAGCTTGTAATGTTGGTATGCCCGTTGAAAAAACGGGCATCCGCACCGCGGCACATGGAATGGAGCCCCAGCAGCAGATCCCGCAGCATCTCCCGCGGGTAGAGGCTGTCTGCACCATCGTAATGGTCATAGCTTTCCTGAATGGCGTCATAGAGGTCGGAGAGGATGGGGTAATCCTCCGGCCGCATCGACGCAAAGTCCGTGCGGTCGGTGATGTTCCACTTTTGATAGAGCCGCTCCACCATCAGCTCCAGCGTGTCGATGTGGGGCGTATCGAAGCCCTTGTAGACGCGGAACACATCCCGCAGGAAGGAGATGTGCTGGGAGAGCAGCGTCCCCCGGAAAGCGTCCGGCGCGTCCGGGTCTTCCGGCCCGCTGCCATCGTCCCAGCAGCGGGGCTCCAGCAGGTTGATGCGGTACTGCCCACTCAAGTAGTCCAAAAAGCAGCCGCCCAAGGCGCGGCACTCGTCCTCCATCTCGTGCTCGGAGTCCAGAGAGATCACGCTTTTGCCCGCTTCCCGCACATTGCAGAGCAGGAGCTTCAGAAGATAACTTTTGCCCTGCCCGGTGTTGCCGAGGATGAGGGCGCTGGCGTTGGTCTTGTCAGGAGCACGGCGGTCGAAGTCCACAATGATGTTGGAGCCGAAGCGGTCACGGCCAACGAAGAAGCCCTTGGGATCGGTTTTGCCGGAATAGTTCATGGGGTACAGATTGGCAACGCTCCTGGCAGGCAGGACACGCTCCGCAAAGCTTGCCAGCTGGCTGCCGCCCGCGGGGTTGGCGGAAAGAAAGCCCTCTCGCTGGCGCAGGAGCAGCGGATCGGCGCCCATGCGGGAGCGGACCAGTTGGGCGGATACGGTATCCCGCGCCGCGCGCAGCTTTTCCGTATCCGTGGCGGCAATGTCCAGATACACGCCGCAGTGGATGAGCGGCTCCTTTTCCTGCCGCTGCTTTGCCAGCAGCTCCGCCATATCCCGCAGGTTGGCCTCCGCCGTGACGCTCTGCTTGTAGTCGTTGGTATTGCTCCGCTCCATGCGGCTTTTGTTGGTGGCGGCATGGAGGATGGCGTCCTCCTCGGCAGGCGTGACCTGCCTTGCCGTCAGGCGCAGATTGACGCCGCCCATATCGCCAAGGCCCCGCAGCAGCGCCAGCTCATCCGTCATGGGCGGGTAGCTTTTCAGTGTCATCGCCGTATGATAGCGGCTGCCGAGGATGAAGTGATCTGTGTTGAACTTCACCGCCGCGGGCGCGATCATATCCAGAAAGTCCTTCGGACGCTGTACCTGCTCTGCCGCTTTCTTTTTCGGTTTTGTTTTCTTTTTAGCCATGTGCCATATACTCCTCTCCATCGTAATCACGGAACACCTCCGTGGTGAGATCCTGCCGGTAGTAGATCGCCAGCAGGCGCTTCACATCCTGCTCCTCCGCCAGACGCACGCGGAGCCCGTGGTCGCAGATGGCTTTCTCCAACTGCCGCAGCGCGCTTTCATCCGCACCGGCTTTTTCATCCAGTGGGAGCACCAGCACAAATTTGCGGGAGGAGGCGGATGAGAATTGAATGGCATCCAGATGGGCCATGTCTCGATCTAACAGCTCCCGCACGGCAGGCTCCGTTTCCTCCTCCAAGCGCCGCAGGTAATACTCCTTGTTCCGCTGGAAAGATTCGCGGGAATCCAATGCCAAAATCTCCAGCGATGGCTGTGTGCTGAGAAGCATGGTGAGGGAGCGGACACGGCCCCGGATGACCTCCGGGGACAGGACGGAGAGGTTGTCCGGCTGGATCAGGAAGAAGACCCGCTCACCGGAGTCTGTCACGATGCCGTGGGGCGTCACACGGACGATGCCCATGAGCTGCCGGGTGGATTGCCGCTGGCGCAGTTCTTTTTTCTGTTTTCGATTCATGGGTCCAGCCTCCATTCATAGTATTGCTGCCGCAGAAAGAGAAAACAGGCGGCACGGCGCAGGAAGTCCAGAATGCTGGAGCCATCCACCTGAATGGTGAGAAAGGCGTACAGCACCGTGACCACCAGCAGTCCCATGCCAAGGCCCTGGGTCAGCGCCAGCACAGAGAGCAAAGTGCCGATGCCGATCACGGCGATGTCCCGCAGCAGCCAGAGCCACAGCATGGGCTTGGCTTTCAGGTTTTCGGGGTAAATAAACATTTTGTTCCTCCAAAGCGAAACCGCTGCCGAAGATCTCAGCAGCGGTTCGCACGATGTATTTCTTATTCTTCGGCGGCACCGGTGTCCTCAGCCAGCGCCTGCCGGATGCAGTCCAGGAAGAAGGCATTCTGCTTGATGCCATTCCGCTTGAGGTATGCCTTGAGCTGCTCAAACAGCTCGGTGGGCACCTGAAACGCCACCGTCCTCACATTGTCCTTGTCCATCTTCACATTTTCCTCCATTTCATAAAATTTGGTAATAAGCGCGGTCATGTACCGGCTCAGTGTCTCGCCGGATTCCGCCTGTCGCTGCCGTACTTTGGTATGCAGCTCCAAGGGAATTTCAGCGCAGAGGTTGCGCGTTTTTTCTGCCATAGCAGTTCCTCCCGATTTTTTTATGGTAAAGCCAAGATACCCGAAAGCAAGTGTGAAAGCTATGACCAAAGCCAACTAAAAACCCCATTCCAAATCAAGCGTAATGACCATAGCCACCCGCTGCATGAGGTATTCCACGCAGGGGATGGCCACGCTGTTGCCGAGGGCTTTGTAGCGTGCGGAGTCCGAAGCGCCGGGAACATCGGTCCAGCCATCTGGATAGCCTTGGAGCCGTTCGCACTCCAGCGGTGTGAGGCGGCGAATGAGATTCCGACAGTCCGTATCCCAGGTAGAGGGCGGCTGGCAGATGAGGTCTGTAGCGTCCTTATGCTGCCGTGCGTTCTCTGTGGAGGCGATCTCATCATCCTTGAACTGATCTACCCGCTGACGGGCATAGACGCTGTGGCGGTCTGTGGCGGTCAGGGTATAGGAAATATCCCGCTGCCAGCCGAAGCCGTTGCCGCCGTTCTGAGGCTGGCGGTCAATGGCGTTGCCCGCAATGCAGATGACTTCCTCCTGCTGTACAAGAGGAATGTTGTTCCCTCCGGTCCCGTAGCGGGCGGACATGGTGGGGGCTACATCGTGCGGCCCCGTGTATCTTCCGTCAATGCCATGGTTTTCGTAAACCTTGGGTCCTGTCGGACGCAGAATCAGAGGCTGGTGTCCGTGCTCCTGCGCCCGCAGCGTCCCGGTAACATCCTCGCTGCACTCCATGATCTGCCCACCTTGATCATTGATGCAGAGGATGCTGGGCATACAGTTCCCGCTGGGGCTGCCTTTCAGCGTGGGCGATACGCCTTCCTGATATCCAATGGTCCCGGCGTTCGCGCCAGCTCCAGCAGAAAATCCAGCGACAAAGGTTTGTTGCTTTATCCCCGGCTGAGCCTGCAGCGCGCCTGCTACATCATGCAGGTCACGCACCTCGTCCCGCTGGTTGGCGGCGAATGCGATCTGCTTTTGCGGACCACTCTGACTGCTGCCGGGATTTGTGATAAAGGTCTGCATTTGGAGGTTCTGCGTTGCCATCAATGCACCGGACACACCGTCCGGGTCAATGCCTTCATTGCGCTGATTGATATGGTAGGCTTTCGCTTCGCCGGATATGGGCGCGGGCGGGTCAAGCCCTGCCTGCATACGCAAAGCTGCTTCCAATAAGGGTGGCAGCGATTTGCCGCGGCAGGCTGCGCGGCGCAGAATACCCAGGCACGCTGTCTGGGATAGCGAGTATCGGGATGGCGCTGTAGCCTGCAAAATCTGCCACAAGGAACACTCGACGGCGTCTTTGGGGCACTCCGAAGTGTTGAGCATCCCAAACGATCCAAGCCATGGAGGATCGTACTCCCAATATGCCCCCAGCATATTCCCAGCGCCCGGTCTCAGGTCTAACAACATGAAGGTATGGTTCTTCAACTTGGAGGAACGCTTCGAGGACTTTTTGAAAATCCGCCCCAGGCTTTTTTTGACCCGTTTCAGCGTCCCGCCCACTTGAGAGAGCACCGACGACATTTTCCCACACGCCGAATCTCGGTCGAATATGGACTCCTGTCCTTCCAGATTTTCTGTCTGCATCTCGCATCTCCTGAATGATTCGTATTTGTTCCATAAAGAGGCCGGAACGCGCACCGTTCAATCCGGCGCGCATTCCGGCCACGCTGAGTCCTGGCATGGGCTGCCTCCGCAGATAATATCCACAGGCGGCAGATACGCGCCGTTCAGCTTTGTAATGTCTCCCATCTGCTCCATGCGGGGGAAACGGATCTTTGATACCAGTATGGGGAACGGTTCGATCTCACTGGCCCAGATCGGCTCGATGCCGCACCGCACCGAAGCCAGAGGGAACCCGCCGATGCCGTCGAACAGGCTCCCCATCGTAAGTTTCTTTGTTGACTGTGTCATTTCATACACACCCTTTTTCATTTGATTGCCGCGGCGATGGTCCTCGTCACATTCACCGCGGACTGCGCCGTATAAACGGCGCTCATAATATTGGCTTTTGTTGTGGTGTCCAGACCGAAGCTGCCGGCGATGCGGGGCACCTCTCCCGCCGAGAGCATGAGTCCAACGCCCATGAGTGCGTGGCCCTTGAACACCATGAGTCCCGCAATGAGGATGGTGGACTGGAGGAAGGCGGTCAGGCACAAACCGATGACCTGCCGCATCCAGCCCATAAAGCCGTCCAGATAGCCCCGTGGGACGCTGAACATATAGAGGGAGCCGACTGCAATTTGAATCAGCAAAATGCCCCCGCGTTTGAGGTTGGCGAAAAACACCTTGATGACCGCGTAGCCCATGAGGATCACGCAAAAGAGGAGCATAATGGGGCTGGTGATGATGCCGAGACCGAAGTGAGAGCTGTTCACCACATCCGACAGGGTCTGGATCTCATTGAGCTCCGTAATGATGTCCTGTCCCACCTCACCAATGCTCCGTCCATAGCCGGTGAGTCCCGCAGAAAAGGTTCCCTGCAGCGACACCGATAAGGCATAGAGCCGGACGGGGACAACGGTGAACAGGCTCACCGCCAGAAAGCCCTTGATGATATTCATCCCGCACTGCTGGAGATTCCCCCTGCCGGTGGAGTATTCAATGCCGCACTCAAAGGCGCAGACCACCACGCTGACGGTAAATAACGCCCACGCGAGGCGGGAGAAAAAGAGAATGATGGCGCTGACCCATTCCAGCTCGAACAGCTCCACGCCCATATTGCCCATGAGGGCAAAGAAATTGCCGAGAAAGCCTATGGCCTGCCCATAGACCCAGTCCATGAGCTGATCCAGGACTGTCGCGGCGACAAAGTCCCAAATAAATATTGTTCATTCACCTCCGAAGACGCGACAAGGCCGCCGCCCTTTCGGGCGACGGCCTTGTCGCAATAATTGGTATTATGATTTGTGGGAGAAGTTCTCGTATAGGGGGATGCCGTCCCGCTTGATTTTGCGCTCCATAGTCGCGCCTTGCGCGCGGCGGAAGAATGTATCGGCACGGTATACGAGTATATCCAAAGACATGGTTTGCAGCGGCAGGAGCGCACGGCGGATCGCCTTGATCGCGTCTGCCGGACGCATGGAATTTTCCGGGATAATGACGCACAAATCGTAGTCACTATCATCGGTTGGCGTACCATAAGCACGGGAGCCAAAGAGATAAACCGCCTCGGCTTTGACAGTTTCCGTGATAACCCGGCACACCGGCTCCAATTCTGTTTGCAAGGATTCCGTCTTTGCTAAATACTCGTTTTCTGTCGACATATTCATCATCCCAAAGCGGTGATTACTTCAAAAGGCGGGGATAGTCTGTCGCGCCATTGACAATGGCGTAAATATAGACGGTGTCGCCGATCACTTTGTAGACCGCCACATAAGTTTTTGTCAAAACCAGTTTTCGGTATCCGTTTGCGGCGAGGATCGGGTCCGGATGTGTTTGCCCCATCAGCGGGAAATCTCGCAGACGGTTTATGGCCGTTTTCATTGTACTGTAGATTTTCCGCGCGTAGGGAGTCCCCGCCTCCGTAATATGATACTTTACGATCTCCTCAAAGTCATGTTGAGCGGGAGGAAGATAGACCAGCTTACTTTTCGTAGGCACGGAACAACTCCTCCATTCTCTCGTCCAGCTCCTCCGGTGTGCAGACAGGCTCTCCGCTCAGTCTGCTGATTTCCGCGGCATAGATCTTGTCGCGGTGGCGGAACATTTTTTCCCGCTCCTCGTATGCGGCCATGCTCATATAAACACCGTCATCCTCACCTTTATTTGTGATGAAGATCGGCTCACCGGATGCTTTTGCCAACTCAGAAATTTGAGTGTACTCATTCCGCAGAGCGGAGGATGGTCTGATCTGCATAGAAAGCCCTCCTTGTATCAATGTCTTGATAGTATTATATCAAAGCGATAGCTTTTATGCAAGACCATCCTCACGCGCCAGCCCACTTCCAGAATCAGACTTCTGACCCGGCTCTCAAGGGATACGCTTTTTAGATGCCGATGATGCTCCAAATGTATTTCGGGGCCGTCAGGGTGAAGATGAGGCAGGCAAAGAGGATAGCGGGGCCGGTCCACTCAAACTGCCCTCGCTGGCGAAAATCAAAATACGCGCCGCCAAGCTTGACAAAGAACGCGATGGCGAGGATCATATCCAGCGCCGGGAACACCACCTTCTCCACCACAGCCTTGATCTGTTTAGCTGCCTCCGTCCACGTCTGTTCCACAGCGCCCGCCACATCGCCGCCCGCGGCGAGGGCGGAGGTGCAGCAGAGCGCGGTCAGGAGCAGGAGCGCCAACGTCAAAATCACGATTTTTTTGTGTTTCAAGATCTCAACCTCCTTAAAAGGGGGATGCCGCCCCTCGCGGAGCGGCATCCGTTGTTAGTCCTTAATAACCGGTGCGGGGCAGGGGCTTGCTGGGGGCGTAGACACGGGTGACCCATCGAGAGGTCGCCATGATCCACTGCCCGTTGTAGACGCCGCCCGCATCCGCCTGATTAACGAACTGCGTACCGCCGGTGAGCTTGGCAAGGGCCTTGCAGTCCACGCGGGGGGCCTCCACCTGACGGAAGTTGGCGGGGACGATGCCGAACGCAGCCATAAACTCCGTCACATACTCATTGGCGGCAAGTCCCAGTGCCGCGGGCGAAGCGTCCAGCACATAGTTTTTGGATGTGCTCAGGTTATCCGCCAGCGTGCGCCAGATATCTCTGCTGAGATTTGTGCGGTACACGATCTTATAATTTCCGGGAGTATTCCACGTGCCAGTGTAAATTTTTTCAAGGCGCACCGCCTTGACGGGCAGGGTGTCACGCCAATAAAAAGATTCCAGCGCCGTGGTGGAATTGTTGGCGATGCCGGTGAAGTTGTAGCGGACGAGCTGCCCC
>OLPH01003414.1_pt1 | contig 11059 bp, 5 predicted proteins | sample 1672951 | NCBI WGS metagenome assembly OLPH01 (sample SAMEA3136740, study PRJEB25190) | human gut metagenome
AGCGCGTCTACCATTCCGCCACACTCGCAGACAATCGACTAACTTACACCCGGCTGGGTAATCATGCAATCTTCGGCGTGTCGCATGGGAGGCAGGGATATATCGCTTGTGGGTCTCCTGCGGGCGCCGTGATCTTTGAGGGTGGCGGCACTCCCCTCAGTCACTTCGTGACAGCTCGTCCGCAATTAAGGACGGGCCTTGCCTGCAACCTGCTGGTTCGACTATCGTCTCACCTTCGACTACAAACAGCCCACTGGGCTGTTTGCTTAACGTCTCAGCCTCAGCGAGGGGAGCAGAGAGAAGTTCGGCACAAGCCGCAACGAAGGAGAAAAACTCACAACCCTGGCCGGCGCTCGCCGTTGCCGTAGAAGTGGGCCAACGCTTCGTCGCGGAACTCATCAAAGTATCCGCCGTCGATCGAGGCGCGGATGTCGTCCAGCAGCTTCACGAAGAAATGCTCGTTATGGATCGTGGCCAACGTAAACCCGTTGAACTCGCGGGCGCGCAGCAGGTGGTCGACGTACGCGCGCGAATAATGCTGGCAAGTGTAGCAGTCGCACCCTTCCTCCAGCGGCCCGAAATCGAACTTGTGCTGGGCGCGCTTGATGTTGTACCGGCCGGCGCGCGTGTAGATCGCGCCGTTGCGGGCGCAGCGCGCGGGGGCCACGCAGTCGAAGGTGTCGCCGCCGTTCTCCACGCACGCGAAGATATCGTCCACGGAGGCGATGCCCAGCACATGGCGCGGCCGGCTCTCCGGCATCGCGTCGCAGATCCAGGCGCAAGTGTCGCCGATGATGCGTTTCTCGATCGCGCCGCCAATGCCCACGCCGTCGAAGTCCAGCGACGCGATCTGCGAAGCCGCGCGCCGGCGCAGATCCTCGTAATTCGCGCCCTGCACCACGCCATACAGCGCCTGATACGGCCTGCCCAGGCGTTCCGCCGTCAGCCGCTGGTGCTCGTCCACGCATCGGCGGGCCCAGCGGAATGTGCGTTCCACCGAATCCTCCTGGTAGGAGCGGGTGTTCATCAGCGTGGTGAGTTCATCGAACGCGAACATGATGTCCGCGCCGATTTTGTGCTGGATGCCCATCGAAATCTCAGCGGAGAAACGATGTGCGTCACCATTCAAAGGCGACTTGAACGTCACGCCGTCCTCATCCACCCAGGCCATGCGCTCCTTGCCCTTGGCGATGATGTCGTCCGACTTCATGCCGGTCACGTCCATTGCCAGCGTCTTCTTGAAGCCGACGCCCAGCGACATCACTTGGAAACCGCCAGAATCGGTGAACGTGGGCCCATCCCAGTTCATGAAACGCGCCAAGCCGCCGGCCGCGTCCAGCACGTCCTCGCCCGGGCGCTCGAACAGGTGGAAGGCGTTGGCCAGCAGGCACTGTGCGCCTAGATCCTTCATCTGCTCGGGCAACACGGCCTTCATCGCGGCTTGCGTGCCCACCGGCACGAAGGCAGGCGTGCGAATATCGCCGTGGGGCGTGTGAATGATGCCGGTGCGGCCGTATCGGGCACCGTCTCGCCCAAGCCCGCTGGCCGTGGATGGCAGGCGGGTGATCGTTTCGAAATGGAAGGCGCTGCGGTCGCCGGGCTGTCCGGGCTGTGCGCCCAACGGATGTTCAAGAAGGCTGATCGTCATATGTTCACTTTAGGCAGAAGGGCCAGAAAAGGGCCGGAAATTGTGAAGAACTCGGTTTCGAGGGGCGGATTTCGCCGCTCCCGAACGTCTACTTCCGCTTCAAGGGGCTCCCGGTCAAGTAGGCCGGCTGCAAAAATGGCGGAATGGCGTTAAATGAGGGCCCTTGATACTCGGAATTGACCGCGCGAACAGCCCCTTGAAGTGCAAGTAGATGTTCCCGAAACAGGAAATCAGCCCCTCGAAGCCGAGATGCCCATAAGACTCTGCGATGATTACGCATAGACTTTCAATCAACGTTCAGAAAACCTCCAGATTGACTGCCTTTACTACTGAGGTAGCACACGAGAAGTGGCAATGGGCAAGTGCCCGAATAGCCGCCGAACAGACGTGATAGGAATTTAGGAAAAGGAGCAGCAATGGCTGACGAATTTAACCCGCAGGGCGTCGACCAGACCCCGCGGAATAACGAAAACCCCAATAGTACTGCCGATACCGGCAACGCCGAGCCGAAGAACCCGTTTGTGGGTGGCGACTCGGTTGATGCCGGCAACGCCAGCGATTCCAGCGAGCAGCAAGCCCCGGTTTCCTCGGCCGCCCTCGCTGCCGATCAGCAGCCTACGCAAGCCGCTACCGATACCGCCGCCACCGAGCCCATCCCGGACTACGCCTCCGCCAAGGGCGAGAGCACGGTGGTCTCCTCCTCGCCGGCTTCTCCGGCAGCACCGGCCGCAGGCCAGACCTCGGCCACAACTCCGCTGTATCGTCCGGCCCCGGAATATGGCGCTTATGGTCCGACCCCGACTCAGGCACAGGGCCAGCAGGGCGGCCAGACCGGCAGCAATGCCCAGCCCACGCAGCAATTCCCGTTCGGTCAGCCTGCACAGCAAACCCCACAGGGCCAGCAGGACAACCGCAATCCCTACTACACCAATAACCCGCAGCCGCAGGGCAACGGCAATCCGTTCAATCCGCCCACGCAGCCGCAGCAGAACAACGGCAACCCGTTTGCCAGCCAGTCCGGTCAGAATGGCCGGAATGGCCAGCAGCCCCAGCAGGGCGGTCTGTTCGGTTTCGGCACTCCCGGTACCGGTACGCCGAACGGTCAAGGTCCGACCCAGCCGGGACAGCCCGGTCAGCCCGGCCCCGCCAAGCAGGGCATGTCCAAGACGGCGAGCAACATCCTCATCGCCGTGGTCGCCGCCGTTCTGGCTGCGGCCCTCTGCCTGGGCCTCGGTTACGGCGCCCTCACCAGCGGCCTGATCACCTTGCCGACCAGCAATTCGCTGTCCAACGTCAGCTCGAATAAGTCCGGCTCCGGGTCCGCCACCGCCAAGAGCGGCGAAGCCCCCGACTGGCAGACCGTCGCCAGCGATGTCTCCGGCTCCGTGGTCTCCATCCAGACCGCGTTGAGCAACGGCACCGCCAAGGGCTCCGGCGCCATCATCGACACCGAAGGCCACATCATCACCAACAACCACGTGATCTCCGGCGCCCAGCAGATTCAGGTGACGCTTGCCAACGGCAACATGTATTCCGCCACGCTCGTCGGCACTGACGCCACCACCGATCTTGCGGTCATCAAGCTCGACAACCCGCCGAGCGACCTCAAGGCCGTGAAATTCGCCGATTCCGACAAGCTCGCCGTCGGCGAGAACGTGATGGCCATCGGCAACCCGCTCGGCTACGACGACACCGCCACCACCGGCATCGTCTCCGCCCTGAACCGCCCGGTGACCGTGACCGACGATAACAACAACGAGATCGTCACCAACGCCGTCCAGATCGACGCGGCCATCAACCCCGGCAACTCCGGCGGCCCGACCTTCAACGCGGCCGGCCAGGTGATCGGCATCAACTCGTCCATCGCCTCGACCGCCGCCTCATCCGACTCCGCCGGTTCGATCGGCATCGGCTTCGCCATCCCGTCCAACCTCGTCAAGCGTGTGGCCGACGAAATCATCAAGGACGGCAAGGTCAAGCACGTTGCCCTCGGCGTGGTCATCAAGTCCGACACGGTTGAAGCCGACGGCGTGACCCGCGGCGGCGCGACCATCACCAAGTCCAGCGCCACTGGCAGCGCGGTCGTCTCCGGCGGCCCGGCCGACAAGGCCGGCCTCAAGGAGGGCGACACCATCGTGGCCTTCAACGGCAACGCGGTGAACAACAACTACTCGCTGCTTGGTTACGTTCGTGCCGCGGCTTTGGGAGACAAGGTGACGCTGACCATCGTGCGCGACGGCAAGACCATGGATGTGGACGTGACGCTCGATCAGGAGGAGTCGTCGGTGAACGGTTCGTCCAGCTCCGATTCCAACGGCAACAGCCAGAATAAGCAGAACAACCAGAATGGCAATGGCCAGAACGGTTACGGTAACGGTAACGGCAATGGCAACAGCGATGGCGGCACCGGTGACGGCGGCGGCTTCTCCGACCCATTCGGCCTGTGGTAAAGCCGACTCGACAACGTCACACGGTGTTGAGCGGTAACCGCTGAACACCGTGTCAGACAAGCAAAGGCCCGTGGCAGTGAGCAAACTCCTGCCACGGGCCTTTCGTATGCGCTATTGTGCCCTGCGCCCATGCCGCCAACGTAGTTTCGATATCCGGCATGTCGCGCAACGCTCGTTGATAGGGTAGGTCAAGCACTGAGTTCGGGCGGTGCTCCGAACAAAGCGCATAATTCAATACAAAACTGAACATTTCTTTACGCCGTGTATCGGAAGGTCGCGCGGGAGCCGAGCAAAGCGGAGCCCCAGGCAAAGCCGCCGGTGGGTTAACAAGGCGTGACCGCAGCGCCGATTGCGCGGGCCACGCTTGCCGTACCGCAATCGACTCCGTATACGAGCGTAAGGAGCAATGATGAGCAGACTCATCAGATTCTTCACCAAAATTCTCGACATCTGCAAGCTTGTGCCGATGCTTCCGGTCGTCGTCATCGCCGCAATTCCGTTGGCTTTACTAGGCGATTGGCGTCCGTGGGGCAATGCGATGGCGATTCCGGTACTCGGCAATCCGGGTTTCGGCCAGTGGCTGGTTATCGCACTGGTGCTGGTTATTGTGATTGACACTGTGCGCGGCATGATTGACGATTTGCGTCATGGGCAGGTTGGAGTCGATGTGCTGGCCGTGGTCGCGATCCTCTCCACCGTGGCCGTCGCCGAATACTGGGCAAGTTGGGCGGTGACGCTGATGATCACGTCCGGCGAGGCCATTGAGGAATACGCTCAAGCCAAGGCCGAGCGCAGTCTGACCGCGCTGATGGAGGCCGCGCCGCAAACCGCGCACGTCGTCAACCTGCCTGGCGTGGGGCGTGGGTTTGCTGCCGATAAGGGCGATTCGTCCGATGGCTTCCGGCGTGTGGGCTCGGCATCGGCTGCCGCCGCCGCGCACCGCTTCGACACGGTGCCGGTCGAGCAGGTGCAGCTGGGCGACGTACTCATGGTGTTGCCGGGCGAAACTGTGCCGGTTGACGGCGAGCTGCTGTCCGGCACGGCCACGCTCGACCTGAGCAATATCAACGGTGAGCCGGTGCCGCGTGAAGTGTTCGCCGGCGCCCGCGTGATGTCCGGCGCGGTGAACGGCTCGACTGCATTGACCATGCGTGCCACCCAGGTGGCCGCCGATTCGCAGTACCAGCGCATCCTCGAGCTCGTGGCCTCCGCGCAGGAGTCGCGCCCGGCCGTGGTAAAAACCGCCGACCGCTTGGCTGTGCCCTTTACCGTGCTCTCGCTGGTGATTGCCGGCGTCGCATGGGCGGTGTCCGGGGTGCCGACGCGATTCGCCCAAGTGCTGGTGCTGGCCACGCCCTGCCCGCTGCTCATCGCCGCACCGGTGGCATACATCGCCGGAACCGGACGCCTCGCCGCAGCCGGCGTGCTTATCAAAGCGCAGGACGTGCTGGAAAATCTCGGCCGCGTCACGCAGGTGTTCTTCGACAAAACCGGTACGCTCACCGTCAAGCAGCCGCAGGTGGTGCGCGTCGAGATGTTGCCCGGCGCTGCAACCCGTCTCAACGAAGACCATGTGCTGATGATGGCCGGCGCGGTGGAAAGCTACTCGGTGCACATCCTGTCCAAAGGCATTGCCAAGGCCGGCGCGGAGGCGTTGGCCCGACTGCGCCAGCGGTTCGAGGATGGCCAGCGCCTGTGCCCAGAGCCGGAGGCCAGCTGGCCTGGCCATGGCCGGGAGTATCCGGTCGTCAAGAACATCAATGAAGACGCCGGCAAGGGCGTTTCCGGCGAGGTGAACGGACACGCGGTGCGCGTTGGCCGGCTGTCTTTCGCGGCCGCCGGGGAGGATGGATTCTTGGCGGTCGGCGAGGCTGTTCCCAGTCGGTCTGAGGATGACCTGCGCACACGATTTGGGCTGCTTCAGCCGGACGAAATGGCGTCCTACGTGTCCGTTGACGGCCGGCTGATCGCGCGCATCGTGCTGCGCGATGTGCCGCGTGCCAACGCCAAGGCAGTGCTCGCCAAACTGCATGAGTTGGGCGTCACCAAGCTCGCCATGCTTACCGGTGACAAGCGGGCTTCCGCCAATATCATTGCCAGCGAAGTCGGCATTGACGAGGTTCACGCCGAACTGTTCCCGGAGGATAAGGTAGCCGCAGTCAGGGCCGCTACAGGAGCCGGTAAAACCGTCACGATGATGGTCGGCGACGGTGTGAACGATGCTCCGGTGCTCGCTGTCGCTGATATCGGCGTGGCCATGACCGACGGCACGTCCACCGCCGCTTCCGAAAGCGCTCAGGTGGTCATTATGAATGACAATATCGCCGCCGTGCCGCGCGCCATCGCCATTGCACGCCGCACCGAGCGCGTGATGCTTCAAGCCGTAATCGCGGGCCTTGTGCTTGCCGCCATCGGTATGATCGCCGCCGCGTTCGATCTCATTCCAGTGGTCGTCGGAGCCTTCCTCCAGGAAGCCATCGACGTGGTGAGCATCCTCTGGGCTCTCACTGCCCTAATTGATCGGGACTGATTAAGAATATGAGGCTTCTGCTGTTTTTGTAGGTCAGTTGACTGACCGGGATGGTCGTATGTCGAGTCCACCGCATCGAAACATAATCGGGGCGATACGGTTGGTGACGTGGCGGAAACGGAAATCCCACCCACGAAAGCAGCAATAGCATCGGAGTTATTCATTAGGTCGATTTGACGTTTATTAGGTCGGTCCTTGGTCGGAGCGGCCCTTGAAACCCCGCCGTTCCAAGGGATGGCTTCAGCACCCTCCGACCTAATGGACGAAGAAATGACCTAATGAATGCAATCGAGGTCGTAAAGAGCCGTTGGAGGTGACGTCTTTAATGCCTCAAGGGATTCACTGATTGCACAGAATTCCTACTGCTCTGCGGCGGCTCTTTACCGTCGGCCTTCTAGCCAATCGAGGGGTGGAGGTGACGCGGATTCCTTGTGAGACATAACTATGCTCAACCCGACTGGTTACGTACTGTTGCTCACACGGTATACCGAGAACATTGCCAATTAAAGTGAGATGGCGGGCGAACCGGTCATGATAGGTTTGTCCGGATTTGATTTCTATGAGCATACGGTTGTTAGGATCGGTGAAATCCAACAAATCCACCTCGACCTTGCTGGCATCGCGGTAGAAGAATAATTGTGGCTCCTGATTGGCGTTCAAATGCTGTTTCATGGTTTCCGCAATGATGAGGTTTTCAAATATATCGCCGAACTTGGGATGCGCAACCAGTGCTTCGACCGTCCGAATGCCCAAGAGATGACACAGCAAGCCAGTGTCATAAAAATAGAGTTTCGGCGTTTTGACCACCTGTTTGCGTGCGTTCGTGTAGAACGGCATGAGATGGAATGCGATGTAACTTGATTCCAGAATCGACATCCATGCCTTTACGGTTCGCGGACTTACACCAAGTTCATTGGCGATGTTGGTGTAGTTTATGAGTGCTCCGGAACTGAGTGCGCAAAGAGTCAAGAATCGGCGGAATTCAGCCAAATTGCGTACATCAAGATATTCGGAAACATCACGTTCGATATAAGTGTCGATGTAGTTCGAGAAGAACAGATTGAGCGGCATTCTCGTGTCATAAATGCGTGGATAACCGCCTTGCAGCATAAACGTATCCGGAGTAAGGGCCTGATCCGCCTTGCATGCTTCTTGGAATGAGAACGGCAATAACTTGACCAATAGGGAAACCCATAATCTGACATTAGCAGTGCTCGTAGGTTTCCCAAACGCACAAACTATGGCCTAATACACAGAATTCCCACCACTCGCCCTCTGTTGCAACGGAAGGCTTTGCGTTAGGCTAGAGCGCGTGACTGAATCTGTGAATACTGAACTCCGCATTGCTGTAATTGGCGCTGGTCCGGCCGGCGTCTACTCATCCGATATCTTCCTGCGCCAGCTCAAGAAGCTGGGCGAAGAGCTCGGCCTCGGCACCGAAGCGCGCATCGACCTGTTCGAGAAGCTGCCCGTGCCCTTCGGCCTGGTGCGTTACGGTGTGGCCCCGGACCACCCGTCCATCAAGTTCATCGCCTCCGCGCTTGAGAAGACGCTCGATAACCCGAACATCCACCTCTACTGCGACGTGGAATTCGGCAAGGACGTGACTCTTGACGACCTGCTGGCCCGTTACGACGCCGTGCTGTTCGCCACCGGCGCGGTCAAGGACAAGCCGCTGAACCTGCCCGGCGCCGACCTTGAAGGCGTGTACGGCGCCGCCAAGTTCGTCGAATGGTACGACGGTTACCCCACCGGTGCCCGCGAATGGCCGCTTACGGCCGAGAACGTCGCCGTGATCGGCGGCGGCAACGTGGCCATGGACGTGGCCCGCGAACTCATGCGCAACGCCGACGACCTCAAGGCCAAGACCGACATTCCGGACAACGTGTACGAGGGCATCGGCCAGAACAAGGCCAAGGTGCTCCACCTGTTCATCCGCCGTGGCGTGGCCCAGGCCAAGTTCAGCGTGCAGGAACTGCGCGAGATGGAGAAGCTGCCCGGCGTGCAGCTCATCATCAACGAGGACGACTTCGATCTGGACGACGAGACCATCGAGGTGGCCGGCAAGGACAAGCTCACCCGCCAGATGGTCGAGGAGCTGTTCGCCGTCCGCGAGATGGCCGAAGACATGGAAGATGACGGCGACGTCGACTTCGAAGGCAACCCGGCCGACCGCAAGTACTACGTGCACTTCAACTCCGCCCCCACCGAGATCCTCGGCGAGGACGGCAAGGTCAAGGCCATCCGCGTGGAGCGCACCGAAACCGGTGCCGACGGCAAGATGCACCGCACCGGCGAGTTCACCGACTACCCGGTCGAGGCCGTCTACCACGCCATCGGCTACAAGCCCGCCGAAGCTCCCGGTATCACCTACGACGAGCACGGCGCCCACCTGGCCAACGCCAACGGCGACGGCCGCATCACCACCGAGGCCGACGGCGGCAAAGTGCGCGACCGCCTGTACGCCACCGGTTGGGCCAAGCGCGGCCCGGTGGGCCTGATCGGCTCCACCAAGTCCGATGCGCTCGCCATCGTGACCAACATGCTCGAGGATCTGGCCAAGGCCGCTGAAGGTGGCCGTGTGGCAGCCGACCGCGACCCCGAATCCATCGACCGACTGCTGGCCGAGCGCGGCATTCGCCCGATCGACTTCGCCGGCTGGAAGAAGGTCGACGCTTTCGAGCGCGCCGAGGGTGCCAAGGAAGGCCGCGAGCACAAGAAGGTCATCGAGCCCGACCAGATGCGCGAGCTCGCCCACGCCTGACGGCCCGCCCACGCCCGTCCGGCATTCGTCCGGCATTCGTCCGGCATTCGTCCACCCGGCCGCGCCCCGTGCGGACGCGGCCGGGCTCGGGGCCGGACGGGCCGGGCGAATATGGGACATTTCTCGCGGCGCATATCCAGCAATCATTCAGCCTGCGATTTTAGTGTGTGCATTATGGATGCCAAAGTACGGGTGCACGGCCATTTCAACGGCCTGAAGACAACGCTGCTGTTTGCCCTGATGTGGGCCATCATCATGCTGATTTGGTGGGCCACGGGCGGCAGTCGGCAAACCCTGAGCATCTATATCGTCATCGGCCTGATTACCACGTTCGGCACCTACTGGTTCTCCGACAAACTCGCCATCGCCTCCATGGGCGCGCGGGAAGTCAGCGAACAGGAAGCCCCGGAAATCTACCAGATCGTGCGTGAACTGAGCGCCAAGGCCGGCAAGCCGATGCCGCGCATCTACATCGCCCCCACCATGAGCCCGAACGCCTTCGCCACCGGACGCAACGAACGGCACGCGGCTGTCTGCTGCACCCAAGGCATCCTGCAGATTCTCAACGCCCGTGAACTGCGTGGTGTGCTGGGCCACGAACTTATGCACGTGTACAACCACGACATCCTGACTTCCGCCATCGCCTCTGCCATGGCCACTGTCATCTCCTACCTTGGCTATTCGCTGATGTATTTCGGTGGCGGCTCGCGAGACGACCGCGATAGTTCCGGTGGCCTCGGCCTGATCGGCGCATTGCTGAGCGTGATTCTCGCGCCGATTGCCGCGTCTTTGATCCAGATGGCCATCTCCCGCACCCGCGAATACGACGCCGATGAAGACGGCAGCTTGCTCACCGGCGATCCCGAGGCCCTGGCTTCCGCGCTGAACAAGATTTCCTACGGCGCACAGACCACGCCGATGCGCAAAACCGCCGGCACCCAGTCCGTCTCCGCAATGATGATCGCCAACCCGTTCTCCGCGGTCGGCTTCTCGCGCTTGTTCTCCACACACCCGCCGACCGATGAGCGCATAGCGCGTCTCATGCAGATGGCCAACGAAATGAACGGCACGCCGATCGCTCCGCCCACCTACTCCACGCGCGTCGGCAGGTGACGTGCTAGGATAACTATTCGTGCCTCGTTTGGCTGAGCATGCTCGTCACGTGAGGTGCAGCAGCCGTAAGGCATGCGGACATAGTTCATCGGTAGAATGAAAGCTTCCCAAGCTTTAGAGGCGGGTTCGACTCCCGTCGTCCGCTCCATCAGAAACCATTGGAATTCCAACGGTTTCTTTGTTTTTTCGGGGTGCTGGCGGCGCTTCTATGGCATGGCGCGGCCGAGCGGAATGCGCTCCGGCGGCGAGATCCAGGTCAAATACATCCTGGACGTCCGCGATTTCTCTTCCTCGCCGGACGCCACCTTGTTTACCAACTCTATCGATACCATCCTCGCTGACCCCGAGGTCAAGGTCGTGGTGGAGACTATCGGCGGCACCAGGTTCGCCTACCCGTATGTCCGCCAGTGCCTGGAAAGCGGCCGCAGTGTCTGCACCTCCAACAAGGAAATGGTCGCTACCTACGGCGCCGAACTGCTGGCCCTGGCCAAGGAGCATAACGTGGCCTTCCTGTTCGAGGCCAGCGTCGGCGGCGGCACGCCTATCATCACCCC
>OLPH01003441.1_pt1 | contig 10996 bp, 14 predicted proteins | sample 1672951 | NCBI WGS metagenome assembly OLPH01 (sample SAMEA3136740, study PRJEB25190) | human gut metagenome
CCCCCAAAAAGGAGGGGGGGCTGATGGTGATCAGCCCCGCCAGCACGAGCGCCACACAGACCCGGTCATCCACCAGGCGGTGTCGGACATCATAGATCGAAGCGCCCATCAGGCAGCCGCAGAAGACCAGCGCCTGCGCCCAGTGCATCAGCCGGCGTAGTCGAACATCTCCTGAATACGCTCCGTTACAGTAGGCATGACAGTATCATTCAGGACCGCGTACAGACCGGCCAGCACCAGGGCGCCCAGGACGACGGCGATCGGCACTTTGACGGCGGTATCGATATAGCCCTCACCGGCATTGCCGCAGACGGCGCGGCGGTGGAAGGCGGCGAGGGAGGTCTGGCAGTTGATGGCGGCAGTCTTGGCAGTCTTGGCGATATTCTTGAACAGCTTCTTCATAAGGTACATTCCTCCTGTAAGTAAAAATATTTTTTAGGTAGTTTGTTGACTGGAAAGAGATCATGAGTCGTGCTTGGAGGAGGCCCCCGGCCTCGGCTGGGCAAAGGAAAGTCCGGGCGGTTTCCATCCTCCCGGACTACATAGTCATTTCGTGGCATTCGTTCTGCTCCTGATGCTGGTTGAACTGGATGGGACGGAATCCTACGCGGTCGCAGTAGAAGAACTCGCTGCCGGAATCATCGTACAGCTCCACCACATCGGACAGAGCCATCCGGTAGCCCTGATACTCGGGAGGCGGGCTGTCCCGGCAGATGGCGTAGATCTGCTCCAAATCGTTGGTACCCAGATCGCCGTCAAAGACCTGCGTATAATTGTCTGCGTCCGGTTCTCCGAACCGCTGAATCAGATCCTCATATCCGATAAAGCGCATGGTGACATCCACGCCTTTCCGGAGCTGCCAGATGCGGCAGCCTTTTTGCGGCTGCCCCAGCTCCTCGCCGGGCGCCTCTCCGGCTGCAAGGCGGTCAAATACGCCTTCCTTCCACTGAGGCGTCAGATTCAACCGGGCCAGGTAGCGGGACAGCTCATCCGTCTGGAACATCTCGTCCACAACAGCGGCGTCATCCTTCACATAGCCCACCGTGTTGCCATAGAAGATCAGGCGGTTTCGATTGTCTATTGTGAAGCGGACCAAAATCACATCACCTCCCTTCAGGGCGAGCGGCTCACATCTGCTGGCTCATGGCCTGGTCGGGAGCGTCGCCTTTCTGCTCCTGCTGCTCCTGGAGCTTCTGCTCGTAGGCGTCGTTGACGGCGTCCACCAGAGCGTTCCGGGCTTCGGCGGTGATGGCATGGAAGGTGTCGTTGTACTTGGTCTCACCGTTTTTCTTGTAGGAGTCCTGGGGCATGGAGATGAAACGGCCCTTGTCCGACTCGATGATCCGGATGCCGTGGACGGCAAAGGCGCCGCCGATAGTGGCGCTGGCAAAGGCTTTGGTCTTAAAATCTCCGTCCATCAGGCGGTCGATCCGTGCCTCTACCTGGGGCGTCGTGGCTTCCTGCTGTTTCTTCTTGGTTGTCGCCATGGTAATCAAGCTCCTTTCACTCACATGGATGGGGTTGTCATGCCGGCAGATTCGGCAGGATCTTCCCGCCGGATCTGCTTCAGGCTCTCTCTGGCCCAGTCGGGCAGATGCTCCTCCCGGAGAATGCCGATGAAGTCGCTGCGGTTCCACCGGGTCTGCTCTCCGTCGCCAAGGCAGGTGGCGTATACCGCTCTGCCAGCGGCGTTGGGGGCGCAGCCGAAGCCGCCGGTCGCCAGCCAGAGCTGATTCTCCGGTGCCCAATAGGACTCCTTCAGCGTGAACGGACTCATGACCAGCACTTTGCCTTCCAGCTCCTGTCCAGTCATATCGTCACACTGGGAGCCGTTGAACAGCTTTAGCTCTGCCTGTGCTTCCTGGAAGGCATTAACGAAGCCATCCAGCACAGCGGGGTGACTCTCCACGGTAAACTCGTAATTGCGGTCGCTGGGAGGAATGAAGGTGGATGCGGCCCATGTTTTGTTTTGGGGACTGAATCGTCCATCGTATTGCTTTTGCTGAAGCGTGGCGGCCAGCACCCATCCCACACGCTTGAAGCCAAAGTCTTCGATGACGCCCCTGGCGCAGTCGTGGCTCAGGTGCATCCCGTCAAAACCCCTGCGGATGGCCTCCTCGATGGCCTGCTTACAGGCGATGTTCTCCAAGTGGCTTGCCCGCCAGAGAGCCATCTCATTTTGCCTTTTGGCCTCAGAGATGGAACTGAGGTAGAGGTAGGCGTGATCCTTAGTCATTGGCTTTCTCGCTTTCAAGGATCGCCTTGGTCAGCGCCTCACTCCATGCGGTTTTGCGGTCATCGGACACCACCAGAACAGCGCCGTCCACGCTGACCACACGGAGGTTGTCGTGCAGGATGCCGGCATCCGCAAAGGCCTCTGCAGGAATGGGCAGCATCTCCTCGCCGCAGCCAGAGCAGCCATCGCACGGGTCTGTATCGCCCTCCTGTTCCTTCCATCCGGCCATCATATCCGCCCACAGGCTGTTGACCAAACGAATCAGCGCCATCATAGCGGTGGCTTTCTCCACCGGCTCCATCTCCTGCTTGAGCAGGACAATGGCGTTTTCCAGGGTATGCATCTCCAGCGTTTCCTCCTGCTCCAAACCACTCAGGGTGAGGGCCGCAGGCTGAATGACAGCCTTGCCGTCGTTGGTGTACTTGATAAAGGTCATCTTCATTCCTCCGTTTTATCAGATTTTGTTTTCGGTTCGTGGATCAGCGTGTAGCGCCCGTCGTCTTCCTCTGCAGCGGACAGATTGAAAATGCTGAGCTGCCAATGCCTTGCGGAGTTATAGAGACGGGGATCGTAGTTGGTGATGACGATCTCCTCGTATTCGCTTCCGGCTTTCTGGGACATACTGTTGGGGCGTGTGGTGTAGAAGATGTAAAACTCCTTGTACAGATCTACGATGAAGGGGCAGTAGTTGTAGGAAACCATCACAAACCCCTGGCACTCCAGAAGCGCATCGTGGAGGCGCTGGTGGTCTTCCTTGGGAAAGCCCACCGCATAGCAGTCCTCCGCATCGTAGTAAGGCGGGTCACAGTAGAAGAATGCGTCTTCCCGGTCATATTGGCGGATGAGGTCGACGCAGTCCTTGTTCTCGATGACCACCTCCGCCAGTCTGCGTGAGCACTCCCAGACCAGATGGAAAAAGCGGCGGATGTCGCAGGATTTTCCGGCGAAGGACTTTGCGCCGCCGCTGAAGCTGTACCGGATAAGCTTGAAATAGTCAGCGGCCCGCCGCACATCTCCGCGAGGCGCTCGTTCCAGCATCATCCTTCGGATGGTTTTGGCATCCGGCGGTTCCAGATATCGCTGGGTCAGCTCCATCTCCTCGTCCAGATAGTCATCGGTGAATTCCTCACGGGAGAAAAACTTATACAGCACATTGAAGTCATCACGGGTGTTCAGCGGCAGGAAGCCAAGCTCCAGAAGGAGCGCCATGGTTCTGTTTTTGACACAGCAGAACAGATTGGTCAGGTCGCCGTTGAAATCGTTATAAACCTCCATGCATCCCTGCTGGATCGGGCGGCTCAATGTCACTGTCCCGCTGCCGCCGAACACATCGATAAACCGGGAATAGCGCGAGGGGGACAGCTTATGAATCAGCCAGAGCAGCTTGCTTTTGCCTCCCACCCAGGGGATGAAGCTTTTCAAGCGGTATCACCTCCCTCCAGGGGCAGGGATATCTGGCCGCTGTCGGTAAATTGCTCCAACGCTTTGGTGAGGCCGCGCTCCGCATGGGCGATCTTCTTGATCCTGCTTCGGAGCTGCCGGATCGTCCTCCGCAGTTCCTCCTCGGTGTCGGCGTAATAATAGCCGGAATCAGAGCTGCAAATGGGGATGCCATCCCCGCGCAGGCAATTGATCGTGCGGCGAAGGTCAGGTCCGCGAATCTGAAAAGCGGCCTCCAGTTCACGGCTGGGGACGACTCTCAGCTCACCGCAGTGATACTCCTTCAGGTGCTTGGCGATAGGGTTGTCCGTCGTCATGAAGACTCCTTTCCGGGACAGTTACCCGGAAAGAGCGAAAAAAAGCAGGGGCCGTCAGTCCCTTTCGGGTAACGGCCCCTGTGGTGTTATGAAGTTTGTTGTGTTGCTCTGTTCACCTCCATCCAGCGGGGGAAGATATTCTACATCTGCATGGTCTGACCGGTATCCGGCTGGCTATACTCAAAGTTGAGTTCCGTGCCATTCCAGGATACAAACCCATGTTCTGCGGCGGACAGGCCCATGCGCTTCATTCTCTGATTAGCATAGCCCTCAGCGTCAAAGCAGGCGGCGAGCAGTTCGTCTTTGGGATAGATGCCGTCCCGCATTGCCAACTCTTTTCCATAATCGGCAAGATCCATATCACGGGGCATGAAGTGATAGCAGCGGAGATTTTGGGCTAAATCCAGGGCGTAATCCAGGCGGTGGCAATCCTCCAGCTCCATAACCGCCATAAATTTATCCAACCATCTGGGTTCTCCCTGGCCCTGTTCGCTCCAAGCATAGCCGAAGTCGATGGCGTGGCGGATGAGCTGGGCGGCGGAGTCATACTGGGAGGGGATGTCTTTCAGTTGGGGCAGGCAGCAGTCCACCTCCATGGCGATGCACTCGGTCAGGGACTCCGCTTCCAGCTCATCCAGCGCCAGAAGCAGCTCGTCCGGATGGGCGGCGTCCATGTACTCGCCGGTGTCCGGGAAGCCCACCCACACGCCGTCCATGTTGGTTCGGCTGGCCAGCTTGACTCGGATCGCAAAATCGCCTTTGTCGGGATTCATCGAAGGGTCACTGTCCAGAAACGGATCGATTAAAGAGGTGACCTTGATAAAGTGCCCGTCGCAGAAAGTGTTTCCGCCCTTTTGGCGGTAAGCCGCGCCCACTTTCTCCGGGTCAAGAAACTCCCGCGCTTGGTCAGAGGGGCGCTGGATCTGTTCCATGATGAATTTGCCCAGCTGAACATCATCCCCGGCCCCATAGAACAGATCATAGTGATCCAATTGACTTGCAATCAGCATCACATCGCAGGTCATCCTCGGCTGCTCGATCTGCATTGCTCCGCGGAACAAAAGGCTTTCTTTTACCGTCATGTTCTCGAATCGCCGTTCCAGCCAGTCGTGTTGGGATTTGGTCATTTCAAAGCCATCCAGGAGATCCAGGAGTTGCCTGGTTTGCCGACTCGCCATCACATCATCTCCATTCCGGCATTCTCTGCCTGCGTTTCTTCGCTGTGGATCGGCTCACCATCTCTGCGCTGGACCAGCCCGTAGGGGGTCAGCAGAGCGTTGTGTGCTGCCATGACATCCTGACCGTAGTTGTAGAGGGCGACGTGCTTCTGCAGAATGGACCGGGAATGCTCGTCCACAATGAAGCGAAGCTCCTCTATGGCCACCTCCTCGGGGTTTCGCTGATCAGGCTCGAGCAGGTAGTCATCCAGATTTTCCGCAATTCGGACAGCGGCAGCGATATCGTGACAATCCGCCGCAAGGATAACCGCCTTGAATTTGGAAAGTTCTCCCTGTGCGCTCAGCTCCTTGAAGCATTTGGCCAACTCGTTCAGTTCATGGATATCGTCGCAGTCTGTGTTTTCCAGAAGCGCAGGCATCGCACTGTCCTCCACCCGGAAGACCATTTCCGACCAGGAGGTGCCTCCGCAAGCCTTCAGCACGGCATCCAGCCGTTCCTGCGTGGCTGGCAGATCCAGACACATCATGTTATCCGGCTGCTTATTGGAGTGGAAGGGATACCTGCCGACCGTCAGGCGGATGCCGTATTGCGGCGCTTCGGGAATCAAGGCCAGGCTGCCATATACCTGCTTCAGCTCGGTGTGCTGCGTGACATACCCGCCGCTTGCGAAAACGCCGCCCTCCTCAAACCTGGCTTTTCTTCCGAGCATCTCAAAGTCAAGATACTCGAAGATGGAATCCGGAACTTTTTCCAGGGCAGGGATGAAATCGTTCTCCGCATAGAACCTGCCGAGCTGCTCGTCCGTTGTGGCGTTGATCACATGGCAGCAGTCTGTGCTGTAGGCCAGGTCGATCATGGTGGCAACGCTGATGGGACCGTATTTTTTGGACACTTCCATGTTGAACAGCCCTTCGAAGGCAGTTTTTTCTCTGCCGTTCATCTGTCCCAGGCAGGTTGCCAGCGCATTGAGCTGATACAGATCACATTCATGGGTCAGATGGACATGGAGGAACTGAAAGCCGTGGTGTTCAAGAAATTCCCACCTCGGCTTGTCGCCCAAGGGCATCTGGAGCTTGTCCAGCGCATCCTGGAGACCATAGTAGCTGGCCGGAAGCTCCAGGTCGCACCACCGATCCGTTTTTCCGCCGAACAGCTCCACACGGAACACTTTATTCAAGGGTCATCCCTCCCATCTGGGGCCTGTAGTCCTCCTCATATTTGGCGGGATCAGCGCCGGGGACATCCCAGCCGCACATACTCCCCACCTCCATGGCCTGGCGTTGAATGGGGCTGACGCCAAGCTGTTGGTTCAGCTGATCAGCCAGCTCCACATTCTGCTCCTTGTCGCCGGTGTCCCAATCGGAGGGGTAATAGCCAGTCTCGCCCCGGCGGATACAGATGAGATCACCGGTGGACTTGAGAGTGGAGAAGCACATCTCCGGCAACCCCTCCGCCACTTTGGGTGCGAAGCGTTCCGCCTCGGTCTGGATGTCCCAATCGTCCTCCATGCTCCACAGATGGACATACAGCTCGTCATCACCGGCGCAGATCTCCCGCTGTTCAAAGCCTTCGCCCCAGCCGTCCGACGCCTGACCGGAGATGTACTCCTTCAGGGTGGTCAGCTCCTCCGGGGTGAGGGTGCCAACCACGCGGCACTCGGCAACGCCCCAGAGCTGGCCGTTTCGATCCTCGACGGTGAACACGACAGATTTGACCTTCTGGTTGATGCTGTCATCCTCGCCATACCAGTGCATGATGCCGCTCTCGGATTCTTCCGGCATCCGGTTGTTGATCAGAGCTCTGAGGATCTCGCCCTCATAGGCACGAAGCGATCTACCGTCCAACTGAGTGCAGTCATCCTCCATCTCCCCATACTCGTTGCGGGTGTAGAGATCGGCGGTCAGGGGCATATACAGCTTCAGGGTGGTGGGCTCGGGCGGCAGAACGGTGAAGCTGTCCTCACCGATGATCAGCGCCAGGGTTCTGCCGTTGTCCCACTTCATGTGGAACTGCCCAGCATCGTCGATGTAGTCCAGAGTCCCTGTGCTGCCCGGCTCCAGCGGGGCATACGGGTCTTTCATCTCTCTGAGCTTGATCCTCGAACCTGCGGGGAACTGTTCCCGCAGGAAGTCCAGCCATTCTTTTGGTGCTGACATTTACATTCCTCCCATATTCATATTTTGGCCGGGATTGTTTTCATAGTCCGCAAGAGAATGGGGATTTTCTTCGCCATAAAGGTCGAAGAGGATGTCATCCACCTGTTTGCGGACAGCCGGGTCATCCGTCAGAGTCTCATACCGGAAACCCGTCACATCCCGATACGGCAGTTCCTGCCGGATGGCAGCCAGATAGGTTTGGGGATCGTGATACTCCCGCTGTTCCCCATTGGCAAAGGTCGCACGCCCCACGGCCCTGTTCTGCTGGGCCATCTGCTGCTGACGCAGGTCATAGCAGTAGAGATACCCCTGGTAGTCGCCGGGAAACGGGGTGCAGCGCAGGCAGTAGCGGTAATGCTCCGTTTCTGCGATGTAGCCATAACTCCGGCCGTCCTCGGTGATGGCCCCGCCGTTCCGATAGCAGTAGGCTCTCATCGATGCCAGGTCCTTCAACGGGCCATCGGCACGAAGGGTGTCCACCACTTCCTGAAGGTCATCCTTAAATTCCCCGGTGTTGAATTGGTCTTCGTTATGGGGCCACCAGGAATGGTGAAATCCTTTTCCGGAAGAACCGAAATCCATCCGCACATGGCCCACTGTACCGGCCTGAAGGTCCCGTTCTTCTTCCACCTGAGAATAGAACAGGCCCGCCTCCTCACGGGAAGCGGGCCTGAGTTTATATTTGGGTGGAGTCTTCAAACCATGCTGTGTGCAAAATTCCGTGAGTGTGATCTCATCGCCGAGAAAATCCAGCGCATCACCAATCTCACGGTAGTCCTGATTATCCGGAAAGGAAATCGGTTCCGGCACAACGATAGAACCAGCGTGATTAACCACAACCAGAATTTCCAGCGTACAGGGTGAGCCCGGATCATTGTCACTGCCTCGCAGATCATATACATGCCAACCGTCCGGCACAGTGTGGGTGTCTACTCGCGCATTGGTGAACAGGGCAGGCTTCCCAAACAGCTCGATATGCTCATACTCCTCAGTCATCGCATTGACGCTCATTATTTCACCTCTTTCCCCTTGGTATAGCTACACAACATACCACAGCTCAGCGGAAATGGCTATGGCCAAAAGGCATCTTGCCGGAAAAGTGGAGATACCCGGCGACAGCGGCTCCCAGTGCCGCCATAGATGCTATTGTGATCATTATTTTCTTCTTCATTCACATTCCTCCCAATCATTGGATCGTGTTGTTCAGGTCACCTGCATATCGAGGAGAGAATACGCCGCCAGCTTTACGCAGAGCAGTTCGGTTTCGTGGGGCATCAGGAAAGCCCTTCCATCTCCATCGCCTGCGTTTCCTCAGCAAAGGGGCTGCTGCACCGGCGAATCAGGCCAAATTCCGTGCGCCGGACTCCGTCCTCCACCATGGCGTCCTCGCCCAGCTTCTCGAAATCCATATACCCGTCGATGGTATCGATCAGTTCATCATCGGCACCGATGCGCCGAAGGACCGTTTGCCCGTATTCATAGGCGTCCTCCGGGATGCGCTCGTAGTCGTCCAGATTCATGGCATAGCGGAGCGCCTCCTGCATGGTCCCTGGCTGTTCCACAGAAAGAACCGACAGATATTTCAGCAGCTCACCATCGTCACACTGCATCCCCTCAATGGCCCAGGCCAATTCGTTTGCGTCTTCCACGCAGACCCCTGTAGTGGGAATATGCTCGTCCATATAGGGAACAGAAAACGACACTCTGGTGATTGCTGCCTCGGCAAAACAATCGATGCCCAGTGTTCTTTTTACTCGCTCCAATTCCTCTTTCGTTGCCGGAAGGCAGACGATCGCTTGCGCCTTAGCGGAGGAGAGGTCGAGCTGGACCTTCGACTTTTTCTCTCTGACAAGCGCATCATCCTGCTTGCGGAGCACATAGCCTGCATGGGTATAGGCGCCGCCATGGTCGGCATAGTATTCTGCGCCGATCTTCGCAAAGTCCAGGTAGGGCCAGGCGGCTTCAGGGAATCTGGGATCGCCCTGAATCTGGCCTGCAACAGCGACATAACGGCCAAGTGTCACATCTGAATTGACATTGGGAATGAGGATGTAGTCCGGCACCTGTTCCGCCACACGAATCATATCACTCAGGTCATTGATGCTGCTGCCATCCAATGCGCCGGCATAGATGTTCCGTTCACGGGAGTCCATTTTGGCAATGATGCTGGAAAGCTGATTCAGCTGTGCAAGCTGCGTTCTGGAATCGGGGTCAAGCCCGCTGAGGTACGACGGCAGATTAGCGATCACGCTTTTGATCTCGACGATCTCTGTTTTGCCCGTTCTGCTGGCCTCATCAAGCCGGCTGACCGCTTCTGTCATAGCGTCATGCGATGCGGGAAAATGGAGCGGGACAATGGCCGGACTGCCGCTTCGTTTCATGAAGAGTTGGATCATGCCATTCCCCCTATCTGAAAGTCCTGTTCCCGCTGATAGGCTTCTGCCGGGTCATCCGCCATCAGTTCCTCCAGACTCAGCGCACCCTGGTAGGCGATATAGCCGCGGTCAGTAAACACGCCGGACTCCTGATCCATGTGCTGCAGGCCATACCGCTCGTAGTCATAGAACTCGTCCAGATTGGGGTCATACTCAAAATGACCGGATTTCTGGATCATGTATTTTCCGTATTCCGCAGGGGTATGTGCGCCGGGGGCAAATGCAAAGAGATCCAGGTTTTCCGCCAGATGCCGGATCTGACCGGCGCACTCCGGCTTGGCCATGCTGACTGCGGCCCCCAGCTTCTCACGGGCGTCATATGAAAGCTTGTCCATGACCAGCGCCAGCTCATTGAGCTCGTGTATGTTTTCGCACCGGAAGTCCAGTACCACATCCACTTCCTCGGGAAATGAGCTTTCACTCATCCAAAGACACCTATTCTCAGGCGCAATGCCGCTGCGCTGCATGGCGCGTTCAATCTGGCCTTTGGAGGCAGGGAGGTATATCCAGGTGACATTTTGGGTGTTCTCCGGTTCCTGTCGGGAAGATATTCCGATAGCGGTCAGATCGGCCTCATAGTGATAGCAGGGCAGGTGCTTTCCATCGTAGAGCTGCGAGAGCTGCATACCGTTGTCATAGACCACACCGTAGCGGGTGATGGTTCCCTCGTTGCCCTCAATCAGCAAGATGGCGGTTTCCTCTCCGTCCAACTGCTCCAGTTCCTCCATGCTGGCACACCCGCCATGGATGTTCATGTAGTGATCACGGCCAACCTCTTTCAAATTTGTGAAGTCCGTGATCACCGTTGCCTGCTGGCAGCAAAAGGTCAGGTTGATGAGATCCTTCATGCTGGTGAGCTGCAGTTTTTCGGCCATGGCCTGAAATTGCGAAAACTCGCCCACATCAAAGCTGTCCAGCCGCTTAGCCAGATAGTCCAGCTCGTCCAGATTGACCCTGGCACCTTCCAGCCGATACAGCACAGGCCAGGCGCTGTCGAGTGCGTCCACATGGCAGTCGGCATCCGATACATGGCCGATTTCCAGTGACTCCAACAGCGCAACGCAGTGGTCGTATTGATTTCTGGGAATGGGCAGGGGGATCGTCGCAACACCATATTCCGGGTGGTCGGCGTTGCTCAGAACTGCTTTCATGATCAATTTGCATCACCTTTCTTTTTCTCAAAATTCAAAATCGCATCTCCGTACTTGGCCAGAAGCAGAGCGCAGACAATCA
>OLPH01003447.1_pt1 | contig 10971 bp, 9 predicted proteins | sample 1672951 | NCBI WGS metagenome assembly OLPH01 (sample SAMEA3136740, study PRJEB25190) | human gut metagenome
GGAGAGATGACTTATGTTAATGCCTAGTATTTTTGGAGAAAACTTATTTGATGATTTCTTTACACCATTCTATTATGATGACAAAGATGAGAAGAAAGCGGAAAAGAAGCTGTACGGAAGAAGAGCACAGAATCTCCTGAAGACAGATATTAAGGAAAAACCGGAAGGTTATGAACTGATTGTTGATGTTCCTGGCTTCAAGAAAGATGAAGTCAAAGTTGCATTGAAAGATGGTTACTTAACTGTCAGTGCAGCAAAAGGTCTGGATGAAGACGATGAAGATAAGAAGGGACACTACATCAGACGTGAACGTTACGCAGGAGCCTGCGAGCGAAGCTTTTATGTAGGCGAAGAAGTGACTCAGGAAGACATTAAAGGTGAATACAAACATGGTATCCTGAAACTGTTTGTTCCGAAGAAAGAAGCAAAACCAGTTTCCAATGATCCGAAATATATAACCATTGAATGATAATGATAACATCTGATTGATAAAAAGCTCGTGGTGTTGCCCGAAGATTTCGGGCAGTACCCTTTAAATATAATTGTAAGTAACAGTCGAAAGACTTGAATATAGATTTGTTTGTCATGAAAAGGAGAGATGACTTATGTTAATGCCTAGTATTTTTGGAGAAAACTTATTTGATGATGATTGGATGAACTTCCCGTTTAACGATGAGTTTTGGGGCAAGAAGAATCCGCTTTATGGTAAACATGCGCAGAACATGATGAAAACGGATATCCGTGAAACAAACGGTAGCTATGAACTGGATGTCGATCTTCCGGGATTTAAGAAAGACGAGATTCAGGTACAGCTGAAAGATGGTTATCTGGTACTTTCTGCTGCAAAGGGACTGGATAAAGATGAAAAAGATAAAGAAGGTAATTATATCAGGCGTGAACGCTATGCGGGCAGCATGTGCCGAAGCTTTTATGTAGGCGATGCAGTAAGCGAAGAAGACATTCATGCAAAATATGAAGATGGTATTCTGAAACTGTCCGTGCCAAAGAAAGCACCTGAGAAAATAGAAAAAGATGGTTATATTGCCATTGAAGGTTAAGGAAATCTCCTTATAGTCGGGGCTGTCGCATCAATGATTAGGAAATCATAGATGCGGCAGCATCTTTTTGCCGTTTTTAAGGCGAAATATTCTCTCCTTTCATTCTGTTTCTACAAGAAGGCGAACTTTAATAAACCTTTTCTGGAAAAAGGTTCGTTTTCAGGATTTACTTTTGACCTGTCAAAATCAGGCGGTTTGTTTGAGTGGAAATAAATGCCGCCCTGTCCTTCCTGCCTGAATCTTATGATGAAGCTTGTTTATGTTATACCCGATCGCCAGCAAGATACTCTGGGCGGTTACATTTGCTTTCCTTCGATATAAATATCGCCTGAATTCCATATACAAAAGTTCTTTTAATTCTATTACTATCTGTTCGTTCTCCATTTTCACCTAATCTCTTTCTTCCCAGTAATCATAAGCATCGTCATACCCCTCATCGTAATCTCCATCCCCAAATTCTTCTGCGAAATCATCTGCATTATCATATTCTTCGGCATCATACGGATCATAATTTTTTTCTGAAGATAAACATTTCTTTGATTTTTTGTATTTAATACCTGAGAGCTAAGAATAGCAGGGACAGGCAGTGTATATACACTGCCAGGCATTCGCCTCAAAAGCGGGACCCTCCCCACTTTTGGAATCTTCGCTTCGCTCGATTTTATGAAAACATAAAGGAGATTTTTATATGGCAAACAGAAAAAGAGATGTACAGATACTGCTCTGGGTTACTCCGGAGGAAAAGAAGATGATCCGCAAGAGGATGATTCTATCCAAGACCTCTAACATGAGCGTGTATCTGCGTAAGATGGCGATTGATGGCATGATTGTCAATACAGATACCACTTATTTGAAAGCAATGCATCAGGAAATGCACAAGATTGGTGTGAACATCAACCAACTTGCCAAAGTTGCAAACACCGTAGGTACTGCCACACCGCAAGATATAGAAGAGCTGAAAGAGATGGTGAAAAAGATATGGCTTACATTAAGATCTTTCCAATCAAATCTACAGTGAAAAAGGCTGTGGCCTATATCACGAATCCAGATAAGACGGATGAACAAAAACTCGTCTCTTCGTTTGGCTGTTCTCCGGAAACTGCGGATCTGGAATTTGCCATGACAGCAGAAATGGGAAAAAATAATGTCATGGAAAAGGGGGATAACCTTGCCTGGCACATGATCATCTCCTATCATCCCAATGACCTCACCGATCCCAAACTTGCCCATGAGGTCAGCACCAAAATCGCAGATTCTGTTCTGAAGGGAAAATATGAATATGTGCTTACCACGCATACAGATAAAAAACATATTCACAGCCACTTGATTTTTAATGCTACCAGCTTCACGGATTATCATAAATATGTTTCCAACAAACGCACCTACCACAAGATCTGCCAGATCAGTAACCGCATCTGTAAAGAACATGGACTGTCTATTTCTATGCCAACTTCTGAAGCAGGACGTTCCTATAAAGAAGATATGGAATATAAAAGAGGCCAGAGCTGGAAAGCAAAGCTGAAATATCAGATTGACCGTGCCATCTGGACATCAGTGACTTACGATGAATTTCTTTTGAAGATGAAAGAAGCCGGTTATGAAACTCGTCAGGGAAAGTACCTTGCGTTCCGTGCGCCCGGAGCTGTCAATTTCATCAATGTGAAGACACTGGGAACCTATTATGCAGATGATCATTTACTGGTTCGTCTTGAAAAAAATCGTTGCAAGGCTCGCACTCCTCAGAAAAAAAATAACCGTGTCCGGCTTTTCGTTGAAATGACCACTTACCTGTCCGATCATAATAAAGCAGGATTTGAACACTGGGCAAAGTTGAATAATCTGAAAGAAGCTGCCCGGACTTTCAACTATCTATCCGAACATAATCTGCTGAATTATGAAGATTTCAAAAATCATGTAGCTGATTCCGCCGATGCAATTCAAGCTACAGAATCCAAAATACAGTCTTTGAATAAACAGCTGGATGCACAACGGCTGCTCCAAAAACGCTGTGATGTTTACCGCCATTAGCTGCTGACTCTTTCTCATTTACTTCTGTAGCTATGTCAGGAGATTTTTCCACCAGTCCACAATATTCATACAGGTAAGGTAAGATGTGTTCCTGGACATCTCGCTGATCTTCGATTCCTTTCATATGTTCAATGATATCGCCCTCACCGGTACCCAGCATGATCTTTCCTGTTAAAACGGAATGAAATATCCAGTTATATAAAACTGCAGGATCATGAAAAGCGAAAAACATACGCTTATTCAGAAGATATCAGTAAATATTACAACATGCGGACAGGGATCTTTGAAGATGAACAGTTCTATATCTGCCATGACGGACGTGAACTGCGGCATCTCAGGACAGAGAGCAAAGAGCAGGATGGATATACACAGACCTTTGAGGTATATGGTTGTGCAGACTGCAGCGGATGTGAACATAAAGCGCGCTGTCTGTATAAGTATGATGCGGAGAAAGATGCCGAAAAGAACAAAGTCATGAAGATCAATGAACAATGGGAGGAACTGAAAGAAAGATCGCATGCCAATATCCAGAGTGAACGCGGGATCCTGAAACGCCAGACACGTTCCATTCAGACGGAAGGACATTTTGGAGATATCAAGGAAAATGAGAACTTCCGGCGTTTTAATTACCGTTCGGCAGATAAGGTATATAAAGAATTCATGCTGTATGCTATTGGAAGAAATATAAATAAATATCATCGTTTTTTATACGAAAAACTGAGAAAATTTGAAGGAAAAACTGCCTAGAAAAAAATGCGGCTGAAAAAATCCAAACAAGGATTTTTTGCGGCCAAAAACAGAAAGTATTTATCAAAATAAAAATATCCTGACCAAGTTGCAGAGCCAGAAAGCTCTGTAACTGTCAGGATATTTTTGTTTGGTGCTGTCAGCTCTAAAAAACGTTATTTACCGACAGCTCCTGTTTCGCAGTTTTCTTTGCTGCTTGAGGATTTTGCAGGATTTCTGCTATATACACAATTCATTGGCAAAAATCTTGTAAAATTCTGAAAGTCGGTACAAATTTTTCATCGGATAACATTTCTTTTTCTTTATCCATGTTCTACCTGCCTTTTACAGTTTCTTCACAAACTTGGTAATTCTATTTCTGTACATGATGACCAGTATAACGATGTTTTCTTCCGTAAATACAAACACCTGTAAATGCCACAAGCAAAATATCTCGATATGATTCTAAATATCTCCGTCATTTTCTTTTGAAATGATGGAGATATTTTTATTATGACGGAGATTGTAGAACAGAAAATTGTATCAGGTTGCAAAAATCTTTCCTGAGATCAAGTAAAGAAAAAGAGCATATGGAATTGATTGAATCCATACACTCTATGATTAATAATCTACATATTTAATTTACAGCATCAAAATATCCAACGATTCCTATATATCCGTCTTTCTTCATAGGAGACCACAATGTATGCAGCTTCAGACTATACATCTGGCTATCATTTTCCACCTTCGCTTTTATCTGCACAGAGTATTGATATCCAAAAGTGTTAAATTTTGAATCATCTACAATGAGTATTTTTCGTTTCTTGTCCTTCTTATTTCTCTTTAGTGATTATTGATCAATAAATTGGGTTTCGTCCCCCAAGTTTTATATTTCTTATGGTTTTCTTCAGCAACTTCATGTCAACTGGTTTTGAAATATGAGCATTCATTCCAGCAGAGAGAGAGTGCTGCATATCCTCTGAAAATGCATTGGCAGTCATGGCAATAATCGGGATCGTCTTTGCCTGTTCATGTGAACTTCTACGGATTGCCTTCGTTGCCTCATAACCATTCATAACAGGCATTTGTACATCCATCAAGATCATATCATACTCACCGGGCACGGACTGTTCAAATGCTTCCAAAATCCTTTTGCCATTTTCACAAATAGTACACTCTGCACCTTCAAGCTTTAATAATTCCATTAGGATTTCTGCATTCAACTCATTATCCTCTGCACAAAGGATGCGCATTCCATCTAGAATATCACTATCTGTCTCATGCATTTCTATCTGTTCTGTCGAAGAAACTACTCTGTTCTCCACAATTTTTAGATTTAAGATTACTTCAAAACTACTTCCGTGATTCGGTTCGCTTTCAACCTCAATCGTTCCCCCCATCGATTCAACCAGATTTTTAGTGATTGCCATTCCCAGACCAGTTCCCTGTATTTTGTTTGTTACGGAACTTTCTGCACGAGTAAACGCGTCAAAGATAGTTTCTTTAAAATCAGCAGACATTCCCATACCATTGTCACTGACTATAAAATGATATTTTCCATATGTAGAAGAGTTTGTCTCACTTTCTTCTGCTATAAACTGGATTATTCCACCTTCTTGTGTGTACTTTATTGCATTAGACAACAGATTACTGAAAATCTGCATCAGATGAACCTTGTCGCCATTTACCCACTCATGTTTAAGGTTTTCTTTTGTGATTATAAAACTCTGATTTTTTTCGTTTGCCTGTGAATGAAATATTGTATTGAGTTCTTCTATAGAATCCAGAATAGAAAAATCAGAATATTTGAAAACTGTTTTTCCAGCTTCAATCTTGCTCATATCCAAAACATCATTAATAATTCCTAATAGATGCTGAGAAGAAATAGCTATTTTATCTGCGTACTCTATAACTTTTTCTTTGTCGCCGGCATTATGTCTGATTAATGATATAATACCAATGATTGCGTTCATAGGTGTGCGAATATCATGCGACATATTGGATAAAAAATCTGTTTTTGCCTTATTTGCATTTTCAGCGGTCTGTAGAGCCTCAGTAGCAATGTTCTTAGCCTTTTTCAGATTTTTATTAGCTTCTTCCATTTCGCTTATAGCCATTGCCTGAAGCTCATTGTTTCTTTTTTCAAATTTAACTTTTTGATTTGCAATACTGAATCTGGAAATACTGTAGAATAATCCAGCAAAAAGCAAGATTATAAATCCTGTCATGAGCATTGTAGTAAGCCCAATCGTTTTCTGGTATTCTTTCAACACATTATCTACTGTCGCTTTTTTTACAATACAAATCAACATCGTATTGTTGCTTTCTATCGGACAATATCCCAAATAATAAGGCTCATCTTTCCCCAAAAGTTCTACTCCCTTTTTTCCTTCCGCAATCTTTTTATTCAGAGAATCAAACTCTTTTTCTGTTATAGCATGATCACTTTTCAAATGTTTCAGTAATGAATAATTTCGAAAAAAAATGTCATCCTTCTGGTTCGTATAAGTAATATTTCCATCATCATCCAACATGAAGAGATATGCACTTCCATCATATCCTCCAAGATTTAACATGGAGTCTAATTTCGAATGATCATACACTGTTCCAATCGCTGTATAAGTTTCTCCATTAATCGTATATTCCTGACATGGAATTGCTACCAAATAACCGTCTTTTTTCACTTGTTCAAATTCAAGAGCGACCAATTTTCCAATATTAGATCCGTTTCTCAAATTCAGCAAAAGCTTACTAGGCATATCAACTTTCAGTTTTGTTCCATCTGAGGTTATAGCTTTTCCATTTTCCTGTAGAAATAAAAGTGTACTCTCAGATTCTTTTTCCCATGCCTTAAAAAAGTTTCGGTTATTATCTGGTTCAAGGGATATTTTCTTCTCTTTACACAGATAGTCCTCAACAAAATGTAACTGTCTATAGTATCCACTCACTTGCATATCATAGGTCTGTTGAATCTGTTCGACAACAGCTTCCATACTGATTTCTCCATTTTCCTCAATACATGTATTCATCCTATTCAACAGAAACCTTACAAAAACAAAACTTGAAAGAATGAAAATCATGACAAACAATGGCATTATTATTTTTTTTCTCTTAATTATCTCTTGTTCTATTTGCACTTTATTTTTCAACCTCTATATAGTCTTCTGGTGCTGACGGTTGCTGCCCATTTGACATGGCCGCAATCCATGCACTAGATAATGTTGTATTCCCTATTTGCTCAATAGCACATTTTGGATTAATTTTTTCCAAAATAGATTTTGTCGTATCCGTAAGAAGAATGGAATATTCTTTTTCTGTGTCTATTTTTTTATCATTTATTGTTATATCCTTTAATGAGAATCCGTTTTCTTCGTTTTTGACAATTATTTTCATACCAGATGCAATCGGCAATTCGTATTTTGTGGTTACATAAAAATTCTCATCAGCCTCTGTAAGATATTTTTTAACGAGTTCATAAACCTGCTCACCGTTGAGCTTTACAAGATATAATGGGGTATCTGAATTCTTCGCTGTCATCAGACCGACCCGGCTGCTGGTGCATTCTCCTTTGTAAATAGAAGAAGTATAATAATAATATGGTGTCAGAGCCAACTGTGCGTCATTTTCTTCTCTGATTGTAGTTAAAATAGATGATGCTGCATCTCGACCGCTCTTATCATTCAATGAAATGGAATACTCGTTTTCAAAATTCACTGTACTTTTTTCTTTTGAATCTTTACTATTCATTGCACTACGAAAAACATTATAAGCCTGCATTTCATCCATTTTTCCTGATAATAATCCGTGAACAGCTTCAAGACTGGCATCGAATGATTTTTGAGCAGAATATCGGATATAAATAGAAGTATCTTTAATTTCTTCTTCCAAGCCTGGTACATTCTGCATCATTGATGGAACATCTGTGTTAAACGAAATCACACCACTTCCATCTGCAATCAGTTTTTGTCCCTGTTCCGAAATCATACAATCCAGCACATCTAATGCTGTATCCAGTTTTTCCTGGTTTTTTTCCAATTCTTTATTGAATGCAATATTTAAGGATGGGAACATATACACAAAAGAACTATCTGAAGTCTGTGAAAAATAAGGAATACGTATTAGTTCCGCATCCATCTGATCTTGGAATTTTTGCATATCTCTAGGCTGTCCATGAAACATTGCTGATTTTCCTTCAACAAACATCTGAGTTCCTGTATTACTATTAACATTAATATCCTCTTCACTAAAATGCGAATCTTTAAGGAACTGACTTGTTTCCGAAAAAATTCTTTTCCATAGTACGTCGTCAAATTTTATTTCACCAGCTGAAGTTTCGGCTTCGTTTCGCCAGTCAATACCAGCCAAACTTGTAAATTCACCAATCGCTGCCGCCTGAATTATTTCTTGATTTGACCAGTCTTCTGCAAGGTCCATCGAGTAAGGTTTTATACCCTTATCATAAAATTGCTGGCAAACCTGTACGTATTCTTCATAATTTTCCGGAACTTTGATTCCATACTGATCAAACAGTGTCTTGTTGGCAATAATCGTCTGCGGAAGTGCACAGATTGGCAACCACTGAATTTCATTATCTGTATCCTTATAATATTCCACTGCATAGGAATAGTACTTAGAAACCACATCATAAGAAGCAAAATCCATAAGATATGGCTGTAAATCCTGCGCATCCGTTCCAGAGAATCGACGTACTGTCATGATGTCTGGCAACTCACCATGCTCTTTAAAATAGCTATATAAATCAGTGTCATTATTTCCAATAATAAATTCAATATCCTGATCTGGAAACTGCTCATGGATATAAGGAGCAATATTTTTCATTAAACGATTTTCCCACAGATACACGGTAAGGTGATCGTCTTTTTTAGATTGTCCACATCCAGCCAAAATACCAGTTACTAAAAGTACACCAGACACCAATGCGGCCAGATAACATTTTGTTTTTTGCATACGTCAAATTCCTTATTCTTTCGATTAAAACACATTTCAATATTTTCGTTTTACAAGCCCTTTAGCTTTGCGTCACAGATTTTCATCTGCTTTGTCTCAATTCTTTTAATTATAGCATTTTATTTTTTCACGTCTATATTTTTCACGTTAATGTAAAAAATTTTATTTTTATTTTTTCTTTTCCCCCACTGTAAAACAGCCTCTGAGCGTTTCGTTATATAGAGGGATACAAATAAGAGCAAGATCCACCCATGTTTAACAGTAATGTCGTTTGCCATCCTGTTCTCCTATGGGATTTATCTTGATGGGGATTTCCCCATACCCTCTCAATAACAGACGTTTCACTTGTCTGTTGGTTCCACCTAAAGGTGTTCACAGCACTATTTCTAATATCGGAAGGGACAGCCGATATTGAAATACGTGAACTCCCGGCGGGAGGAATAGTCTCAGCGGAAGGAGGAGTATGAGAACAAAAACAAAAATATCTTCTTAGTGCAGCTTATCTCGCCAAGAAACTGAACTACAAACTACTATTCCATCTTCATAGGAAGAGATTCCATCATGTGAAAACTGTTCTGGATACTCTATATCACTAAGTTTCTCGTTTACATAATTATTAAAATTACGATATCTATTCTGTTCATTAAATTGTCCTGATTTCATCGAATTATATATTTCTTCAAGAATACAATATTTTTCATCTTCATACACCCAACAATAGTATTTTTGATTTTTTACAGACTCACATTGATATACCTGATTTAATGAATCCACATACGAAACAAATGCTTGATAATACATAAAGCATTCTTTATCAAAATTAATTTCTAAGTTAACTTCTCCCTTTCCTTCTGGATCCACATCATGTATATTCCATACTTTATCTATACCAGAGTATGCGTCAAAACATGAACAAATTACATGTTTGCTATCTTTTTGTGGGTAATACATCTGGTTTGTTGATGTATCCTTAATTGAACCCACATTATTTAATTGTACTTTTGCATGCTCGATTGTCTTTTTCCTAACATTCTTATTACAAGTCCCCTTACTTTCAAATAAAAATACTTTTTTTTGCCCATCAACTCCGATCCAATCTGGTGCCATTTTTCCATTCACCAACGTTCCTTTAAAACTCTTATCTGTAAAATGATATAATTTGTTAATGTTATATATTTCATTTGCAATAATTCTTGTTGCTAACATACCCATGGCAAAAGAAATTACATTTTTATATGAAGTTTCCGCAAATTCATACTCATCTGAAATTACATAAAACCCTTTTTCCTTTTTTACTGCCATTCTACACATTGATGAATAAAATTTTCTTGCATCTCGAGAAATCAGTTTTTTTCCGTAAAATCCATTTAAAATAGCATATTTACTAAAATCTCCTCTTGAAACGTTAAATGATCTATGTTTGGTTGCATTAGGATTTTTTGAATAATCATTCTCTGAATCAAAATATTCATAATTCACACTTTCCATCTATTTTCCTTCTCCTTATCAGATGTAAATTTTTTTGATATCATTTTATTAACTTATCATTTTTCTTCATTCTATCACAGCATCTATTCTTCCGCCATCAGTCTTTCAAACCAGCTATCCAATAGCAATGATAAATTGGCCTACATCTGGCAATTCTTGCTGCATTTCGTCCAGAGTTTTCTGTTTCACATATTTCTGCACATACACCCAACAGGCAAGTACTCTATGGAGCAATCACTCCGGAAGTACCGGCTTCCATCCTTCAGTTACATAATGATGTAACAATCGTTGCTGATGAAGCTGCACTGAGTGAGATTGATAAATAATATCTACTGGACACCGGACATTGCAGTGTAACTTATGAAACGCATTTAGCTTTTGTTAAAAAAGGGAAGCTGTGATACACATCCATATACCACAACTTCCCTATATTTTCATCTTCATTTAATTTTAATCAATTGTCCATTTAAGCAGCTGTTCTTTCACCTTTTCAAATATCTGCATTACAACTACTAACACAATTACCATAAAGATAAATCCAACCCAGGTATGCAAGATGATACACTCTACAATATGACGGATAATACAGAATACCAGGCCAATCTGTTTGCTGCCGATCTGCTGATTGAAGATGAGGAAATCGAAGATATGGTTCAGAACGAGGACCTGGATTATTTCGGACTCTGCAGTTCATTGAATGCGA
>OLPH01003448.1_pt1 | contig 10968 bp, 12 predicted proteins | sample 1672951 | NCBI WGS metagenome assembly OLPH01 (sample SAMEA3136740, study PRJEB25190) | human gut metagenome
CGAAAATGGAAGAATAAAGGAATAGATATTTGAATATTGCTAACTTAAAACAAAACATTATGAAGAAGATATTAATAGCCATTGCATCATTGATAATATCGGGATGCAGCGATTATGATAATGTTGTTGAAGATTACAACATGCTTATGGTATGTAATGATGTACGTGTTACATCTCATCAAATAACAACGGATGTAGAAGTTATAACCACTCTTGATCACTTCGATGTAAAACCGATAGGATATTGTGATTGGGTTAGTTGTGCTCGTGATTATTCTTATGTGGATGTGAGAGTAGCTGAGAACAAAAGTACAGAAGATAGGGAATGTTTTGTAGAAGTGTATAATGACAGATATAACCTAAGAGATACATTTCTTGTACATCAAAGCGGAGTATTTGTTCCAAGCAATGGTGGAAATGGCGGTGGAAGCGGTGGTGGTTCTGTGACTAACACCACCAAGAGGAGATGTGCTGCAAGGACAAAGAAAGGTACACGGTGCAAGAGGACTGCCGCAAAGGGAAGTATCTATTGCTGGCAGCATAAGAAGTAAACGTAATATGAACGGACGAATTAAGATACTATCCTCTATAATACTAACTTTATTTGGAGGATTTGTATATATATTGTATAGGGATAAGTCGCTCATAATGTTCTCTTGGTTTGAAATAGTAGGCATTGATAGATTTATTGATAACATAAGAGGAATTGTGAATATCCAGCCTTATTATTGGGTAAAATACAATTTACCAGCAGGGTTATGGCTTTTTTCTTATATGTTTATTATGGATGCTATTTGGGGCGATTGTAAAAGTGTAAATAGGGGAATGTTCATTTGGATATTGCCGATAGTTGCCTTGCTTTCTGAATTGATGCAGATATTCGGTCTATGCCCCGGGACATTTGACATCTTAGACGTGATTAGTTATTTATTTGCAATTTTATTATTTAAAACGATAAAGTATTATGAGAAGTAAAAACATTATTTCTGCCATTGTATTAGCGTTTTTTGCTATTATAGGAGGTGGCTCATTTAGCGGTGGAGAGTTAGCGATTTTTGGAATAGTAATTTTTGCGTTTGCTATTTTTGCCGTAATTCAATCGTCTGTTCAGAGTTCTAAGGATAGAGAGGAGCAAGCGAAAAAAGACAAGGAGAAAGAGGAATCAGAGAGAAGAAACACGAATAAGTATAACCAAGACTTATATAGTCTGTCTGAAAAGTATGGAGAGAGCACTTTGGTCATAGATATACTTGGTGTTGGAGATGCAAAAAGCGTTGATTCTGCGATAATTGTATATGAGCCTAAGAGTATTATTCGTATAATGGGTAAAATGTACAACTTTAAAGATATAATAGGTGTATCAATAAGCGATAATCAGAAGATTGTTCACGGACAGATAGTATCTTCTACTAAAACAAGCACAGGTAGTATGGTCGGACGTGCTGTTGTTGGGGATTTGGTGGCTGGTCCGGTAGGCTCAATAATAGGTGGCTCTACTGCAAGCAAGAATACTACATCAGTGCAGGGCGATGATTCCATAGTACACGACTATACAATACACATAAACGTAAACGACATTTCAAACCCTATTGTACATATCAACACTTGGAATGATAGCGAACTTACAAATAAAATTGTCGGTTTGATAAATGTTATTATAGAAAGGAACAAGTAACTAAATACTCGTTTCTATGCTAAAAAACACACCGCAAAGTTTTGCAGTTCCAAAATAATTGCTTTACTTTGCGGTGTCTAAATCTAAAAGCGGTACGAAGCCGCACGAATAGCGGCATTTTTTGTGCCCATACATATTAGCGTATCTTAAAATATCAAAGATATAACTGCGCCGTGTCGTGGAGTAGAAATACCCACGGAGTTTGCTTTTAGAACTTAGACAACACGTAGCGCAGTTTTTTATTGTCTAAATCTAAAAGGTATGACAGAGTTAATGAACAAAGAAACGATGAGTTCACTGCAAATCGCAGAAGTTACAGGGAAACCGCATTATGATGTACTGAAATCAATCCGTAGAATGGAGAAATCATGGGCAAAAGTAGCCGGAGGAAAATTTTCCTTGGGCTATTACAAAGATGAAAACAACCAAGAACGCCCATGTTACAACCTCACCAAGACAGAATGTCTTTACATTGCCACAAAGTTTAACGATGAAGCACGTGCGAAACTTGTTATTCGCTGGGAAGCACTTGAAACAGGGAATGGGAAGCCTTTATCTTCAAAACAACTCTCCCAAGCCGAAATGTTCCTCCAACTCGCACAGATGAACGTGGAGAACGAGCGAAAGATGAAGGAACTTGAAGCAAAGACGGAAGAGCTTCAAAGCGAACTTACAGAAATCAAGCAAAGGACCACAACCGACCTCAAGCAGTCAACAATCGTGGCGTTCATAACCCGGAACAATATCAAACTGGACGTGACCAAGTACGGGGCTATGGGTCGTAAGGCAACCTCCATCTGCAAGAGAAAAGGAATAGAGGTTACGAAGATAAACGATGTCCGATGGGGAAAAGTGAGCGTGTACCCTGACGAGGTATTGAATGAGGTCTTTAAGGTGAACGAATAACCATTAGTTTATAAACCAATTACTTACGTTATCCGCATTTATGCGGACAGCAAGAGGTATGCTTAAAAATCAAGAAAGTATGAGAATAAAGTCGGTAAAAGTCGGGAAGCTTAAAGTTATAGATAATCATACATTATTCATACCGGATGGGGAAAGTTCAATTTTGAGGTTTGATAACAAATTTATAATAACCGTAACAACACAAATAAGTGGATGTAACAGAGTTGAGAAGGATTTAGTTGGAAGTCACATGTCATTTCACTTGATGGTTCGTGATAGATGTATATTCGAGTTTCATATTTCTGTATGTAATTCGGACGTGCAGGAAGTAGTTATCTTCTTTGAAGCGACAAGAACATCAGGAAATATCACGAGGGTGGATTATAACATATTGGCTAAATAACGCATCAGAACAAATACTAACAATCAGAACATACATAAATCATTCAATCATGGAAACAAACAATATGAAAATTGTAAAAATAGAAATTAGCAAAGATGCTCTTGATACCATCAAAGAGATTCAAAGCAAGGACGGTTACAACGTCAGAGAAAGACAGAGCTGCATGATGGAGGCAATATCAGACCTTACATTGTCTCTCGATACAGACGATGTAGGCAAAAGCAGATTTTGCCACATACTTACACACCTGTCGGATTATGAGAAACTGCTAAGGGAATTGAACAGGGTACACATAATAAGCCAATAAATATGAGTAGAGAACATTTTAATGTTGGTGATTATGTACAAATTAATGACGGATTAATCGGGAGAATAATAGACTATAATTATGATTCCTATTTCTGGGATTATAGGTATAAGGTATCTTGTTCACCAGTTAGTTATTTGGGTCGCCACATTAGACGATTATCCATAGGTGAAGTAATGAGATACAAACGTAAGCATATTAAGTTTAATTTTAATTTATAACAAAATGAAAAGAATAACCGCCTACTTAAAAGGCAAAATGGAAGACATTAAGTGTATGTCACGTGAAAAAAGAGTTAATTCAGCATTGGAAGTGGCAAGATTAAACTTTGAGGAACAAATTGCCGATGCGGATGTGAAGATTGATAAGTTGATGGGTGAAATCGGCGAATCCGATAACATACAATCTATCATCCAAGAAATATCCTACTGCATGGACGACAAGGAAGAAGCAGAACGCGGAATTAAGCGGCTGGAAGAAATCAAGGCGTTTATGGATGAAGAAATTCAAGAGAGCTAATATTATGGACTAATTGCCACATATTAGCATAAGAGCACGTTGAGTATTGACCAACGTTTCAAATGAAGAGGCACTCTACTTATCGCAAGCGGAGTGCCTTTTTGTATGAATTGGTTCAGAAGCTACTGCATTACAACGCGCAAGGCTGGTCCCTTGGAATTTGGACTTGGTGCAAACACACGGTCTATCCTGTCCGAAAGGATTTCCAAATACCTCGTCTGCGCCCTCAACTCAACAATCATGGGGTTAGATTCGCCCGATTGGGATTCTAAGCTGTAGCGGGCTTCTAATAGCATTCTGATTGCGGCTATGTCAGTTGTCTGTTGATTGACAAAGAACCTAATAGAATTAAGTAATGCTTCAAGAGCTTCTGCTGTGGTTTCTGATACACCTTGTATACTTTGAGTAAGTGCCGACAATTCAGATTTCTGCCCTACACTTGTGCCTTTGTATCCTAATGTTTCCATAAGCGCAAGCAAATCTTCATTTAATCCTTTCAATGCGCTTTCTCCAAGAGCCTGGATGTTTGCAAGCTCTTCTTTAGTGAGGTTAATCCCTCCTACGCTTCCCTCTGTAACAGATTCATCTATTTTCTCAAACAGCTCCTTCAAACGCCCTTGCGCAAGTCTCATTGTAGCTTGTTTGACGATAAGATTTTCAATAAAACTATCAAAGTTTTCATTAAGGGCTTTTAGTCCATCTTCTGTTTCATTGAAAGCATCCATCCATGCTTGAACAAATGAAGAGGCGGCATCCTTATATTCTGACTCCCCACCTATACCTCCTAATTCTAATTTCTGTTGGTCTAAAATTTCTTGTCTTGTCTTTTTCAGTTCATTTATAGCATCATTCCATTCATCAATACGGTCTCTATCAGAATCTTTCTTTGCCTCTTCTGAGTTAATCATATTTTCATATGATTCAATCTGTTGGTCTAAATTGGCTATTGTATCTTTGGTTTGTGTACGAAGATCATCTGCATTCCAAGCGGCTTCCATCTTCTCCTTTAACTCATCGTATGCCCTACCAAGTGATTCTATATTCTTTATTTGCCGTTGGATTTCACGTTCTTTCTTCTTGTTCTTATTGCCAATGCCGAATATGCTACCGATTGTCTTGCCAAGTCCGGTGAGTACATTCAGAGAGCTACTTATTGGCTTTGTTATGTCAAAACTTTCAAGAGAACCGAATAATGCACCTACACCATCTAAAATTTCATAAAGGTCTTCTCCTATTGCAACACCGAAACTATCCTCCAACATGTGAGCAAAGTCTGATACCGAATTTGTAATACCCGATATACTTTCGACCATACCTCCACCAAGGTCAATCTTACCAAGAGATTGGATTATTCCTTGTAATTTTTGAGCTTGTTGCGACAAAGCCCTGTTAGCAGCATCATATCCGGCTATTATCTTGTCTTGCTCCTTCTTTTTATCAACTAATAAATCGTAGTTATTTTTTTCAACTTCATATTCTTCAAGTGCTGCATCTATATTTTCAGTAGCGGATTCATAAGCTGCTTTCTTTTCTGCTACTATTTTACTTTGCGTGCGTAATTGTTTCTCATATTTTGCTTGCAAATCTCTCGCTTTAGCCTCGTCCTTCTCATTTTTTGCATTTTCTTTACGAAGCTTTGTATATTCCTTGAGAGATTTTATTAACTTATTCCACGGGTCTCTTTGGTTAAGCTGTTTGTCAAGTTTTTTTTCTTGCTCCATTATTTGCTTCAACTCTGTAGGTGACAAGTCTTTTAATTCCTCACGCATTTTCACAAGCTTATCTTTCATGCTTTGCAATGCGGCAGTGGAATAGTATTCTATATTGTCAAACAAGTTAAGATAACTGTCCGATGAAGTAAATTCCTTCCATGCATTATTAGCTGACTTTTGATTGTACATCTTTGTCGCATTTTCTTCTAGCCTTTTTTGTAAGTCCGGAGTGTTTTGGAATTTGTCACGTATCTCTTCTAAGTCTTTGTAATACTGCTCGTCAAGCTGTAGCTGTTCAGAAAGTTGTGCCTTGTACGATTTAATAAGTCTTTCGGCAGTATCTTGTTGTTCTTTGATACGCTGTTGGTCAATCTCCTTTATTGCATCTTGATAATCTTTGTATTGTTGAGTATTCGGGTCTTTGTATGTGTCAGCATACTTCGTTTGAAACTCAATATCAATGCTTCTCTGAACATCATCCAACGTCTTTGCAAGTCCGGGAAACAACTGTTGCACCTCCGCTTCGGACAATCCTGCATCTTTCAGTTTCTTGTGCAAGTCCAATCCGTTGAACATGGCTTCAATATTCTTTTTGGTCTTGTCGAACTGTTTCTTAATATTTTCTACATCATCGCTATCCAGCAGTTGATATGAATCATTTATAGCACCTTGCTTCTTCCTAAAATCTGTGATTATCTTTGAAATTTCCTGCAATGCTTTTGCTGTATTCTGCTTGTTTGGCAAAAACGCATCTCCAATGATGTTCTTTGGCATATTCACGTTTTTGAGAGAATCTGCATAACGCTCCATAACAGTCTTAGCAGCCTTATCGCTGCCCATTACCTTGCTCAGCTTCTCGTATTCCTTATTAAGCTCTTTAATAAGAGAAATGCGCTCTGCTAATATGTCACGTTTATGTTTGGAGTCTGATTCAGGTTCTTCTTTATTTACCCCTGGTCTAAGAGGAACTTTTATATCTCCCAAATTATATATATCGTATGCAAGTTGCTTCTTTATATCAGACCATTCTTTGGAAAATTCTCCTTTATTGATTAAAATCTTAAATTGTTCCCTTGTCTTATTACCTTTTATTACCTCATCATTTACAGAATCAAATATTTCACGTATTTCTTTAACTGCTTTTTCTTTATCTTTCTCCCAATCTTTCCTTGTTCCAAGAAACGAGCTAGCGATAGAACTTTTCTTACCTGCAAAAAGGACCCCGTTCTGTAACTTCTCCAAGTAGTCCGCAAGCCTTTTGTAGTAGTCGATTAAATCCTCTCCTTCTTTTTTCCCCTTTACAAGTTCTTGTATGTATTCTTTTGCTCCTTTACCCAAGGAAGTTGATTCTTCTGAAAGCCTTAATAGTTCAGCTTGTATTTTATTACCTTTCGCTATAAAATCATTGAAAGAGTTCTCATACTCGTCTAAATCAGTTTCAATATCATCATCCCCTATCAGCCATCCCTTCTTCCTATTTTCTGCATAATTAGCTTCAATTTTTCTAATATCTTCTAAAAAGTCTGTATATTGTTTTCTGTACTCTTCAAATTGCTCTTTTGCTTCTTTTTCTGATATATTGGGCTTTATCTGTATTTCAAATCCTTCATTATTCATCTCTTTCACAAGGGAGGACAATGCGTCCCTTGTGTTATTTTTAGCTATTTCGTCTATTTCTCCTACCCTTAACTGAGCAGTATAATACTTGTTGCTACTTTCTCTCAACATTTTGTTATATTGGGAATGAACGTTCCACAACTCATTAACAAGTTGTAAGGCTACTCCAAGAGCCATTAATGGAAGAGATGATTTAAAAGCAAGCCCTAAAGAGCGTAATGAAGTTTCTGCTTTTGTTAAAGCAAAAGATAATAAGCTTACTTCTTTGGTAATAGCTTTTATTTTAGGTACTAATAGCAATGATCCTACTACGACACCAAACGTCTTTGCCACTTCAGCAACTGTTTCCCAATTATCAATCAATACCTTAATTGAATCAATAGAGCCTTTTAGTGTATCTTCGTTAGCTTTACCGATGGAGTTAAGCATCACATCAATACTGTCCTTCAAGTTGGAAATTTTACCTTGTAAAGTTTCAGCTTGGATTTCTTGCATATTGTAGAAAATACCCTCTTTGGAAGTCAAATTTTCAAACACTTGTTCAACATCCTCAAATGTAACCTTACGTTTGGAAATCATATCTACAATCTGTGCCGTGGTATAATCTGCTTGGTCTCTTGTTTTGAACAACTTTTGAAGTTCCCCATACATATTGATACCTGCTTCCGTAAACTGACGAACTTCTGTACCACGCAAATATGCTGCCGCTTTGACCTGCCCATAAGCAAGGATAAGTCTGCCCATATCCACACCTAAACCAGCAGATACATCGGCAAGTCGTTTTGTCGTATCATATAACTTGTCGCTCTCAATACGGTATGCTGCAAGCTGTTTTGTGAATGTAACCAATTCCTTAATTTGAAATGGCGACTTTACGGCAAGTTGGACAGTCTTGTTGAAAATTTGGTCTGCCTGTGATTTATTTTGTAAGATTGCTTGTAACGAACGCTGCTGCAATTCAAATTCACCGCGCACTTTTGCCAACTTGCTGATATACCCTTCAATCTGTGACACAGAGAACAACAAAGCAAGCTGACGGCTTAATTGCCCGGCTGTATCCATCAGGTTGCGATGGCGTATGGCAAGCTGCTGTGATTTGACTCCTGCTTCCGTCAATGCTTGGTTGTGTTTTGCAATGGCTTGGTTTATCTGTTCAAGCATGCTCTTATAGTTCGCATCGGTAGTGTTCAAAGACAAACGAGCTTTTTTCAGGTACTCTATAGCTTGTACGTTCTGTTGCAGAGACTTTGCATTTTTAGAATAATCTAATGCGCCTTGTGGAGTTGACCGCTGTGCATTTGCTAAATCCGCTGCCTCCTTTGCAGCACGTTTATCCGCTGCCGCCTTACGTTGTGCAGCCTTTTCCGCAGATTGGGCACGTTGCTCGTCCGTCTTTCGTTGCTCGTCAAGCTCCATCTTCATGTAGCGCATGGCTTCTACCGCAGCCTTTTGTTGCGGCTTTGACAAGTCCATGTTCTCAACGTATTTTTTCAAATCCGAATATCCCTGCTTCAATCCGGATATATTAAAGTTAGCAAATGAACCTTCTCCGATTTTATTGTTTCCTATTCTGTTTAGCAAATCTGCCGCACGTGAAAGGCTTTCGTTCAGGGAAGTAGTCTTTCTTGTAGTCTCTTCCGCACCTTTCCCTGCTCCTTCAAATGGATTACCTTTTATAGCATCTATCTTTTTGGCTAACGAAGTAATCACACTTTCCAATTTACTCGTATCCATTACCACATTGCCAAACCCGTTTTTCAATGCATCTGCTGCTGTATGGGCGTGCTTCTCTATCTTCTCCAGCTTCTCATCGAAACTATCCAACTTCTTTAATACATCAGGGGTTATGTTGAGGAAAGCTCCTGCTTCGTTATTTGCCATATCGTTATCCTTTTTTATTAATTATGGGCATACCCAAATCATTCAAGTTCTTCAAATCGTCAACACTTCCTATTTTGCTGACCTTCTTTTTTTTCTTGTCCTTGTTTCCGTATTCTACATGGGAAAAATCAAACGAGCTTAACCGGACCTGTCCAACCGTCATTCCCCATAAATATTCGTCACGAGAGCACCAAGTGTTGGAGCGCAGAAAATCAATCATCTGCCCCCACTCTGTACGGGATATTATCAGTTTTGTTCCGTTTTCTTCGTCTTCCTCGTCAAGGTCATTTCCCTCACGGTCTGAATCACATTGGTACTCTCGAAAAAAAAATCCGTGCTTATGAGGTTAAGGATTTCACCAAGCAATAATGCCCAGTCCTTTATGTCGTAATCTCTCCACATCAAAAGGTCAAAGACCTTGTGGTAGTCATTTGATAGTTCTTTTTTCTCATAATCAGAGAATATCCTGTCCCTGTCATTGAGAAGTGCAAGCGTTATCACGTGTGCAACTGCCGGTAGATTTACTGAGAACTCTTTGATAACATCTCCCATACTTAACTTCTCTCCCTTCACAATCTGACACGCTTGTTCGGCTATAAGCCATTGAACACCGGGCTTCAATCCTTTAATACGCCACTCCGTACCGTGAAGTTTTACAATACTTGGGCTGTCATTCATTATCCTTGCCAAACGTTCCATTGACTCATCAGATATAGGAGTACAAGCCGTTACAACATTTGTCTTTAGTCCTGTATCTTTTTTCTTTGCTCTATATACTGCCATGATTATAAACATGAAGGGCGGCGGCATATAAGCCTACCGCCCGTAAACACTCTAGTTATCTATTATGAACAAGTTTTATTTGGGTAAAGTATAAGCTGAATCTACATAAAACGGCGTTCTGATAGTTTTCTCTCCATCAGCGATATTTGCATCATACGCTGTTCCTGCAAGGTTGATACGACCCACATTAGAGTTCAAAGATTCAAGCATTAGTTTTGAGTTAAGTTGGACTTTTGGAACCACAAATGCAGTCATCGTTTCCCCTTCCTCAAACACTACGTCAATCTTTGCATACAATTTCTTGTATTGAGCCGGAGCAAAGTATTTGGTAGAGACAGTAGTTCCTGCCGTAAATCCCATGAGAGCGACCAATAGGTCTTTTTGTGTATCTGCAACCTCAGCTGTAAATTGGTATTTGCCAAGCTTCACGATGGAAAGAATGGGGCTGTCGGAAGTTTCGCACTCGATGTCGTTTACATCGTTATCGTCTTGAGCGATTGAAGTGGTATCCTCAACTACATCTTCAAGGATATAAGAGTCGCCCTTTGGCACATCGTCTTGTTCAGAGCCAGTGAACAGAGTTGCCACGATGTAAGAAGGCTTGATGAATTTTTTGGCTGTTGCGCCAGTATTGTTTACTGCCATAATTAAAAAATGTTATCCTGTTAATAATCTGTTTACCTTATTGTCACTTCTATATTTATCACGTTGTAGTAGTAGTTCCTATTTTGGTCATAATCTGCATCACGGAAATTTACATCAATCACATAATGGGGGTCTTTACATGATTCAATAGCCTTGTCAAGCGCAAGTTCCATTTTGTACAGCTCCTTCACGGGTTTCGTGCCGTGACTGTCAACTGATTTTGCGTACAAGAACACGTTGGCAGAACCTTTGGCATAAGCTCCGTAATCTTTCATGGAAAGCACATCAACAAGCACCATTTCTTTCCAATTGCTTTCAACAGTGGCAGGCATATTCCCGATGAACAGGTTATCGGATATAGCCGCTTTTGTAAGCAGCATGGAAAAAAAGTTTTCCACTTTTGATGTTGTCTTGTATTTACTATCCATATAATCAGTATTTACCGTTCTTTATAATTCCAAACATTGTATTTATAACCATAGAACAACCAAAACTAATCAGAAATATCCGAGTGTAAATC
>OLPH01003451.1_pt1 | contig 10963 bp, 12 predicted proteins | sample 1672951 | NCBI WGS metagenome assembly OLPH01 (sample SAMEA3136740, study PRJEB25190) | human gut metagenome
ATACCGCGAAAGCTGACGCCATCAAACAGGCCAATGGGTACACAGATACCGCGAAAGCTGACGCCATCAAACAGGCCAATGGGTACACAGATACCGCGAAGGCCGATGCCATCAAGCAGAGTATGGATTATACGAATACGACAGTCTCCGGCGTCAAAGAATCCATTAAGACACTGACTGATGCCGATAATCTTAATGTAAAATATGATGACAGTAGCAAGTCAAATGTTAATTTAAATAAGGCTACCCTCACTAATTTGGGCTCGGGCTCCATTGCAGAAAACAGTACTGATGCTGTAAATGGTGGAGACGTTTATCAATACGTTAAGGATCATGCCAATGGTGGTGTCGAAGTTGATGACAAGGGCAACTCTGTAGTTAATAAGAACTTTATCGTTAATGGAGATACAACTATTAAGGGGGATACAAATCTCCAGAATACAACTGTCAATAAGAAACTGACTGTTGCTGGAGATACAGACTTACAGAATACAACGGTCAATCAGAAACTGACGGTCAACGGCGATACGGATCTTCAGAATACAACGGTCAACAAGAAGCTGACGGTCAGCGGTGATACAGACCTTCAGAATACGACGGTCAACAAGAACCTGACGGTCAGCGGTGATACGGACCTTCAGAATACGACGGTCAACAAGAACCTGACAGTTAGCGGTGATACAGACCTTCAGAATACGACGGTCAACAAGAACCTGACAGTTAGTGGTGATACAGACCTGCAGAATACGACCGTTAATAAGGACCTGACTGTCAATGGCTATACCACTTTAGGTCAGACGACCATTAATAAACAGTTAGCTGTCCAGGGAAATACTTATATTTCCCAGAATCTTGCCGTAGGTGGTAATGCAACAGTGGCTCATAACTTAGTAGTCGGTAATACGATTGCGGCTAAACAGGTAGTTGCTGATGACGCTATCATTGGAGGTCATTCCGTCATTGATGAATTTAATCGTCAACGGGAAGATACGGACCGTGTCGGCGCTGGTGCAGCTGCATTAGCTGCCTTGCAGTATCTGCCCTATGAAGACGGTTCCAAACTGGTCGGTGGTGCTGGTTATGGCCATTATCGCGGCAAGAATGCCGGTGCTGTAGGCCTTCGTTATTATCCGAACCGCGATGTAGCCTTTTCTATGGCAAGCACGGTTGGCAACGGCGATACGATGTTGAATGCCGGCGTTTCCTTCCGTATCGGCAGCGGTACAGGCAGTGTTCACTCCATTCCGGATACGAACAAAGTCCTAAAAGAAACACAGGCTCTCAATAAAGCTTTAGCTGAACGCTTGGACAAGGTAGAAAAAGAACTGAAACAGTCTAATGATACCAATGAAGAATTGATGAAACGACTGGCTGCTCTTGAAGCCAAGATGAAATAATCTTGGCCGTTCCAGATGTTCCAACCGTTCCGGTAATTTTGATGTTGATGTAAATACAGCGAATTACAATCATATACTATGCTTTTGATGATAATACATCATTATTTCCCTCAGTCCATTCCTGGACTGAGGGCTTTTTTGTGTCTTTTTTTAGATGGAAGGAGAGGTTCCTATGCCGTGGTTGAAAATTCTGGAGGCTGTCGCAACCGGTATCTTAATTATTCTTAGCAAGAGTGTTATCAAGAAATAGGAGGAGAATATCATGAAACAAGGAAGAACATTAGCTGAATTAGGTGCTGAATTGGAACGTCAGCGCAATGCCCGCAAGGATTATCTGGTCAATACCAGTGCTTTATCGATGAAGACCCAGGATGGTAAATCTATCGTCCAGTTCGAGAATGGCCATGAAATGGAAACGTACCGGGTGGGCGACATCGCTCATCAGCAGTTGGCTACCCGCTTGGGAATCCCCTTCCGCTACTATCTGAAGATGCAGAAAGACTATCCGGCCCTGCTGGATGAGAACGTCAACGGCTGGCTCCATAAAGAGCCGGAACGTCGGATGCTCCGTACCCTCGATGGCCGGATGCGTGCCTTCTTATCGGCACGGTATCGCCGTCTGGACAACCTTGAACTCTGTGCCGCTGTCCTGCCGATCATCCATGAAATGAAAGGCGCCGACATCGAAAGCTGTGAAGTAACGGAATCCCACATGTATATCAAGGTCGTCAATAAGCGGTTGAAAGCAGAAGTAGCTGTCGGCGATGTTGTACAGGCTGGCTTTGTGGTTTCAAACAGTGAAGTCGGCCTTGGCAGCCTGAAGGTCGAACCGCTCATTTTCCGCCTCGTCTGCAAGAATGGTCTCATCTGCAAGGATTACAGCCAGAAGAAGTACCATGTAGGCAAACAAGTCGATATGGATGCCGATGAAGCCTATGAGCTGTATTCGGATGAAACCCTGCGGGCCGATGATAAGGCTTTCTTCATGAAGGTACAGGATATCGTCCGCTGTGCTGTCGATGAAAGCCGGTTCTTCATGACGGTCGATAAGATGAAGGAAGCCATGCACATCCCGCTGACCCATGATCCGGTGCAGGAAGTCGAACTGCTGGCCGACACGTATCAGCTGAACCAGAGCGAACGGGGCAATGTCCTGCGCTCCCTGTTCATGGGACGGGACCTGAGCCGCTATGGGATGATGAATGCCATCACCGATGCCAGTAAGCTGGCGGCAAGCTATGAAAGGGCGACAGATATGGAACGTATCGGCGGTGAGTTCCTCATGGCTCCCGTCGACAATAAGGCGCTGAAAGCCAAGAACATGAGGACTATGAAGAACGTCACTCCAGACATCCCAGCCTTGGTGTTGGCGGAAAAATGATTCGATGCAGAGCAAGCCCCGGTCCATTATGGATCGGGGCCTTTTTTTAAGGAGGTCTTAGTATGGAAAACCTGAAACAAGTAACTGATGAACAGTTGTTGTCTGCCTTCATCCCTGAAGCCAGTGCCAAAGGGCTTCTGCACGATTATTCCAACTTATATAACGTCTTCCGGATGGCGTCAGATGAACAATTAAAGTCTTATCAGGGGATTGGGGAAGCCAAACTCCATAAGATGCAATGCCTGCGTGAAATGGTGAGCCGGATCGCCTTGCAGAAGGTCAAGGTCCCACGGGGACTGAATTCCCCGTATGCAGCCATGCAGTATTTCAAGTTCCTCGAAGATAAGCCAGTGGAAGAATTCTGGGCCGTCTTCCTGAATACCAAGAACCAGCCCTTGGGATGCCGGTGCATCACCATCGGGACGGTAGATTCATCCTTGGCCCAGCCTAGGGAAGTATTCTCAGCTGCCCTGCAGCATCTGGCGACATCCATCATTGTCGCCCATAACCATCCTTCCGGGGATGCCGAACCCAGCAGTGAAGACCTGGCTGTGACACGGAACCTGATTTCAGCCGGCGAACTGTTGCATATCCCCTTATTGGACCATGTCATCATCGGCAAATACGGTGACAAGTCCATCCGGGAACAGCACCCACATTATTGGGATGATTGATTTAGAAAGGAGAGATTGTCATGCCCGCAACCCGATTCATCTGTCCGAACGGACAGGAAGTACCCATCAATGAATGTCTCATCCAGTGCCCTCATGAGAAGCGATGTATGTTCCTGCCTACCTTGAGGGCTATCGCCAAATCGCTTCACCGAAATATCAAGGAACCTACCGTGACCGAGCTGATTGCCGGTGTACGGGAAACCTATCTGAAGCGTACGACAGAATATGCCGTCAATCCACAGGATGTTCTCTATGCCTTGCATGGTCAGGCAGTCCATACTATCAATGAGAATTTCACTGATGGTGACATGCTTAGTGAAGTTCGTCTCAGTGATATGCTGACCAGCGGTAAGTTTGACCTTTATGGCAACATCCTGAACAACAACGACGGTGTCCTGGGAGACCTGAAAGTCACCAGTTCCTATAAGCTCATGAAAGCTTTGGGGATATATAAAAAACGGGTTCCGACAGGTGAAGTCTATAAGACTGGCTCCCGGAAAGGACAACCAAAGTATCGGAATGAGCTTCGGTATGACGGTGCTCATCACGTATTGGACTGGGCTATCCAGCTGAATTATTATCGTCTCTTGCTGGAACAGGAGGGGTTCCCAGTGCAGGAAATGTATATACAAACCATGTGCCGGGACAATAACCTGCGGATAGCCGCTGAACGGGGTATTACACAATCTATCTACGTCATCCCCATCAATCGAATCAGTGACCGTTGGTTACTTCGCTACTTCCATCACAAGGCAGAAATCTTCCATGAATGTATGAAGGAAAAGAAACTGCCGCCAATCTGCTCCTCAAAGGAGCGCTGGAACGATCGTAAGTGTGAATCTTACTGTGATGCCCGTAGTAACTGCCCCTATGCCCAAAGACTGGCTAGGGAAAAGGAAGCCATGTGAAGAGGAGGTTGGAAAACATGGAAATCGCAATACATACAGAAAACGTGAAGGTCATCGCTCAGTTCCCCGACTTCAAATGTATCATCGCCTTCAACGGTGAGCTGTATAAAGCCAGCTTGAATCTGGAAAAGAAAGAGCTGTGCTTCGATGTGTCGAAAGACAAGATTCCGATGAGGTGATACGATGGCCAATCAAATAGGGAACATCTTGGAAATCATCACCACGCATCCCAAGGAAATCACAAAGGCTGCCCCTTTCGGACAGCCTTGTATTTCCCATTATGAAGATGGTTTCCTTGTATTTCAGTTTGTAACCCGTAAAGCAGCTCCCATAAAAGCAGTCCAATCCTTGTCGGAAACCTTCCGGGAGGATGATTTTCGGCTTCTCTGGGCCGATGAAGATTGTTTCAATGTCGGAGAAATCCATTTCTTCGATGGCTGCGAAACGGATTGGTATTACCCAGATGGAAAAGAAGCAGAAGCGCTGTATCACCTCATCTGGGATTGTCTAGGAAAGGAGACGATATGTTATGAAGAAACTAGCCGCTAAGTTACTGGATGTCATGCATGAATGCAGTTACGTCCAAAAGAATGGGAAGAATCAGTTCCACGGATATAAGTATGCCACCAGTGCCGATGTACTGGAAAAGGTGAACCAGTCCTTCGTCAAGCATGGAATCATCTCATTGGCCAAGCCGGAACTCTTCGACCTGACTGATGTGACGACCCTTAAAGGGAATATCGAAAAGCTGGCTACCATCCAGATGACGATCACCTTGATGGACGTTGAAACCGGCGAAACCTTCGAAATCGTAGGTATCGGTTCTGGACAGGATGCAGGAGATAAGGCTGTCATGAAGGCTGAAACGGCGGCCATAAAGTATGCCTATATGCTGACCCTGAACATCAGTACCGGTGATGACCCAGAAGCTGATGTAAAAACAGATGTTCATACTTCTATCGCAAGACCGACAGAACAATCCGGCCCAGTTGAACAGCCTAGAATGCCTATTGCAAGTAAAAAGAGAGCGCAGCAGGTAAGACGCTGCGCTGATTGTGGAGCTGCTATCAGTGAAAAAGTGAGCGATTATTCAATGAAGCAGTATGGGCGACCGCTTTGTATGCGCTGTCAGCAGAATGAACGAAAAGCTGTTGGATAATGAGTTCTGCAATTTCCACTGTTCCAATTGTTCAAATTGTTCCAGAAAATAAGGTTCTGCCCTGATTCCTTTATCGGGGCAGAACTAATTCTTGATTCCCTAAGACTTTCACTTTATCGTTGATAATGCGCCATTGAAATCGGCTCTGAAGGCTTAGTGTCATTGTCTAGGAGAAAAGGAAGCAAAAGGCTGTTATTGGTCCATTTTATAAAAAAATCTATTAATGGTATTAGGCAAGGTGATTTCTTTACGTACGTTTGAATGTTTTTAGTCATGCTTTTGCCGCTTATCTCTTTCTGAAGGTTACTGAATTTACTGATTTGTAATTTCTTAGCAGGGATTCTTTCAAGCATATAGCAAGTTATCATAGTAGGGAAAAATTCTTGTATATATGTCATTGCATTGAATTTATGGGATTTGAGTATCTTCACACGGTTTGTTTTTGTAAGTTTGTCGAGATTGTCTAAATCTATATTATATCTTTTGTGATTTATTACCAGGAAAACAGTTTGAGCAATATTCCATAATTTCGCTAATTGATCCCCTGATAGTTCATGAAACGTATTATCTATTAAATTTTTGTTTTCTTGATAAAATTTTTTCCAGTTGCAAGCAATAGACATTCTAAATTCGCGATTGGTAAGAGTGTGGGGTTGATAGCTCCTTTGATGCCAGCCAATAGTTTTATTTATAGCGTTTATTCTATCTATATATTCCTTGATAAAAGCATTCTTTTTAACTAAATCGGTGATAAAATTGGTGATCTTGAATAAAAAATCTTGATAATGAAGGAAAAACACTGCTTTGTGTAGGAGTTCGATACGCTTATATATCAAAGAGATAATATCAAGATTATTATCGGCTACGTCATTTATCAATCTTCTCCGCAAATCAAATTCAGCTACTTCGCGAATCGGCCAAAACACGGGCCACCTATTACTTATCAACTGATTTAAAATTCCCCATTCTTCCATTAGAAAATAGTGGCGATTTTGGGTGGGTAGATGAATATATAAGAAGGTTTTTAATATCAGAAATTGTTTTTGTGGCTTCGTATGGATGCTTGTAATATCCGTATAATATATATCGTCTTTGGACAAGGTCGATTTCAGGAGCAGGCCATTGGAAAGATTATTGCAGAAAGAAAAAATCCAATATAGCTTTTCCGCACGTTTATTGCTGACTGTTAAAAGTGGTGTTAGTACATCTGTTGTACCATCTACAGACTTCCATTCCAATAGTTTTGGAATAGATTTAGCGAAATAGTCAAACGAGCTATAAAAAGAATTGTTATATTGACGTTGCTGAAATGAATCGTCGGATTGAGGGCGTCCAGGAATATAGAACTTGTTTTCGTAAAGACAGTATAACAAAAAGATCCCTGATAAAGGGGCGCTGTCCATTGGAGGACAGGTAAGCCCCGGAATCTCTATCGGTGTATTACAGATTTCTTTAAAGGTGGCGGTATCAATCCAGTCATTACTCCATTCTTTATTTGCATAACTATCTTTTATCAAATTTATGATTCGCAATAGGTTAGCACTGTTCACAGCGAACCTGTCGTATAATTCATGGATTTTTTCATGTTTTACAAATTCAATACCGTATTTTAAGTTGTAGTGGTCATCTTCATCCAAAAAAACATAGGACGATTTTAGATTCGTGTACCACGGAGCTGCGAGAGCGGTTGAATAAATCTGATTGCTTTTAATGTCTTCCATAATATTAGAGATTATCTGTTGTGCTAGCGTAAAAGCTTCCTGGCAATCAGGCATGAATTTTTCATCATTCGTTTTAGATTGTTTCGTCATGTGAATCACCTTCTCCTGATATGTATCGATATATATATTATAACACCGAGGAATTTTTGAATATGAGGTTAAAATTCTTAAATACAATATTAAAATATTTAATTAATATCAATAATATATAATGAAATATTGTGGAATATATAAAAAAATAAGGAATGTGCAGAAAAACACCGGATTTTCCGGGGTTTTATGGGGCATACATATTGGCTGACAACGGATATACTAGAGACATAGCAAGGCAAATAATAAACGGAAAGAAGGAATCCAGATGAAAGAGAAAATGGATATTACAGCTAATTATTTGAATAATAATGCAAAAGACCCGGACCTTCGCTACGATGGAAGAAATTTTTATTGTTATGATTCCGGCACAGGCTTCTGGCATAAGCTTATGGAGCATGATGCTTGCCGGTATTTATATAACGCATTGGGCGCACGGGCATCGGTGGCAGACGTCAAAAATATCATTTCGGCGATACGATTGGACCGCCGATTTACTTTTCCCACATCAGCGAAGATATCGCGGACATGCGTTCTTGCTAATAATGGGCGCGTTAATTTGGCCAACGGCCAGTTGGAAGATGTCAAAAAGTCGGATTTTGAGCATCGTCACATCAATTTCGACTTCATCGCCGATGCCAAATGGACGCAGGCGCCTGCCTTTGTTCGCTACGTCAAGAGCTCGCTGGAAATTGATTTGGAACAATCTCTTGCCGCATGTACCAATGAAGAAAAACAGCGCCGGGCGTTGTTAGTGCAGTTGCTTGGCTATTCCATTTCGGAGCTCTATGGCGCCAAGAAAATGATCGTCCTTATTGGCCCATCGAACGCGGGCAAGACGGTTATCCTTAATTTGCTGCGTTTCGTAATTGGCGAGGGGGCGTATACCCCGATTTCTCTAGATGACTTGTCTAACCGCTTCCGAAGTTCACTGCTGCTGGACACGTCGATGGTCATAAATGACGAACTGGCCAGCAAAGGGCTGCGTAACTTGGATATGTTGAAAAAAATTATCAGCGGTGAACCTATCATTGTTGAGAAGAAGGGAGTCCAACCCGAAATATACACGCCGCATGTCAAATGCGTATTCGCGGCCAATGCCCTTCCGTCGCTGAAAGAATATGACGGGCAAAACGCTTTTTCCGAACGTTTGCAATTGCTGACTTTCCCTCATGCCATCGCCCGTGACGAGTGGGATATCGGGTTATCAGAAAAACTCATTGACGAGAGACACGTGATCTTTTCGTGCGTAATCCACGAACTCGGAGACTTTGCGAAAACGTTGAAGTTCTCCGATGACCCGGATGCAGAAACAGTCGCTGCGGACTACCGGCGGTCTACTACCTCGATTGCGACGTTTATCGATGAATGTTGTGTCCGCCAATCGGAGACATATACAGTCCTATCGGATTTTTATCAGAGCTACTGCAACTTTTGCGACGATGAATGCCTCAATGCCTTGTCAAAGCCGGATTTCCGTGCACAGCTTCGACAGCTTGGCTATGAATTTCGCAAGAAGCGGCCATACTCTACAGCTAATCCGATGTCCAGCGTGATGGGACTTGCAATCAAGGATACAGGCGAGGCGTAACCCGACACGCTCGCCTGCAGACAGCCATTAGGAGGAACTCATAAATGGAAAATGAAAATCAAAATACTAAAAAGAAAAAGTCCTTTAACCTGCCCTTCCAGCTGGCCATCCAGCTGGAAGGAACAGCGAAGGCGCAGGATACCAACGAGACGAGTGTGCTCGTCGGGATTCTGCAGCAGTACTTTCAGAACGCGGAAGAAGAACAAAAAGATGTCAAAGTCGTAGTTGATAAAGAGCAGGTAGCCGCAGAAATAGCGTTCATGCGATTGCTTGTCAGCGAGTCATCGTCAATTGATGCTCGCTTTTGTCAACGATTTCGAAAGGAGCTCGATCGGTTATGCGACATGCTGAAAATGCCATCATGCGATGGATAAACTACAAGAACACGTCCTACGACGGGTTCGTCAAGGCTCTTCGCTATATTAACAATCCTCAAGCCGCACCCCGAAAATACCAATACCTGGGGTATCTGAATCCGGGTCATGAAGTTGACGACCTGCGAATCATCAACGAACGTTACAGAAAGCCCGATGATACCAGGCTTTATAAGCATGTGATCTGTTCGTTCGGCGATCCGGAACTATCGGCAGCTAAGGCATACGATTTCATGACGGCGTTCCTTGCATCGATTGGGGAGCGGCATCCGGTGGCGTTCTCCATACACACCAATGTCCCCCAGCGTTTGCACGGTCATGCCATCATTGGCATGACCGATATCTGGACGGGGGAAAAATACTCCCAGAGCCCACAGGATCTGGCTGATTGGCGGACTCGCTATGACGAAATAGCAGCACTGCCGGAATTCCAGATGCCGTTGCTGCGCAAATCGCTGAAAGACTGCAAGAATAAAGGAGGAGTACAGATGAATATCAATGATAAACTGGAAACAGAAAACCGCAATGAAGAGCTGTTGCCATGGTATCACCCGTCGCCGGTTAATACGGTACCGGTAAATTGGGAAGATCCCCATTCAATGGGCGGCGTAAATCCGTCAATTTATCAGCCGTTGCCAGTCAATATGGTGACGGCAAATTGGGAAGATCCCCATTCAATGGGCGGCGTAAATCCACCAATTTATCAGCCGTCGCCGGTCAATGTGGTACAACCGCAACCTCATTCTGCGAATATGCCAACAACCTATGAAGAAATCGCACCGGCCATGCCCAACGACGTTTCTTTATGTCTAGCGCAGGCCCGCAGGTTTGAGGCTGCGACTGGCTTCGTGATCGAAATAGGTCAACAATTCTGGACAGCTTACAAGCAGGGATTTGAAGATGGGAGGAACAAAAAATGATGAATGATTTCGGCAATATGGATAATATTCATGAGTTTACGGATATGTTTTTCCGCCATATCGAAAAGGCATATCAGAACGGGTTTAATGCTGGTCAGACCTATGCAGCAAACACAACTACTGTATCTGAGACATCAGCGAATATTACGTCCGATAGCGATGGTTACGATGATGAAAGGGATACCGTGTCTGAGACAGGCAGACAGTATTTGGGGGCATACGATTGTGCTGCTTATGGGGTGTACGACAATTGGCAAAAGCATCAGAAGTCACTACCTTATTGGAAAAAAGATTCGTATAACGAAGGAATTTTCGATAGTTACGAGGAAGCTCTGGAATTTGCTCGAAATGGGGTCAGCCAGTTATCAGGGGTTCCTGTCAATCAGATGCCGCCTATGGAAGGTCGCATCAACTTTAGAAATCGCATTTTGAAAGGAGGAAAATAATATGGATAAAAAACTCTTGACGCCCGATGAATTTATTGCACAGGTACTGGTCGGAAAATCCACACTGTACCGGTACCTCAGAACCGGACAAGTGCCGAGTGTTAAAATTTGCGGCCGGGTCTTTATTCCCGCTTCATACCTCGAAGAGGTATTGCGCAAAGCGAACTAGATTTGGCGATGGGGGAGGGCATTTGCGCCTCCCCCCCTCTATATTTGTGAAAGGAGATAAAAAGATGAAAAAACGATTCTGAAGTGGTAAGCTTATTTTGGACACGAAGGGGGTAACTTTTGGATACAGAAAC
>OLPH01003452.1_pt1 | contig 10963 bp, 8 predicted proteins | sample 1672951 | NCBI WGS metagenome assembly OLPH01 (sample SAMEA3136740, study PRJEB25190) | human gut metagenome
TTGGGTCCTACATTGAGGTGGGTACAAGCCTCTGCTGAGACTCCCGCTCCTAGAGTGGCGATAGCTAGTGCCATAGCCACCTTACATAGAGTTTTCTTCATGTTGTTACAGTCTTTTGTATTATTGGTTTGAAAATCTTCAGCAAGTTACCCTTTTTTCGGCAGATAACCAAGCCTAAAGCCTCCTGTTACTCCTGTGGAGGGTACCAGGAGGCGTACATTTGGTAGTTATCGGAGATGCGCTTATTGATGGTTTGCTGTTGCTCAGGGTCTAGCATCTTCACAAACTTAGCAGGGACGCCGGCGTAAAGTGCACCCGGCTCTATTACCGTATTGGAGAGGACTACCGCTCCACCAGCTACAATCGCTCCTCTCCCTACCACGGCATGATCCATCACAATTGCCCCCATTCCCACTAGGGCTCCCTCTTCGATCTTAGCACCGTGAATGATAGCGTTGTGTCCGACTGAGACGTTATCCTCTAGTATTGAGACCGACTTTTGATATAGGGTGTGTATGACAGCTCCATCCTGTACATTCACGTTTTTGCCTATGCGAATGCTATTGACATCGCCACGCACCACAGCACCAAACCATATACTGCTCCCTTCGCCTATCTCTACATCTCCCACCACGGTAGCATTAGTAGCGAGAAAAACATTATGAGCGATCTTGGGTGTAAAACCCCTCACCTCTTGAATTATTGCCATATAAAAATGAAAAAAAGTAGGAGGTACTCTAGGAAGTACCTCCTACTATTAGTCTAAAAAATTACCTACTCAAGGGTGCTGTTTTGGCTTTGAGCCAAGCAGCCTCTTCGCTATTAAGAAGTGGTGATACCTCTCGGTATACTCGCTCTTGATAGTTATTGTACCACTCCAGCTCCTTATCGGTAAGCTGTGGAAGGTCTACCAAGCTATTATCTAGATAGCAGAGGGTGAGTGTCTCGAAGCAGAAGAACTTGCCAAAGTCTCCCTCAGAATATGGCTTGGTATAGATGAGGTTCTCAATACGAATACCATACTTACCCGTGATGTAGATACCTGGCTCATTGGATGTAACCATACCTGGCTGAAGCACAGTAGGATTCTCGTCCATTCGGATGTTTTGTGGTCCCTCGTGAACATTGAGGAAGTAGCCCACACCGTGCCCAGTGCCGTGTCCATAGTTCTGACTATTATCCCAAAGGGCTTTGCGCGCAAGGATATCCAACTGCGAGCCTCGCGTCCCCTCAGGGAAGATAGCTGTTGCCAACTGAATATGTCCCTTCAGTACACGCGTATAGTCGGCCTTTTCTTCTGCTGTAGGCTTGCCATCCAGCGAAATGGTACGGGTAATATCTGTGGTACCGTCGTAATATTGACCACCAGAGTCCAGCAAGAACATCCCATTGTGCTGCAGCTTGTGCGAACTCTCGGGGGTAGCACTATAGTGGACAATAGCTCCGTGGTCGCGATAACCAGCGATAGGGGCAAAGCTATCATTGACATACTGCTCATCCATCGCACGGAACTTTGCTAATTGGACACCCACCTCATACTCTGTAGGTGTTTCGCCACTCTCTAGTGTCTTTTCAAGCCAAATGAAGAAGCGGGTGAGGGCAGCACCATCACGCTTCATTACATTCACATAGCCTTGGTGCTCTGTTTCATTCTTCACCGCCTTAAGTAGCGTGATAGGGCTCAATTGCTCAATCATAGTTACGCCCTCAGGGATCGCTCTGTAGAAAGCGTAGTTGTTTCGAGCTGGGTCAAAAGAGAGCACCGTCTTCTTAGGAAGCGCTGCCACATCGGCATAAACTGCTTCGTATGGTTTGATGTTCACGCCATTCTCCTTAAGATGCTGGCGTACCTCGTCTGGCAACTTTTCGGGGAAAGCATATAGCGTCACTTGGTCCTTAGTCAGTAGACCATATCCGATGCCTACAGGGTTGAAGGCTACATCATTACTTCGGATATTAAATAGCCAAGCCAGCTCACACAGCATATTGATGATGATAGCATTGGCCCCCTTTGCCTCTAGTGCAGCACGAACATTAGCGACCTTCTCCTTCGTGGTGAGGCCCGCATACTTCGTAGGCATGATAAAGAAAGGATTGCGTGGAATCTCAGGGGCATCTGTGTAGACCTCCGAGATCAGATCCTTCTCCGTCACCATCTCAATACCAGCGATATCCAGCACCTTCTTGTAGCGAAGTGCCTCCGCCGTACTCATCGACTTCTCAAAGAATCCTACTCGCTTCACCCCCTTCTTCGTGCGAAGGTAGTCGGCGATAGAGGGCGTCTCTGGAAGTCCCTCCTTGCGTAGGTCAATGGTTGTCCCCTCCAATTGCTGAGTTGCCTGAAGGAAGTAGCGTGAGTCGGTCCAAAGACCAGCCTCATCCATTGCTACCACGGCGGTACCTGCCGAGCCATTAAATCCTGTAATCCACTCCCTATGCTTCCAGCAAGTAGGTGTATATTCACTCAGATGGTGGTCTGAGCTAGGTACAATGTATGCATCTATCTGCTCCCTTTTCATCGCACCTCTCAGTGCTTGTAGTCGCTCCTTGATATTTTCTTTCATATTGCTTAATATCTATTGATTATTATCTCTTTCTTATGATAGTTGGTGGCTTGGGCGGAGTAGGTCATTCACCTTCTTCACTGGGTTGAAAGTGGTTCCAGGTACCGCCACAAACGCCGTGAGCCAATTGCTCATCGCCCCATTCCACAAGCCGGGAAGCTCAAGAGCCTTTAGCTCTTGCCCTTCTTGGCTCTTGTGGCTGATAAATCCAGTCTCCTCATCTACAAACGAAAGGAGGTCAAACTTATTGCCACGATAATCCTTCACGCAAAGCACTAGATCCACAGGATTGAAGTAAGTACTTGTCTCAAATAGCTCTTTATCCACAGGGTCATTCATATTGATCTGAGTGCTTTCCAAGATCTGCAGACCCGTAGTGCCATTTTCATTCTTCACAATGTAAGGGCCGCCTCCTGGCTCGCCCGTATTACGTACCATGCCACAAACGCGGATAGGTCGATTGAGAATCCGCCTTAGGAAGTTGGTCTGCTCCTCCAAAGATAGCTCATCAAGTGCCGAGGTCTCGATGCAGAAGTTCTCCTCCACAAAGGTTTTGATCTCGCTGATAAGGTTATTACTCACCTTCTTATCCTCCCCTAATTGCGCCATATACTTGTAGACCTTATTGCGGAGCTGTACTAGATAGCCTCCAATTGCCTTTTTGTAGATCAGCGTGTCACACCAGTAGGGCTGAGGGATTACATTATCAATATTCTTAATAAAGATAATGTCCGAATCGATTTCGTTAAGGTTATGGATCAGAGCCCCATGCCCTCCTGGACGGAAGAGCAAAGCCCCCTCCTTAGTCCTCATCGGCTGGTTATCCATATCCACAGCAATGGTATCCGTATTACTTCTCTGAATAGAATAGGTCACCTCCAGTACAGAGGAGTAGCGCTCCTCTATCTCACCCCTTTTTCGCTTGAGGAGCGTCTGGAAAGGCTCAATATGCTCAGGGCTTAGGGTGAAGTGTATCTTTACCGTACCATCGGCATTGCGTGCGTACTTAGCACTCTCTCCCAGCTGCTCCTCCATAGCTGTGCGGCTTCCCTCGGGGTAGCGATGAAATTGAAGCAACGCCTTAGGTAAATGCCCGTAGTTAAGCCCCTTTTCCGTCAAAAGGTATTCAATCACCGTATGCTCTTTGCCCGATTGGATCAGCTTCAGACATCCCTTGCCACCCTCACCCAGCATACAAGCACGATTGAGACTATCAAAAAAGGCAAAGTCGGTGATGTGGTCTAGCACCTCACGGGTATCATCGTTCATCTCCTCCGTGTGAAGATAGGCAAAGAGCGCCTTAAACATTCGCGAGGCAGCACCACTAGCCGGCACAAATCGGCTCACTACCGAGGTGGGGGAGGATAGCGTCCGCTCCCACTCCTTGAGTGCTGAATCTAGTGCATCGCCCTCTAGTGTCACGATGCCCTCCTCCTCCGAGGCCGCTTTTACCAAATGTAGGTAGGGAAATCCTTGGGCAAATCGCCGTAGCTGCCCTTCAAGTTGAGTCTGTGAGATGCCCTTCTCCTGCAATTGCTTTAGGTCCTTGTCCGATAAGTGTAGGTCTGCCATAGTCTCTGTCGATTGCTTAATAAATGAATACCTTCCCCCTCTCCTCCTGCACACAAATGTACTCATTTTTCACGAGACTTCCCGAAAAATAGAGCACTAAAAAGGGAGGTGACCATTACTGGCGCCTCCCTTTTGTGAAAAGAGCTATTTTACTTGTGAAAAGGGTTACTTCACCTCCCAGCTCGAAAGGCTATTAAGGTAACTTTGGAGCGTTAGCTCGGGCTTCTTCTCCTGCTCCCCAATGATCTGGCGAGTCACCTCACGGTCATATGTGGGTGCCTCCACATTGCGGATGACACCTAGTGCTAGTGGCATTCCAGGTGTCGTGTGCATCATCGCTAACATCGAGTGGAGTACGGGGCTCTCTGTGGTGGCATCGTGCACCAGGATATCCTTCTCCGTCACCCCATTTTCACCAATCGTCACACTCTTCAGTTGCAGACCGTCCAGCACTAGCCCCTTATTCTTTTCCTTGCCATAGATCATAGGCTCTCCATGGCGGAGCGTAATCGTCACATCGGCACGAATAGTACGGTCGGTGTACATTAAATGGGTGCCATTATTGAAAATCATACAGTTCACCAAGCTCTCCACCACACTAGTGCCTCGGTGCTTAGCCGCCTCTATCATGATCTCCTCTGAAAGACCCATGTCCACATCAATGGTACGGGCAAAGAAGGTCCCTCTTGCTCCAAAGACCAATTCTCCAGGGATAAAAGGATCCTCCACAGTGCCAAAAGGCGACGACTTCGAGACAAAGCCACGGTCGCTAGTAGGCGAATACTGCCCCTTGGTGAGCCCATAAATCTTATTATTAAAGAGCACCATATTGATATCCACATTACGCCGAATCATATGGATAAAGTGGTTGCCCCCAATCGCCATGCTATCGCCATCCCCCGAGGTAAGCCATACGCAAAGGTCGGGATTCGCCACCTTCACTCCAGTAGCCACGGCAGCTCCACGTCCGTGGATGGTATGCATTCCATAAGTCCCCATATAGTAGGGTAGGCGAGAAGAGCAACCGATACCACTCACCACCACCGTATTGTGTGGGGCAATGCCTATCTTCGCCATCGCCTTGTGTAGCGAATTCAATACAGCGTGGTCACCGCACCCTGGGCACCACTTCACTTGTCCACCACTGTGGAAGTCCTTTCCCGTATATGTGAGTCCTGAGGGCTGTGGCCCTATTACTTGATTTAGTTTCATATTTTATAGCCCTCCTTGCTTTACATTTTCACCATCCAGTATATGCAGTAGATAGTCTGCGATCTCTCGTACCTTGAGCGGCTGACCCTCCACCTTATTAAACCTATAGAGGTCTAGCCCACCTATCTGACCACTGAGGTAAGCGGCAAACTGACCCAAGTTTTGCTCCACTACCACCACCTTTTCAAAGCGCTTTATCAGCTCAGCAGTGTTGCTAGGTAGTGGGTTGATGTACTTGAAGTGCGTCATCGCAATCTTCCGTCCAGCAGCACGAATCTCCTCTACTGCCGAAAGAATATGCCCATAGGTGCTTCCCCAGCCTACCACTAGTAGCTCAGCATCCTCATCACCTATGACCTCCTGCTGAGGAAGGCGATGGGCAATGCGTGCAATCTTTTCCTTACGGTACCCTACCATACGTGCGTGGTTGCGTGGGTCGGTGCTAATCACACCCGTCTCACTATCCTTCTCCAGGCCTCCTACGCGGTGGGTAAAGCCCTCCACACCAGGGATCGCCCAATAGCGGACATAGCTCTCAGGATCACGGAAATAAGGTTTCCAAGGTTGTTCCCCCTGGTAGTTGCTCTCTACGTATGGAGGTTTGATCTCAGGATAAGTGCTCAGATCGGGAATCCGCCAAGCCGAAGCACCATTACCTAGGTAGGCATCGGTGAGGAGGATCACAGGTGTCATATGCTCAAGGGCTATCTGAGCCGCTTCAAAGGCGGTATCAAAGCAGTCGGTTGGCGTGGTCGCTGCCATTACCACCAGCGGACTCTCACCATTACGTCCATAGAGAGCCTGCATCAAGTCAGTCTGCTCACTCTTGGTAGGCAAACCAGTAGAAGGGCCACCTCGCATCACATCTATCAGTAGCAATGGTAGCTCCGTAATCACCGCATACCCTAGTGCCTCACTCTTGAGGGCTAGTCCAGGTCCCGAGGTACTAGTCACCCCAAGGGCACCGGCATACGAAGCCCCGATAGCAGTAGTGATGCCAGCAATCTCATCCTCCGCCTGCACCGTCTTCACACCGAGTGCTTTGAACTTTGCCAAGGTGTGCAGAATGTCTGTTGCTGGAGTAATGGGGTAGCTCCCGAGGAATAGCTGTCGGCCCGACTTTTCAGCAGCCGCCACCAAACCGAGGGCAGTCGCCTCATTTCCCGTAATCTCTGTATAGTGCCCAGGTCGTTGATCTCGCCCCTCGATATGATAAGTGGTGGCCGAAGCATGGGTGTTGTGCCCATAATTGTAGCCATCGGTCAGCACCTTGATATTAGCTTGTAGGATAGTTGGCTTCTTGCCAAACTTCTTCTTCAGCAGTTCCTCTGCCGGAGAGATGTCCTTATTATATAGCCAAAGCACCACGCCCAGTGCTAGCATATTTCGGCATCGATCTACCGACTTCAGATCCATATCAAATTCCTTTAGGCTCTCTCGGGTCATCTCCGTGATTGCCACGGGGATAATGGTATTATTCGTTAGCCCAAGCTCCAAGAATGGATCCTCCGACGTGTACTCCCCCTTCTTCAGCCCACTGGCATCAAAGGCGCTACTATCGTAGATAATCGTCGCATTGTTTTTAATCGCCTTTACATTCACCTTGAGGGCAGAAGGGTTCATCGCTACCAGCACATCGGAATAGTCGCCAGGGGTATAGACCCCCTCGGTGCCAATCCTTACCTGAAAGCTCGAGACCCCAGCCAAGCTCCCGTGGGGTGCCCTGATCTCCGCAGGGTAATTGGGGAAAGTAGAGATCTGATTTCCCAGAATTGCTGCAACATCCGAGAAGATAGAGCCCGATAGCTGCATCCCATCCCCCGAGTCTCCAGCAAAGCGAATCACCACATCGTTGATGGTGCTCACATTGGTTGTTTTGCTCATAGTAGAGTTGTCTTAATGATGTTAGTTACTTCACACAAAAGTCTCTAGTTGCTATTTGAGATTTAAATATAATGTGTTTTGTAAAGGCAAATCTACATTATTTATTTGATATGATGCAATAATGAACCTCATTTTCGGTAAATATACCATCACAGCGTCAAAACTACGAGGCAGAATCAGCTATCACCAACCCTCTGTAAGAGCCCCATTATGTGGGTAAAAGAAAGGGGTAAATAGACCCGCTACTGCAAGCCATTTGCCGAGATGCAACTAAGCAATTGCCGAGATGCAACTAAGCATTTGCTGAGATGCAACTAACCGATTGCTTTGTTGCATCTCGGCAGACGATAATATAGAGTGTTGGATATCAGTTGGTTATAAAAGTTCGGAAAATGGCCCATATCTAGTGGAGATTTTTAATGATGCAACCAATAAACAAGCTCTAAATTATGTGCAGAATATTAATCCAAGGCCCTAAAAAAACACCAGTGTAAAAAACAATAACTATATAACTGGAAAAATATAAGTAAATTGCACTAGTAATTTGAATCTATGGTTCCTTTTGAATTATCGGAAAAAGAATAGCAAATGAAAAGTAGTTATATGAGTATGGTGCTCGTCTTATTGACGGCTTTGTTGTGTTTGAGTTGCAGTCCTCAATTATGTTTACAAAAGAGGACTAGTAGATTGGTTGATAAACTTCTTTTGAGTAACGATTCTGTCTATGTCTATTCGGTAGCATTTAATAATTACAACTTGCTCTGGTTTCATCATGGGAATTCAATACAAGCATATATTAAGCCCTATCATGCCAAAAAGTATCCATCAATACCAGCTGAAAAGTTTACTCTCCACTCTGATAGTGTAGATTATTTTGATAGATAACTTGATAAAGATGTTGAGTGTTTTTGGCATATGCTTGATGGGGAAGGTATAAAATTATACCTTAAAGAAGGAGTTGTCTTGTATAGCAGTGTGGATACACAATGTCTGTTCAATAAAAAGTATATAAGAGGAAGCTTTCCCTATCAGCTTCAATATGATCTCTTTAAGCTAGGGCGAGCCCCAAAGGGGTATAACTTTGAGGAAGTGTACTTAAATAGAGAGTTTGCTTGATGCTGAAATAAGATATATGGAAAAGCAAAATAAAGCCTCCAATAGGCTCCCTTCAATTCTTTCTTTTGTTGTCACTTTTCTCTTAATGATTCGGGTGTTCAACTTTTGGCTTGGCACAAAAGAGGATTGGCTGATGGCGATGAGAGAGCCCTCCTTTATAGTCATGAGGATTGCGATGACCTTTTTACTCGGTTTGGTGGTATGCTTTTTATTGGAGTTTATCCTATTGCATTTATCATCTTTATGTGGGTTTAGAAGCTTCAGAGCTGTTAGTGCCGTAACCAAGATTCTAGTTGTACTTACAGAGGCATTGGTAGTAAGCCTACTTTCATTGTAACTGCAAGCTATCCAGAAAAATTATCGTACCTTTGAGTACCCTTATGTCTCCAATATATAGACCTAAATAATTGCGTATGAGGCTATTTATGTTAATATTATCACTTATTGTTTGCTCCAATATTTGGGGGCAATCAGTAAGCTTGCCCATAGTCCCTTTGAATATCAATTTGAAGCATATTAATCAAACAGACTCTTTGGGTAATAAAGATGGGTATTGGTGTGAAGTTTCGGATGATATGGTGTCACTCTGTCTCTATGTTGCTGGAGTTAAAAACGGCTTTGCTCAAGTATACAGAAAGGTAGATCAAGATAAATATTATCTTCAAGCTTCTGGATATTACCATAATGATAGGCAGGCGAATCAATGGCTATTTTTTTATGCTAATGGTATGGTGGCTACTTCCCAAACCGAGATCTCCAGGAATACTCACTTTTTGGGAGAGGCAAGAGCTGCTGGATTTTATGATCCAGAGGCTACATGGCAGTGCTATATTCTGAATTATGATACCGATGGCCAACCGACTTCCGAAGGATGGTGGATATATGGAGATGATGTAGAAGCTGAAGGAGAGGAGGTGGGCTTGTGGAAATACTACACGCCTCAAGGGGTTAAAATTGTAGATAAGTCTTTGGCGTTTTGAAATGACCGATGTTGGCACAACATTGTCTTAGTGGGTGTAAGAGCCTTTTCACCAACTCCATCACTTCGTGTGGGGGTGCACTACCCCTGCATCGTGTTGTGTTATCTTTCAGAGGTTCGCTATTTTTTCATTACCTTTGCACCTGATGGAGTAGGGGGCATCAGCTCCTCCTGCTTCCCTTTTTTTGTTTTTACCAAAAGTAATAGAGAGATAGGAGGTCTCTAGTGAGATGATGAAGCGTGATGCGAGGTATATATTTGTGACAGGTGGTGTGGTCTCTTCGCTTGGGAAGGGTATTGTGGCGGCTTCGCTTGGGAAGCTCTTGCAGAGCCGTGGTTATAGTGTAACGATCCAGAAGTTCGACCCCTATATCAATGTGGACCCTGGCACGCTCAACCCCTACGAGCATGGTGAGTGCTATGTGGCTGAGGATGGTCATGAGGCTGACCTTGACCTTGGGCATTACGAGCGCTTCCTAGATATTCGTACTTCTCGGGATAATAATGTCACTTCGGGTAGAATCTATCAGAATGTGATTCAGCGGGAGCGTCGGGGTGACTTCCTCGGTAAGACGGTGCAGGTGGTCCCTCATATCACCGATGAGATTAAGCGTAATGTGAAGCGACTCGGTCTGACCGGGAAGTATGACTTTGTGATCACTGAGATAGGTGGTACGGTGGGAGATATCGAGAGCTTGCCTTTCCTTGAGAGTGTGCGACAACTGAAGTGGGAACTGGAGGATAAGTGTATGGTGGTGCACCTCACCTATGTGCCCTATATCAAGGCGGCGGGCGAGGTGAAGACCAAACCAACTCAGCACTCTGTAAAACAGCTACAGGAGGAGGGTATTCAGCCCGATATGCTGGTGCTCCGGACGGAGATGAAGCTGGATGAGGGCATTCTGAATAAGGTGGCGCTCTTCTGTAATGTGCCTAAGCGTGCGGTGGTACAGAGCTACGATGTGCCTTCGATCTACGAAGTGCCTCTAGTGATGCAGGAGCAGGGTGCTGATGAGGTATTGCTTCGGAAGTTTGGCATGGAAGTGGGGCCTAAGCCTGAGATGAAAGAGTGGCGTGCCTTTATTGACCTGATGAATAAAGCGAAGGAGCACATTAATATTGCTCTAGTGGGTAAGTATGTGGAGCTGCAGGATGCTTATAAATCGATCGATGAATCGCTTCAGCAATCGGCGATCTACAATGGTCGGAAGCTGAACCTAGTGCATGTGCAGTCGGAAACGCTGACGGAGGAAACTGTGGCGGAGCAGCTCTCTAAGGTGGATGGGGTGATCATTGCCCCTGGCTTTGGAGCGAGAGGTACGGAGGGCAAGCTGGTGGCGATCCGCTATTGTAGGGAGCATAATATGCCTACCTTTGGCATCTGCCTAGGAATGCAGATGATGGTGGTGGAGGGGGCTCGAAATGTGCTGGGATTGGAGGATGCCAATTCGGCGGAGATGGAGCCCAATACTGCCCACCCTGTGATTGACCTAATGGATGAGCAGAAGTCGGTGGTGAACCTTGGGGGTACAATGCGTCTGGGGGCGTATGAGTGCCATCTGAAGAAGGGGAGCAAGGTGGCAGAGGCGTATGGTAAGCAGGAGATCAGTGAGCGCCATAGGCACCGCTACGAATT
>OLPH01003465.1_pt1 | contig 10918 bp, 9 predicted proteins | sample 1672951 | NCBI WGS metagenome assembly OLPH01 (sample SAMEA3136740, study PRJEB25190) | human gut metagenome
AAGAAGAGCACTAAAAAGAAAACCGACAATATAACCACCTGTCAAACCGAAAATCACTTGTGCTCCACCTTGAAATCCGGAAAATACCGGTATTCCCAATACACCACATAAAATATAACAGAATACATAAATTGTGCCTCTTTTAGCGCCAAATAAAAAACAAATGAAAAAGATCGCAAAAGTCTGCATCGTAAAAGGCACGGCAAATGGAATAGAAATCCACGAACAAATTGCCAATAGTGCTATAGATAAACCACCATAGGATATTTCTTTAATTGTCATATAGGACACCTCTTTATTTCAATAGTTTGTATTATATAGAATTTATTTTGATTGTCAAAGTAAATTCTTCTTTTCAGAAAAGATTATAATGTTATAATGTTTAAAGAGGATTTAAAACTATGGAAAAATTACATCATAAAATTAAAGCGATATTTTTAGATATTGATGGTACTTTCTTTGATCATATGACCAATCAGATTTTGCCATCTTCTATTCAAGCTATGCAAAAGGCAAAAGAAAATGGCTATAAAATTGCACTTTGTTCTGGAAGACCACTAAAAATGGCACAGGAGCTAGATGTCTTTAAAGATATTGCATGGGATGGTTTTATAGGCAGTGCCGGTAATACGGTGTATGATGAACATTTAAATCTCATTCAAAAAAATGGTTTTACCGACCAGGAACTACAAACGATTTTTGATATTGCCCATCAAAAGCATCTTTGTCTTTATGTAAATGGCAGCAGTGCTTTTTTAACGGAAGATGATTCCAGGGCAAAAGATATCTTAACTCAGTTTCACGTACAGATTCCAAAACAGATTCGATCCTGGAGACCGGAAGACAGTGTGGAAATGATCAGTCTGTTTGAAGGCTATGATTATGACTATTCTGATTTTTTATGTGTTCCTTCTCTGCGCCTGCAAAAATCATCCGGATGCATTGTCGATCTCATTAAAGAAGGTGTCAACAAATATACCGGCATACGATCTATGATGCAGCATTGGAGTCTGCCTGAAAATGACTATATGGCTTTTGGCGATTCTTTAAATGATAAAGACATGCTGCAAAACGCAAAGCTGGCCATTGCGATGAAAAACGGGGATTCTGCCTTATTCCCATTTGTTGATTTCATATGTGGGTGCAGCTATCATGACAGTATTCAAAAAACACTCCAACAATTTCAGTTTATTTAAGACTTTCATTTAGAGAATGGCCCATTCATGATACAATAAACATAGTCTTCAAATAGGAAAGGTTTATTTATGACATTATTCTATGAATTTGTGATTATGGCATTTATTTTTTCTATCCTTGGATGGATCATGGAAGTTACCTTGAAATTTATACAGTATCACCGATTTATCAACCGCGGCTTTTTGATTGGTCCTTATTGCCCTATCTATGGCTTTGGAGTTGTCGGTGTAACCATTCTGGTCGGTGGTTTGATCGGAAGAGAGGGAACCTATGCCGAAACTTTTATGGCTGGTTTTGTGATTTGTGGTTTTCTGGAGTACATGACAAGTTTCTATATGGAGAAAATGTTCCATGCCCGATGGTGGGATTATTCATCTAAACCAATGAATCTTCATGGCAGGATATGGATCGGCAATCTTATCTTATTTGGCTTGGCTTCTTTGATTATCGTGAAATGGATAGCTCCTCATTACTTTGATTTTATCGAAACATGGAATTCATTTCTTTTAGGTATATTTGCATGGGCTATTCTTGCCTGTATGCTTTTTGACTTTATTGTTTCTCATTTCTTAATGAATATCGTTAAAAAAGAAATTGATACAACGGATGGCGACAATACCGAAGAAATCTCGATACAAGTACATGCGATGCTGCAAAATAAGAACTTATTATTACGACGGATCTATCAGGCATATCCAGAGTTTAAGGTACTTCCTTCCCGCTTGACAAAGAAATACAAAAAACTTAAAAAAGATTACAAAGCTGCACAAAAGGAATGTCGAAATCTATTGCATCAAAAATTCCGTACTAATTTCAATTCTGAACAGTTAAAACAAGCACAACAAAAATTGGAAGAGGCTTATCAACAACTCAACCAACTTACCGGACGTTTTAAAAGACGTTATTAAACAGAAAACCCGTAATCTCTAAACTGATTACGGGTATTTTATGAGATTAGCTCTATTGAATTCATAGTTAATATATAGGAAATATGTTAAAATAAATGCGGACAGATCAACACAGGTAGTCCTGGTCGCTAGACCGGGGAGCGTTAAACCTCGTTAACATAGATAGCCTGTTTTAATGGCCTATAAGGAGGTGAGCGCTATGACATCATTTGAAACATTGTATCTAATGTTAATGATGCTTCATATAGTCGTAATACTTCTGATTGAAATCAATCGTAGTAAATGACATATAAAAGAACTACCTCGTCTTGGCAAATTAGGTAGTTCTCTTATGAATCACTAAATCCAGGACTTCTTGTTGATCTGTCCTTTTACATGTCTATTATAACATGCATCTTAAAACATACAAGCACAATATGTTTTAAATTATACCTTCGGTGAATTGAAAAAGTAATTTCTATTAAACAGTAGAAGTAAGTCATTCCATAATACATACAATTAGAGTAGCATTAAGTTGTACCAAATAATCATTTATGTTCTGTGATCTCTCTGTTTTGTCAATCGTTGCCCAGTGCAACGGAGGTATTATAAAATATACAGACAAAAGGAGCGTCCCTATTTGAAACAGAAAATCAAAGAATTAAACAGAATTAAGAAACACTAGACATCCATGAGGGATCGCAGAAAGTCGGTTATTTGGAAAGCACAACAAAGGTGGAAATAACTCTATCAAAAAAAACAGTATGTTCCATTCTTTCTTTTCATGCGGTCAAAAATCAAACTTTTTATGCATTTTCTATAAAAATAGTATCCCCTGACAACAGAAAACCCAATAAAAAGGAAATGAATCTGTATTTCTCACCATAAACGATTCATTCCCGTTGAATTTACTTATTCTTAATGGATTTTACTTTTTCAATTGAGCAAATTATACCTTCGGAATTCATCCTTACTTCCATCCAAAATCTTTTAGTATTTCATCCACGTTTGATTCAAAGGTTCCAAATGTAATTCCTTTAGATGCCAGCTTTGATGCATCAAGACGATAATCTCTAAAGCGATCGCTGTATCTCTCTGTATTTGGGAGTATGTATTTCTCAATAGCTTCTGGACTGGCACCTAATTCTTTGGCAATATAAACAGCACTTTCATAAGTTGTCTTATCATTGCTGGCGGCAACATGATAAATGCCTGTTTCCAATTCTGAAATTTGTTTGAACTGCTTTGCCAAATACTTGGCATAAGTCATTCCTCGTTTCTCATTGCATGTAAATAAAGTCGGCTTTTGATGCAACAAGGCATTCATGACATTCTTTACGATGCTTGGACTGGCTTTGATACCATCAAAAGATAATCCCATCATCCATGTATAACGTAAAATGATATAGTCCTCTAACTGCTCCTGAATCATCTTTTCGCATTCCATTTTATTTTGTCCATATACCGTTACAGCCTTTAAAGAATCTTCTTCTTTGAACGGACCATGCTCTTCTTTTCCATTAAAAGATTGTTCTGTTCCACAAAAGATCAACCGCGCCTTATTTCTTTTACAGGCATCGATTACTTTTTGCGTGGATTCTACATTGATGCGATGTGCCATTTCCGGATTTTCTTCACAGACTGCCGTTGTCGCATTGGCTGCTGTATGGAAACAAAGTTCAAAATCCTGTGTTTTTAAAAATGCTTCTACACTTTCCGGATCATTTAAATCTGCATCTTTTCTTGTCATGCAGATCCATTCAAACGCATCTTTGTTTTCTTTTCGAATATAGCTTGCCAAATATCCATTGGCTCCTGTCACTAATATCTTTTTCATTTTGTGGCCTCTTCAAATTCTTTTAAAATCTGAATACTGGAACTAGTTCCAATACGAGTAGCTCCGGCATCAATCATCGCCTTACATGTCTTCCAGTCACGAATTCCCCCGGCAGCTTTGACTTGGACGGCATCCTGTACGGTTTCTTTCATCAGTTTTACATCTTCTACCGTAGCACCACCAGTACCAAATCCTGTACTTGTCTTAATGAAATCGGGTTTCACTTCTTTGGCAATCTCACTTAACTTTTTAATTTCTTCTTTTTCTAAATAACAGTTTTCAAAAATAACTTTGATCAAGATATTCTTTTCTTTACAAATTGCTGTCATCTTTTCCATTTCTTCGCGGATATAGTCCCAGTTATGCATTTTAGCCTGTCCTACATCGATTACATAATCGATTTCATCAGCGCCTTGTTCAATTGCATACTTACACTCAAAAAGCTTCGTTTCCAATCCACAATGTCCTAATGGAAACCCGATAGCAGCCCCTACATGTACATCTGTACCGGCCAATTCCTTTTTACAGAAGGCAGTCCATGCGGTGTTGATAGCCACCATAGCCGTATTCATAGTTTTTGCCTGATCGCAAAGAGTTTTTAAATCTTCATTAGTGGCATACGCCTTTAAAAACGTATGATCAAATAATTTTGCCAGTGATTCTTTTGTCAATTTTGATGAATCCATAAGTAGATCCTCCTTCTATGTCAAGGAAAATGTATCATTATGTAAAGTTTATGTCAATATAAATTGACATAATTTCATAAAATGTGTATATTATGTATAGAAAGAGAGTCTAACTATGTCCGCTATTTATTTACAGATACAAAAAGACCTTTTACATAAGATCAAAACCGGTGTATATTCGGTCGGAGATATGATTCCTGCCGAAACCATACTGGCAAAAGAATATCAAGTCAGCCGTCCCACTGTACGACAGGCCATTTCGCTTTTAGTAGAGCAGGGAATCTTAGAAAGAAAAAGAAAAAGGGGAACGATTGTTTGTCCGCCAAAAATCGATCAATCTTTTACACAAAGGATCAACAGCTTTGATTCGGAAATGCATCAGAAAGGACACACCAGCCAAACACAGGTTTTAGCCTTTTACAAAGAAGATGCATCCGACGAAGTCAAACGCGCACTGCATTGCGAGCAGGTCTTCAAACTGGTACGTCTTCGCTCGATCGATGATATTCCCAATGTGTTTGTCACAACTTATATGCCATATGCACTATTCTCCCATTTTGAAACCATTGATTTTTCAAAAGAATCTTTCTATGAACAATGTAAAAAAAGCGGACATCCTATTACATCCATCACTCGTCATCTGGAAGTGACAACCGCAGATGAAACTTTAGCCGATCTTTTACAAGTTCAAACAGGAAACCCATTATTTTATTTTCATTCCTATGGCTATGATGTAGAGGGAACTCCCATTGAATACTCCATTTCCAAATACAGAGGAGATACTAATTCTTTTACATTTCACCTTGCTCAATAAATCTTTGGTATAACCAGAGATTTTTTATTTTTCCTTCTTATCATCCGTTAAAATGACTTTTTTAAACAACAAAAAGATCCCTGTCTTTCTATCAAACTTGTTTCAGGAAGACAGGGTGTTTTCTCTTTGATTATTCTTGTTCTTCTTTTTCAAGAATCTGCACAATGGCTTCTTCTACTCGATGATCATTACCCATCCGTGCTTTAATCATCATATCTTCAGTTTTAATATCGAAACACTCATTCGAGTCAGGCAATGTTCCTCCCAAAGCATCTAAGACATAACCACTGAAGGTATCATACTCTTCATCACTGAGCTGCAAGCCCAAGATCTTATTGACATCTTCTACCATCGCATCTCCTTGAATCCTCCAAGTATGATCTTCCAGTAAAACGATGCCTTCTGATTCATTGGATTGTCCCTCTTCTTCCAGATCCTCAACCAGCAGCACAAGCAAATCTTTTAACGTGACAACACCGACAAATCCACCGTACTCATCCAACACAATCGCAAAGGTTGTCTTTGTCTGCTTCATCTTCAACAACAAATGATCGGCCTTCATGCCTTCCAACACAAACAAAGGCTTCAATACGGTTTTCTTCAATACTTCTTCTTTGGTACGATCAGCCATACGCAAATATTTCTTGGCATCCAATACGCCGATGATCTGATCTTGGCTTTCTTTATATACCGGATAACAGTCATATGAGGTTTGATTGATCTTTTCATCCCAAACATCCAAACCATCTTCCAAATCCAAGCCTGTTACGTCTTTTCGATGTGTACAGATTTCATCCAATGTCACATCATTAAAATCAAAGATGTTTTGAATCATCGCATTTTCATCTTGTTCGATCTGTCCCTGTGACAAGCTTTGCGAAACCATCATACGAATTTCCTCTTCGGTAACTTCCTCTTCCTCTTCCGGATCAATGCGGCACAAACGCAACACTAGGTTTGTACTGTTTGTCAACAGCCAAACTAAAGGGGCAAAAGCCTTTGAAATAAAAGAAAGTGTTCCTGATAAGGCATACGATACCTTTTCTTTATGCATGGCAATACGCTTTGGTACAAGTTCTCCAAAAACAATGGAGAAAAAAGACATGATCAAAGTGATGACCAACGGACAAAAAGAACGCAATGTTCCTTCCGAAATCGGTACATTCCATGAATGCAGCAAATCCACTAATGGATCGGCAAAGCTATCTGTCGCATAGGCACTTCCTAAATAACCCGCCAAAGTGATTGCGACCTGGATCGTGGCCAAAAAGCGTGATGGATTTTCCACCAAACGCATTAAAACTTTTGCCTTGCGATTACCTTCTTCTGCCCTTGCCTGCAAAGTCGCTCCGTTCATAGACACCACCGCAATCTCCGCACCCGCAAAAACCGCATTGACGCAAATCAATATAATCTGTAACAATAACGCAAAAATCATTACTACTCCTCCAAAAAAGCACAAAAAGACATAATCCGTTTCCAGAATATGTCTTTATCTTCTCTATTTATTCATCCCGCAGCAACTTCGACTCGGGTCTTCTGTGCTATTCATCTTGAGCAAAGTTTATCAAAACTCAAAATTATTGTCAATCATCCTGAAACACTAGACTTGATTTCTTCTTTTATTTTGTTCACAATTATACGTAAAGACAAGGAGAAACACTATGTACACAGACAGTCATGCGCACATCACCTGTGATGATTTATATACTCGAATTGATGAAGTCATTCAAAATATGAACGAGTTATCTCATTGTATGATCATGTGCACCAATATAGAAGAATTTAAACGCGCTTTAAAGCTCAAAGGGAGAGACTCTCGATTTAAAGTGGCCTTTGGTTGGTTTCCGGGTGATGCCAAAGAAATCGACTCATCAAAATTAGAACAATTAAAAGACATTGCCTTTGCCGGTCAGATCGATTGTTTAGGTGAAATTGGATTGGACTACTATTGGGATACTTCCTTTAATGATCTTCAAAAGGAACTTTTTATTCGCCAAATTGAGATTGCCAATGCCGCAAAGCTTCCAATTTCTATTCACATGCGTGAATCAACCAAAGATTGCCTGGATATACTTAGACAATACGCAAAGACAAAAATCATCTTCCATTGTTTCAGTGGAACCAAAGAAACGATGAATGAATGCCTGAAAATGGATTCTCTGATTTCTTTTGCGGGGCCGTTGACCTTTAAAAACGCCCGTCATGCCCCAGAATGTGTGCAGGCATGTCCTTTGGATCGGTTGTTGACAGAAACGGATTCACCTTATCTGACACCGGTTCCTCATCGGGGAAAACAAAATGAGCCGATGTATGTCAAATACGTCGCCCAAAAGGTGGCCGAACTCAAAGGCCTTCCTGAAGAAGAAGTTTGTACACAGATCGAGAAAAATTTCTTATCACTCTTTTAGATCGAATCAAACATTCGATCTTTTTATTCGCTCATTTGAGCTCTTTTTAAATAGCGCAGTACATCTTCTTGTTTCACGGATGAGTTTTGATCCAACATCATCAAAAGATCTTTATCCTTCTGTGAGTAATATTGTTTATGATCCTGCTTTTTGTGCAACAAAGATATGATCTTTCGCCGACGTCTTTTTTCCACACTTACATCCTCTTTATGACGAATCCAAGCCCATAATACACTGACGATCAAAACAAATCCAACATAGCCTAAAATAGGATACATATATCCGATCAGTTCTTTAAATCCCACAAAGCTGCAAAGATAACCTAAGATCACAATGATAAAAAGACAGATTCTTGTCTTCTTTACCGAATGATTAAAAAAACGTTTTGCCAAAGAATAATAAAGAGAAAAGGCGGTATTAAAGATCAAGCCAAAAATCATAAAGGCATAGATCGTAGCCAACCACGGATGGATCTGCTTAACGATCATCAACATGGGAATCTCAGATTGAGAAACGACATCGATATGAAAATAAAGACTGATAGAGGCACTCAATAAGATCAAGCCAACCAATGCACCTCCTAACAAACCGCCTTTTTCTGCCACTCCGATGCGAACGAGTGAACCTCCCAGAACAAAAGCCATGGAGACACCGGTGATCACACATAAGGAAAAATAGTTTAACACCGACATCCATAAGTTTGGTAAAGCAGACTGGATGTGTAGAGCGTGTTGATGATAGTACATCATATCCAACGGTCTGGTCCATAAGCTGTAGATCATGATCAATGCCAGTAATACGATCATCACAGGTGTAAAAATTCCTAATACTTTTGTTATCTTATCAAAATCTAAAAATGCCGTCAGTAAGATCAGAATGCTGCAAAGGGCCGATCCTGCCCAAGCTGGAATGGCAAACTGTTGTTCCAGATTGGCGCCGGCACCGGCCACCATGACAAAACCAATCACAAAACTGGCGATAATTAATGTCAAATCAATGATCTTATTCACGATTGGTGAGGAAATTTTCTTTAATACTTCCTGATGATTCTTAGACTGATAATAACATCCCAACGTCAGTAAGATCTTTCCGAAAATGATATTTAAAACACCCAGGGCGATCACACCTATCAACCCCGGAAAACCAAAGCTTAAAAAATACTGCAGTAAGTCCTGCCCAGAAGATAATCCGGCTCCTACCAGAACTCCTACATACGCAAGTGCAACCTGAATGCTTTCTTTTTTCAATCCGTGCCTCCTTCCATTAATAGACGATGCATCGCTTCCTTACTGGAAAAATCGCCTACAAAATACAAAACATCGTGTTGATCAATACGGGCAAAAGGGCCGGGTGAAACGATATAGTCTCCTTTATGAACAATCGCAACGATCGTCGCATGTGTCCTTTGCCATATCTGCAGCTCCTGCAGCTGCTTTCCTATATGAATACAACCTTGCGGAACCGTACATTTATAAGGAGAAAACGCTAATTCCTGCGGGGTATTTTTCGTATACTCCTCCAATTCCCTGATGATCTTATCAAAGTGTTCCAATTCTTGTTTCTGCCTCTGAATCGATGCCAGCATATCCTGACGAAGCTCACGAATTGATCTTGTTTTACTATAGTGATCGACAAATTGCTTCGCATGCTCAATGGATGCCACGTAAAAACCACTGCCGGCTCTTGCCTCGATCACATTCGATTCCACCAAAACCTGTAAAGCCTTACGAGCTGTTTCGGCCGATACCTGAAAAGAGGATGCAATCGTAGAACGGGAGCGAATCTTATCATTGATCGTATATTTTCCTTCCGCAATCTGATTGGCAATCTCTACCGCCAATCGATGATATCTTGCCTCTTGTTTCATAGAGTCCTCCTAACTGACCACTCTATTTTATCATAGAATGGTCAGTTTATCAAAACACAAGCTTTTCATACAGAAAGCTTTGCGTCTATGTTAAAATAAGAACAGTTAAAAAGGGAGGAACGTATGGATACTTTACAACAGGAATTACTTCAGGAACTTCCTGAATTTGAACGTAAGACCAAACAGTTTATCCAAAAAGAAATTTCTATGAAAGAGTATAAAGGATACAGCGGTGGGTTTGGTTCTTATGCGCAGCGTGGTGGAGAAGCCTTTATGTTGCGACTTAGAATGAATCAGGGACGTATCACAAAAGAAAAATTGAAATTTATCATTGATCAATGTCAAGAACATGGAATTGTGCGTACGCATTGTACGACTTGTCAAACCGTTCAGCTGCATGATGTAAGACCGGAAGCTTTAACGCCGATCATGAAAGAAGCTTTAGAAAGAGATATTGTAACGCGAGGCGGCGGTGGAGATTATCCGCGTAATGTCATGTGTTCTGTATTATCCGGATTGGATCCAGAAGAAGCTTTTGATGTCTATCCTTATGCGAAGGCAGCTGGTGAGTATTTGTTAGGCATCGTAAACAAGTATTCTCTTCCTAGAAAGCTTAAGGTGGCTTTTTCAAATTCCAAGACCAATGAAGTACATGCCAACTTTAGAGATTTGGGATTTATTGCCAATACGGATCATACTTTTGATGTGTATTGTTGCGGAGGACTTGGAAACAATCCGATGATGGGTGTCAAGGTTGGAGATCATATCGATCCTAAAGATATTCTTTATTATATTAATACAATGGTCTTGATGTTCATGGAGCATGGGGATTATCAAAATCGTGCGAAAGCTCGTTCTAGATATCTTCAGATGAGTCTAGGAAAAGACAGGATCGTAGAGGAATTTCATGAAAAAGTCGAATTAGCCAAGAAGTATCTGGATCATGATGTACATGTAGAAGATGTAGTGATCCAAAAAGAAGGCAAGGAACTAGATGTTATTCCAGATCGTGTGATCAAACAAAAACAATCAGGTTTATATGCGGTGAAATATCATCCATTATGTGGAAATATGAGCCTGGATAAATGGAAAGAACTTTATGATGTGGTCCAGGATATGGATGAAGTTGAACTTCGTTTAACGCCACAGGAAGATATCTATATCGTAAATCTAAGTGGCGATGAAGTTCAAAAAGTATTAGAACATACGCAAGATGGGG
>OLPH01003475.1_pt1 | contig 10897 bp, 9 predicted proteins | sample 1672951 | NCBI WGS metagenome assembly OLPH01 (sample SAMEA3136740, study PRJEB25190) | human gut metagenome
GTGTTCCAGTGTCTGAACAAGGTTTGGTTTCAGGGCATCTTTCAGAAGTGCAGTCATAGCACCTTCTGCATGAAGGTCACCTGCTGTTACCGGTTTCTGCTCTGCAACTTTACCATATGTGTATCCGATGATGATTCTGGAAAGTCTTTCTTTCAGGTCTTTGATGTCACTTGCAAGGCAAAGGACTGCCATGATCTCGGATGCAACAGTAATGTCATATCCGTCTTCACGAGGCATACCATTTGTCTTTCCGCCAAGTCCGTCTACTACATTACGGAGCTGACGGTCGTTCATATCCACACATCTTCTCCATGTGATCTTTCTTGGGTCAATGTTCAGTGCATTGCCCTGGAAGATATGGTTATCAATCATTGCTGCAAGAAGGTTATTTGCTGCACCGATCGCATGGAAGTCACCTGTAAAATGAAGGTTGATATCTTCCATCGGAACTACCTGTGCATAACCACCGCCTGCTGCGCCGCCTTTGACACCGAATACCGGTCCGAGAGATGGCTCACGAAGAGCAACCATAACACTCTTTCCAAGCTTCTGCATACCATCTGCAAGACCTACTGTTGTTGTAGTCTTTCCTTCACCAGCCGGTGTCGGGTTGATTGCAGTTACAAGAATCAGTTTTCCATCTTTCTTGTCACTCTCTTTCAGGAGATTGTAATCAATTTTTGCTTTGTATTTTCCGTACTGCTCCAGATATTTGTCATCAATACCTGCTTTTTCCGCAATCTTTGTGATTGGCAGCATTTCGCACTCCTGTGCAATTTCGATGTCACTTTTGAATCCCATAATTGTCTCCTTTCATTGTAAGCGCCACGTCCCTTTCTAACCATATACCCTCTGCACATATTCGAATATCCCGGGCATCTGTCATTATCCCCATCCAGAACATTCTTCCGGTTAAAAAAAGCAGTATCTGAGAATTTCTCAAATACTGCCCAGACGGTCGACTCTGCAAATCTCTGATTCCCATGTGGTGATTTCCACTACTCCGCCAGTTACCAGAGACTTTATTAACTTGATGAGAAAATAGTATCATAAACGCTCTTGGTTGTCAAGAAATTGTCAATTTTTTTCTTTTCTTTTAACAAAAGTACAAAAAATTGATTTTTAATTTTGTATATTTTTTACACAAATATGATGTTGACAAATTTTCGAAAATTTTCCTTTGTGAATAAATAAACATAAGGGGACTTCCCTTGGACCCGTCAATTTGCATTGACATTTCTTTCTATCAGGGCTATTGCCCTAAGACTCTGTTTTTATTTGACAATATACAGAAACCGCAATGGGACTTGACCAGTCCCCTTGCAACCCCTGGGCTAAAAGATATATATCTCTCTTTGTACATCAAATATGAAATAAATAGAAAAATACCAGGACTCTTCTCTCTCACATGGGGAAGATCTCCTGGCATTTTATCATTCTACTGACAAACTATTAAAAGATATTTAGCTAATCCCAGTAAACTACATTTTCCTATTCTTACTTGCTCTTAGCGGGGCCAAACAGGGGAAGTCTGAGGGGGACTTTCGGCCTTCGCAACTGTGAGATAGTCCCCCTCAGGGTTTTCTTATTTGCCAAAATCATTGACAGTTCTTAAGGAAGTACCTTAAAAAAGTGGTTTAAGGGTTGGATACAGTTTCTTAAACTTCTGATACTTCTCTTCGTACTTCGCCACAAGTTCTTCTTCCGGCTCTACGGTATCAACTACATGAGCCATCTTCTTTCCGATGGTTTCAACATCCGGATAAGCTCCGCATCCTACAGCAGCAAGCATTGCACCACCCATGGACGGTCCTTCTTCTACTTCAAGGACATCAACCTTAAGGTTCATAACATTTGCAATGATCTTCTTCCACAGCGGGCTCTTTGCGCCGCCGCCACAGATCTTGGTACGGTCAATTTTGATTCCAAGTTTACGTGCAACTTCCAGTGAATCGCGAAGTCCAAATGCAACACCTTCCAGAACGGCCTGTGTCATATCTGCTCTTGTGGTATCCATAGACATTCCGAAGAAGACACCTCTTGCATCAGGGTTGTTATGTGGAGATCTTTCTCCCATCAGATATGGAAGGAAGAATACATTATTTTCACCAAGTTTCTGAATCGGTGCCTGCTCTGCAGCAAAATCCTTTGTCTGAAGAATTTCTTCTGCCCACCATTTATTACAGGATGCTGCACTCAGCATGCAACCCATCAGATGATAGCTTCCATCTGCATGACAGAAAGAATGCAATGCATTATTTTCATCAACACCGAAATTTTTGCTTGAGATGAAGATGGTTCCGGAAGTTCCGAGGGAAATGTTGCACTGTCCGTCACCAACAGTTCCTGTTCCGACTGCTGCTGCCGCATTGTCACCTGCTCCTGCTACGACTTTGACATCTGCGGAGAAACCAAGTTCCTTTGCAACTTCCGGTTTCAATGTTCCAACAACTTCCCAGCTCTCATACAACTTCGGGAGCTGTTCTTCTTTTACATCACAGATTTCCATCATTTCTTTAGACCAGCAGCGATTCTTTACGTCCAGAAGCAGCATTCCGGATGCATCAGAAACATCTGTGCAGAAGGATCCGGAAAGTCTGTATGCAAGGTAGTCTTTCGGAAGCATGATCTTTGCGATCTTTGCAAATTTCTCTGGCTCATTTTTTTTCATCCACAGGATCTTTGGTGCTGTAAATCCAGCAAAAGCGATATTTGCTGTATACTGAGATAATTTATCTTTTCCAATTTCGTTGTTCAGATATTCTGTTTCTTTCTGGGAACGTCCATCATTCCAGAGGATCGCCGGGCGGATAACATTGTCATCTTTATCCAGTGTTACCAGTCCATGCATCTGTCCACCGAAGCCGATTCCGGCTACCTGAGAGCGGTCAATTTCTTCGGTCAATTCTTTCATTCCCTCAACACTCTGGGTAAACCAGTCTTCCGGATTCTGTTCTGACCAGCCCGGATGCGGGAAAAATAATGGATATTCTTTTGATACGATATTACAGATTTTTCCTGATTCTTCCATCAGAAGAAGTTTTACTGCGGAAGTACCAAGGTCAACACCAATATAATACATATTTCCTCCTTACTACGACATCCCAGGAAAACTCCCGGGATGCCTGTATTGGTTTTATTTTATTTTTTTAAATTTAGCCCCAAGGATTTTCTGTTGGGTATCTTACGCCTGCCGGCTGATTGTAACCGATTTCTTCAACCGGAACGCCGATATATTTGAATACTTCGAAGAGAGCTTTTCCAAAGTGTCCGAATGCTACTGCGCCATGATGCGGGAATCCTCCCTCGATAAGTACGTGACGATAGAAACGTCCCATTTCCGGAATAGCGAATACACCAATTGCTCCAAAGGAACGAGTTGCAACCGGAAGAACCTCGCCGTGTGCAATGTAAGCACGAAGTTTGTTATCAGCTGTGCTCTGCAGACGATAGAATGTGATATCTCCAGGTTTGATATCTCCTTCCAGAGTTCCGTTTGTAACTTCGATCGGAAGAGATCTTGCCATGATCATCTGGTATTTCATCTCACAGAAGGAAAGTTTGCTGGAAGCAGTATTTCCACAATGGAATCCCATGAATGTATCTTTCAGTGTGTAATCGAATTTTCCTTCGATAGATTCTTTGTACATATCCTTCGGTACGGAGTTGTTGATATCAAGCAGTGTAACGATATCGTTGCTTACTACCTGTCCGATGAACTCACTTAATGTACCATAGATATCAACTTCACAGGATACTGGGATGCCCTGGGATGTCAGACGGCTGTTTACATAGCATGGAACAAATCCGAACTGTGTCTGGAATGCCGGCCAGCATTTTCCTGTCAGGGTTACGTATTTACGATATCCTCTGTGATCTCTTACCCAGTCTTTCAGGGTCAGTTCGTACTGAGCAAGTTTTGAAAGAACCTCCGGTTTCTTGTTTCCGGCACCAAGCTCTTCTTCCATTTCTTTAACGATTTCCGGAATTCTTTCATCACCTTCATGTTTGTTGAATGCTTCAAACAGATCCAGTTCAGAGTTTTCTTCGATTTCCACACCAAGGTTGTAAAGCTGTTTGATCGGAGCGTTACAAGCAAGGAAGTTTGTCGGACGTGGTCCAAAGCTGATGATCTTAAGGTTGCTTAAACCTTCAACTGCTCTTGCGATTGGAAGGAAGTCATGGATCATATCTGCACAGTCTTCTGCATCGCCAACCGGGTATTCCGGAATATAAGCCTTTACATTACGAAGCTGCAGGTTGTAGCTTGCATTCAGCATACCACAGTAAGCATCCCCACGTCCCTGGCAAAGGTCATTCTGTGTTTCTTCTGCTGCAGCGATGAACATTTTAGGTCCATCGAAATGTTTTGCAAGAAGTGTCTCGGAGATTTCCGGTCCGAAGTTTCCAAGATATACACAAAGTGCATTACATCCTGCTTTTTTGATATCTTCCAGAGCCTGAACCATATGAATTTCACTCTCTACGATACAGATTGGACATTCGTAGATGTCTTTTGCATCATATTTTTTAGCATAAGCTTCTACAAGAGCTTTTCTTCTGTTTACGGAAAGGCTTTCCGGGAAACAGTCACGGCTTACAGCAACGATTCCAACTTTTACTTCTGGCATGTTATTCATGATAAAAATTCCTCCATATTATATAGTAGATATTTATTTTATGTTTCGTTTCTTAGTTCACGATCAGTCGATTCCGACCTTTTTAATCGATTCCGACATTCTCACCCTTCAGTCCGTTGAATGCGCCTTCGATAGCTGCTTCTTCGTGACCGATCAGCCATTTATTTTTAGCGGTAAGGAGCTTGTCCTCTCCTTCTGCTGCTTTTTCAAAAGTCAGTTCTGTGTTTGTTCCTTTCGGAAGAACTACAACACACTGGAAACCACTTTCATTTACATGACACGGTGCATAATGAAGTGTTGTTGCATATACTTCAATTGCTGTACCTGCCGGAACAAGAAACGCCTCTACTTTGGATGTGTCATATGTAAAATCCTTTTCTACATCCTGCTGATGTCCGATCAGCAATACCAGGTCTGTCACTGCAACATTGACTTCGGAGCTGCGGTGGTATTCCAGACCATTTAATTTCTTATTATGTCCGTTGCAATATCCGATTTCGATCGGCAGACCGCCATATCCTTTGTTCTGCAGTTCTTTTGCAACCGGCAGTGCTTCCATTTCTTCTACGGAAGGAACGTAAGTTACATCCTCCGGCACCGGAGTATGCTTCATTTCCTTCAGGAGTTCCGTAAAATCATACCCCTCCAGTACTTTACCATATCTACGGAACGCGTCATCTGCTACATTCTGAATCCTCACCTGAAGTTACCTCCTTTATTTTTATGTTGAAACCATCATATCATGAAGTCCTTTTCCTTTCGCCAGTTTTTTTGTCCTCTTTAGTGCACTTTTTTGACCTTTGTATTTTTCCAATTTCATAAACAGTTTGATCAACACATAAAAAACAGGCGTTTCTGATTCGCCTGTTTTTGTATTTTTATTCTTTATTTTTCTCTTTCAACTTCACTTGGCAAAATACCATATCGTTTCTGGAATTCTCTTGTAAATGCACGACTGCTGCTAAATCCGTTATCCATTGCAATCTGGCTGATCGTCTTATCAGAATTCAGAAGTTCCCGATACGCATAGGTCATACGAATATCCTGCAGATACGTCTTAAAATTGACATTTGCATATTTCTGAAACATTCTGGATAAATATGCATCGGAATAACCGAACATATTCGCCACTTCAGTCAGTTTGAGTTCTTCCTGATAATGCTCTCTCATATAGGAAGTAATTCTTGCAAGCGCATCCAGACGGCGGCTGTGGCGCACTTCCTGCTCTCCCGCCTCATCCAGACGGTAATGATTGACCAGCAGATACAATACATCATAATAAAAGGAACGAATCTTAAACTCATACCCGGTTCCTCGCTTGCCGTATAATTTATACATTTCCCGTATCAACCGCCAGAGCTGTGAATCCGTCTCCTGCTCATTTGCTGCAAATCGGATAAAACGATGCGCGGTAAAATAGTCCTCAAACTGTTTCAGTGGAATCTGAAGGACTGCTGTATGATTTTCCTCCGGGGAATCAATAGAATGTACTTCGTTGGAGTTGATGATCATCAGCTCCCCTGCTTTGAGTGGATATTTCTCATCATTTAAATAGAATGTAAGAGAGCCTTCCATCACGGCGAATATTTCTATAGATGTATGCCAGTGTTTTTCTCTCACATAATTTCCCTGACTTCCCTCAAACAGGAAAAATTTAAATGGCAGTCCCTCATCCGGGATCACCAGTTCATGCTGGAATTCCATGTCACAGCTCCTCTCATGCAATCATTCTTGGTAATGTTTCAATTAACATATATCATAACACGAAATGAAATATAACGGAAGCAGGTATGTCATATGCAGGGACATTAAATAATGCTGCGTTTTCTATTCCGTGCATGCGCCTATTTGCCGCCAGTCGCCCAAACTCGGCTCCGCCTCAAACAATGGGCTTGGTGCCGGCAGCTTGCCTGCACGTCATAACGAAAGCCTCGCAGACATTTCCTGTCCCTGCACATGAATACCTAACTTCCTGTATATTGCCATAGTAAGAAACATCCGAACACGCTCTGCACTGTCCTGGCTAACTCCGGCATCCACCACACTCTCCCAGATAAAGTACGGTGAACAGAGAAATAAAAAAACTTCAGGTGAAAGAGTCTCCAGTGGTTGTCAACTGAATCTGGTTCGCCTGAAAAAATTCGTCCAAGTATCGGAACGTACAGGTTTTTGCGTTGATACAGAAAATGCTGCTGTCTGAGCGTTTACGCGAGTTCAGCACTTTTCTGTATCGCTTTTAGCAAAGTTCTGTACTTCCTGATACTTTAGAATTTTTGAATTGAACCATGTTCAGTTGATAACTCACGGAGGCTCACATCACACTGAAGTTCCATTTAATTTCCTCGCCACCGGGAATCCTTTATCTATCTAATCGCATCCTTCATAGATTTCACATACTCCGCAACATGCGGCACGCACTCCGCCCCATACGCCTCACACAGCTTCACGATCGCAGACCCTACAATAACACCATCTGCCTGAGCAGCCATTTTCTTTGCCTGCTCCGGTGTGGAGATTCCAAAACCTACTGCACAAGGAATGTCTTTCTGTGCCTTTACAAGCTGTACCATAGCTCCAATATCCGTCGTGATCTGACTTCGCATACCGGTAACTCCAAGTGAAGATACACAGTAAACAAAACCTTCTGCTTCTTTTGCGATCATTGAAATTCTCTCATGAGAAGTCGGTGCGATCAAAGAGATCAGATCCAGTCCATACTTCTCTGCAACAGATGCGAACTCTTCTTTTTCTTCAAAAGGAACATCCGGAAGGATCATTCCATCCATTCCAACCTCTGCTGCTCTCTTGCAAAAACGCTCGATTCCATAAGAAAAAACAACATTCGCATAGGTCATAAATACCATCGGGATGGAACTGTTTTTGCGGATTTTTTCTACCATATCAAAGACTTTATCTGTTGTAACTCCACCGGACAGAGCACGCAGGTTTGCACCCTGGATAACAGGTCCTTCTGCTGTCGGATCAGAAAATGGAATACCAAGTTCGATCAGATCTGCACCTGCTTCTTCCATGGCATAAACAATTTTTTCGGTAACATCAAGGGACGGATCCCCGCAGGTAACAAACGGGATAAATGCTTTTCCCTTTGCAAATGCTTCTGTAATTTTCTTATTCATGGATATCCTCCCCTCTGTAACGTGCAATTGCTGCACAGTCCTTGTCTCCTCGTCCGGAAATGGTGATAACTACAATCTGATCTTTGCGCATCTGCGGTACGATCTTTCTCGCGTAGGCAACTGCATGAGCACTCTCGATTGCCGGAATAATACCTTCTGTTCTTGACAGATATTCAAATGCATCTACTGCTTCGTCGTCTGTTACCGGCACATATTCTGCTCGGCCGATATCATAAAGATGTGCATGTTCCGGTCCAACACCCGGGTAATCCAGACCGGCGGAGATGGAATAAACCGGTGCGATCTGACCATACTCATCCTGGCAGAAATAAGACTTCATACCATGGAAAATACCAAGTTTTCCGGTTGCGATCGTTGCTGCAGTCTCAGCAGTATTGACACCGCGTCCAGCTGCCTCACAACCAATCAGGCGAACTCCCTCGTCCTCAATAAAGTTGTAGAAAGTTCCGATTGCATTGGAACCACCGCCAACACAGGCAAGTACAGCATCCGGAAGTTTTCCTTCTTTTTCCAGAATCTGTTCTTTGATCTCCTTGGAAATAACTGCCTGGAAATCACGAACAATTGTCGGAAATGGGTGCGGTCCCATGACAGATCCGAGCACATAATGTGTATCGGAAACACGGTTTGTCCACTCTCTCATCGTCTCAGAAACGGCATCTTTCAGGGTTGCAGTTCCAGATGTAACGGCATGTACTTTGGCTCCCAGAAGACGCATTCTGTATACGTTCAGTGCCTGACGTTCGGTATCTTCTTTACCCATGAAGACTTCACATTCCATGCCCATAAGAGCGGCTGCTGTCGCTGTCGCAACACCGTGCTGTCCGGCTCCGGTCTCTGCGATAACACGCGTTTTTCCCATCTTTTTGGCAAGTAAAACCTGTCCCAGAACGTTGTTGATCTTGTGTGCTCCGGTATGATTCAGATCCTCACGTTTCAGATAAACTTTTGCTCCACCGAGGTCTTCTGTCATGTGTGCTGCGTAGTACAGACGTGACGGACGACCTGCATAATTGTTCAGTAAATCTGTCAGTTCACGGTTGAATTCCGGATCATCTTTGTAATGATTATATGCTTCTTCCAGTTCCAACACTGCATTCATCAGTGTCTCCGGAATGTACTGCCCTCCATGTATTCCAAATCTTCCTTTTGACATTTATATCCTCCTCTGTGTTTCTTTTCAAAACACCTTATTTCTCTCTAATTTATTATTTTTATTTCTCTTACAATATCCACAACCTGCCGGATCTTCATCGGATCTTTCCACTTTTCAGTCTCCACACTGCTGCTCAGATCCACCGCATAAGGGTGAATTTCCCGGATCGCCTGCCCCAGGTTGGAGGTTCCGATCCCTCCTGCAAGGAAAAACGGTCTCTGGATCTCAGGGATCAAGGACCAGTCAAAAGTCTTTCCCGTTCCTCCGCCGCCCTGATCCAACAGGATGTAATCTGCCGGGCTTTGCAGTGCTTTCTCGATATCTTCGGCTGTTTTTATGGAAAAAGCCTTGATGATCAGCTTGTCTGTATATGTTTTTAATTCTCTGATATAGGACTCATCTTCCTGTCCGTGAAGCTGTGCAAGTGCAAGTGTTCCGTCATCCAGAAGTGTTCTTACCAGTTCCATTGGAGCATTCACAAATACTCCGACCGGCCGGATCTCAGGATCCAGTTCCTTCACAAGTTCTCTCACTTCATCTGCCGTTACACTCCGGAAACTACTGGGAAATTCTATGATAAATCCACAGTAATCCGGCTTCGCTTCATTGACTGCAAGGATATCTTCCCTGCGCCTTAGTCCGCATATTTTTATCTTAGTCCCGCTATCATTCCCGTCTGTCATTTTCTGCATCTCTCTGTTTCTCAATCCTCAGTCAACGGTGCTCCATTTAATTCTTCCAGTGCTGCTTTTTTGTCCGGGCTTCGCATCAGTGTTTCTCCGACCAGCACAGCCTCGATCTTGTTGTCATGCAGTCTCTGGATATCCTCTGATGTGCGGATGCCGCTCTCTGAAACAAAGATCACATTCTCCGGTGCAAGTTTGCGAAGATTGATACTGTTTGCCATATCCACCTCGAAAGTTCTGAGGTCACGGTTATTGACTCCGATAATCCTTGCACCGCTCTTTAATGCCCGCTCAACTTCCTCTGCATCATGTGCTTCCACCAGAGCATCCATGCCAAGCTCTTCTGCCATTTCGCGGTATTCGCGAAGCTGTTTATCATCGAGCAATGCACAGATCAGAAGTACTGCAGCCGCTCCATAAGCTGCTGCCTGCAGAATCATATAGTCATCAATGACAAAATCTTTTCGCAGCACCGGAATATCAACTTCTGATGCGATTTCCCATAAATACTGGTCAGAACCCTGGAAATAAAATGGCTCTGTCAGACAGGAAATTGCGGATGCACCGGCGGATTTGTACTCTTTTGCAATCTCCAGATACGGAAAATCCGGTGCGATCAGGCCCTTGGACGGGGATGCTTTTTTTACTTCACAGATGTAGGACATGCCCGGTTTTTTCAGGGCTTCCAGAAAGGAAGGCTGCTGTGGTGCTTTTTCTGCCAGAGCTTTCAGCTGTTCCAGAGGAAGCTGAAGTTTTTCCTTCTGGATACGTTCTCTTGTCTTTTCTGCGATTTCTTCCAGAATGTTTTTTTCACTCATTCTTTGTTTGTCTCCTCGATATTTCAACTCTCATTCGGCAATTTCAAGGAGTCTGACAACTTAATATTTCAATTAATGGGGTTGCCGATTCCTCTCCTCCCGCCATTATCCTCAAATTTCATTGCTTAATCTGATAAATTCCTCAAGCTTCGCTGCGGCGGCTCCGCTGTCGATCAGATTTTCTGCCATCTTCACGCCGGCTTCCAGGCTCTCTGCTTTTCCTGCGATATAAAGTGCGGCACCTGCGTTCATGCATACAGCCTGACGCTTCGGGCCTTTTTCGGTTCCGTTTACAATGGCTTTTGTGATCTCTGCATTTTCTGCCGGTGTGCCACCTGCAAGTTCCTCTTTGCTGCAGCGAGTGTAACCGAACTGCTCCGGTGTGATCTCGTAGGATTGGAACCATCCATCCTTGATCTCGCATACAGAAGTCGGTGCA
>OLPH01003490.1_pt1 | contig 10869 bp, 9 predicted proteins | sample 1672951 | NCBI WGS metagenome assembly OLPH01 (sample SAMEA3136740, study PRJEB25190) | human gut metagenome
TACACCGACGTTTTCGTCATGGGCAAGTGGAAACGAATGCGCATCTTTCTGAAATATCAGCATGTCAACAGGGGGCTGTTCGGCAACGGCGACTACTTTTCCGTGGCCCGCTACCCGCTCAACCCCGGCATGTTCAAGATGGGTATTTCGTGGGGATTCTACGACTGATCGATCGGTGTACTGTACGGCACGCAGAGAGCTGCCCGCAACGTAAAACTTTATGTTAAAAAAGACATTTTTAACGTTCGTGTTCTTAACATTGCTGACTACCTTCTACGGTCTGAACGCCAATTTCGGCCCCTACGGCAACCGCACGGCAGGCAGCTTCATCGGCAGTGCCGAAAGGACGGAGATCGCCCACACCATCTCGGTTTACGACGAACTGATCCGTTCGGTCAGCGAAGAGGAGGGTTACGACTGGCGTCTGATGAGCGCCATCGCCTACCACGAATCGCGTTTCTCGCCCGACATCGTTTCGAAACGGGGCGCCGCCGGACTGATGCAGATCATGCCCGCCGTGGCGCGCCAGTTCAACGTGACGGGCGACCGGCTCCTCGATCCGGAGACCAACGTCCGGCTGGCGGCACAGGTGCTCTCGAAGATCGACGCCGGACTGCATTTCGCGCCCGGCACGCCGGACGACGACCGGATGAGCATCATCCTGGCCGCATACAACGGCGGCATCGGCCACGTCAACGACGCACGCCGGCTGGCGCGCAGCCATGGCGAGAATCCCGATTCATGGGAGACCGTGGCCCGTTATCTGGCGCTCAAAGCGCTGCCCGAATACTACGAGCAGCAGGAGGTACGCTGCGGCCGGTTCACCGGCGGCAGCCAGACGAGGGCCTACGTCCGCGACGTTCTGAAACGCTACGACCGTTACTGCCGTATCGCAGCACGTTGAGAACCCGATCCCGATTCCGGAATAGAAAACAGCGAGGCAGTTTACCTCGCTGTTTTTTTATCGAACTGCCGCCAGCCGAAATTCAGTACGCGCCGTGCGGAAATCAACGGCCAACCTTCGCTGCTTCGGGATCGCGCCAAAAGCGGCAAAAGATCGAGCGGCGGAACGAGCGGAAGAGAATCCTTTCGCCGCACACCTACAACAGCAGCACGGCGAGCGTCGCGACGATGAACCCGCCGACATAACCCGCGGCGACCTGGCGGATCGTGTGGCATCCCAGCCACAGACGTGCCGAGGCGAGCGCACCCGCCGCCAGCACGGCCACGGCCAGCGCACCGGTCAGGTTCCCTGCGTTGCCGAAGGTCAGCAACACGAGCAATGCCGCGGCGGCTCCCTGCGCAGCCAGATGAAGACTTATTTTCCAGTAGAAGGTCACCGCCAGACAGAACAGTTCGCAACAGGCGCCCGCCAGCATGAATTTGCGCACGATCATCGCCGAAGGAATCCGCGCCACCGTAGCGGCGCAGAGCAGGTAGCAGACGATACCGATCGCCAGCGGCAGAATCCGCTCGCGCCGGTCGTCGATCGCAAGCGACGAAATACGCCCCACCGAGCGGAGCAGCCCCACCGAGAGCAACGGAATGACGGCCGTGTAGAGCACGGTCACCCACAGCAGGTAGAACTTGACCGACGCGGGGAAATAGGAGAGCTGGGTCGGTCCCGCCACCAGCAGCAAGATGACGTAGAGCGGCATCACCAGCGGATGCAGCACCACCGACACCGCTCTGGACAGGCGCGTGGGCAGGCTGCGGTCGCTACGGCGCAGTGCGGAAGAGGGATCGGCAATTCGGGATTCGTCCATCAGATCTGTTTTCGCAGACGCGCCACCGGAATGCCCAGCATTTCGCGGTATTTGGCCACCGTGCGGCGCGCGATGCAGTAACCTTTGTCGTTGAGTATATCCATCAGCGTCTCGTCCGTCAGCGGACGGCGCTTGTCTTCGTCGTCGATGCAGCTACGCAGGATGTTCTTGATCTCGTAACTCGAAACCTCCCCGCCCGATGCGGTCTGCATCGCCTCCGAAAAGAGCGATTTCAGGAGGATGATCCCGAACTGCGTCTGCACGTACTTGCTGTTCACCACGCGCGAAATGGTCGAAACGTCCAGTCCCGTGCGGTCGGCGATATCCTTGAGGATCATCGGGCGGAGCTTCGACTGGTCGCCCGTCTTGAAATACTCCTGCTGGAAATCCAGTATCTCCTGCATGGTGCGCATCAGCGTGTCGCGCCGCTGCTTGATCGCCGAGATGAACCACTTGGCCGAATCGATCTTGTTCTTGACGAACTGCACCGCCTCGCGGTTCTTCTCCTGCACGCGGCCGTCGGACGACACCATGTCGCGCATCATCTCCACGTAACGGCGGTTGATCCGCACGTCGGGAACATTGTAGGAGTTGAGCGACAGTTCGAAACGGCCGTCGTGATAGTCCAGGATGAAATCGGGCACCACGTAGGGCGCGGCGTCCGACCCGCCGTCGGAGTAGCCGTTGGCGGGCTTGGGCGAGAGGTGGCGGATCTCGGCGATGGCAGCGCGGAACTCGTCCTCGGTGACCTGCAACCGCGAGATCAGCTTCTCGTAGTGTTTTTTTGCGAATTCGTCGAAATAGGAGGTCAGTATCTTGCGCGCCAGCCGCCGCGAACGGGTCGTCATAGGCAGTTGCGAGAGTTGCAGCAGCAGACATTCGCGCAGGTTGCGCGCACCGATACCCGCGGGTTCGAGGTCGTGGATGACCTTCAAGATCGCTTCCAGCCGTTCGGGCGAGACCTCTTCGCCCAGCGTAAAGGCGATGTCGTCGGCCACCGATTCCAGATCGCGGCGCAGATAGCCGTCTTCGTCGATGCTTCCCACCAGATAGACCGCCAGCCGCATCTCCTCTTCCGAGAGGTTGCGGTAGCCGAGCTGTTCGATCAGGTACTCCTGCAACGAACGGCCGCCCGACAGGGGAATCTGACGGGGCTTGTCGTCTTTCGAATAGTTGTTGGCCCGCATCTTGTAGGCCGGCGTGTCGTCTTCGCGCAGGTATTCGTCGACCGATATTTGCTGGGGTTCCTCCTCCTCGTTCTGCTGTTCGGCCTCTTCGAGCACGATGTTCTCCTCGATCTCCTGCTTGATGCGCTGTTCGAGCTGCACGGCAGGCAGTTCGAGCAATTTAATCATTTGGATCTGCTGCGGGGAGAGCTTCTGCTGAAGCGTCATCACCTGTTTCTGATGAATAGCCATGGGTCGATAAAGTTAAAATCAATGCACACGAGGAAGGGAGCCGCCGCACACCCTCCGCACACCCCGTATACCCGATTTTCGGTCGGCGGGCCGCTACGCCTAAAATTCGGCGTGCTGCGGGGTGCGGGGGAAAGGTATCACGTCGCGGATATTGCCCATGCCCGTAACGAAGAGGAGCAGACGCTCGAAGCCGAGTCCGAAACCGGAGTGGGGAGCCGATCCCCAGCGGCGGGTGTCGAGGTACCACCACAACTCGCGTTCGTTCATGTTCAACTCCTTGATACGGGCACAAAGCTTGCCATAATCGGCTTCGCGTTCCGATCCGCCGATGATTTCGCCGATTTTGGGGAATAATACGTCCATTGCGCGTACCGTCCGCCCGTCGTCGTTCTGCTTCATGTAGAAGGCCTTGATCTCCTTGGGGTAGTTGACGAGGATCACCGGACGCTTGAAGTGCTCCTCCACCAGGTAGCGCTCGTGCTCCGATTGCAGGTCGCATCCCCAGTCGCACGGGAACTCAAACTTGCGGCCCGAAGCTTTCAGAATCTCGATGCCCTCGGTGTAGTCGAGCCGCTTGAAATCGTTGTGCAGCACGAATTCCAGCCGTTCGATCAGCTCCTTGTCCCACATCTTGCACATGAATTCCAGATCCTCGCGGCAGTTCTCCAACGCATAGCCGATCAGGTATTTGAGGAACTCCTCGGCCAGCTCCATGTTGTCCTCCAACTCGTAGAAGGCCATCTCCGGCTCGATCATCCAGAACTCCGAGAGGTGGCGCGGCGTGTTGGAATTCTCGGCACGGAACGTGGGGCCGAAGGTGTAGATGCGCCCCAGCGACAACGCGCCCAGCTCGCCTTCGAGCTGTCCCGATACGGTCAGGTTGCAGGGTTTGCCGAAAAAATCCTGCGAATAGTCGATCCGCCCGTCCTCGGTGCGGGGCGGATTGTTCAGATCGAGCGTCGTCACCTGGAACATGGCGCCCGCACCCTCGCAGTCGGAGGCCGTGATGAGCGGCGAGTTCCAGTAGTAGAAGCCGCGGTCGTTGAAGAACTTGTGGATGGCGAAGGCCATGGCGTGACGGATGCGCAGCACCGCGCCGAACGTATTGGTACGCGGACGCAGGTAGGCGATGTCGCGCAGGAATTCGAGCGAATGGCCCTTTTTCTGCAACGGATAGGTCGCAGGGTCGGCCGTGCCGTAAATCTCGATCGAAGAGGCCTGCACCTCGACGCCCTGGCCCTCGCCGGGCGACTTCACGAGCCGGCCGTCGACACGGATGCAGGCGCCCGTGGCGATCTGACGCATCGTCTCGTCGTCGAACTTCGCCAGCTCGACGACCACCTGAATGCTCGCCACGCACGAACCGTCGTTCAGGGCGATGAAGGCGACGTTCTTGTTGCCGCGCTTGGTACGCACCCACCCCTTGACGGTCACATCGCAATCGACCGCATCCGACTTGATCAATTCTACGATTCGTAGTGTTTTCATAACGTTTTATCTATTTTAGCATTTTGCAGAATTCCGGCGCAGACGACCGCACGGGCGGAAACGGAACGGCCCCGATTCCGCGGTCGATCCGCATCGTCTTCTCCCCGAGTTACAAAAGTACAAAAAAAACGCATACAATCGATCGTATCCGACGACGATTTATTACGACTCCGCACTGCCGCCGACACTTCATCCGCTATTTTCGCAATGCGATCGGACCGGCCTGCCGGCCTGTCAAAACCCGCAACTCCCGCTGCGACACTGCGGCGCCACGGCGCCGTGCGGGCCGAGCCTTCGCCTGCGGAGCCCCGCAGTACGCGTCCTCCGCAGATTTCGCCTTGCAAATACGAAAACCGCCGATCCTTACGACGAAAGCCTTTGCAGACTGTACCCTTAGGACGATAAATCAGAATTTTCAATTGCAAGGCATCACTTTTGCGCTCGGCAAAAAGCAAATAAATTTGCATTGCCCTCGTTTATTCGTATCTTTGACTTCGTCTTAGATACTTCGCCTCAGCCATGCAAATAAAATAAATTTGCATGGCGCTCGGCTTAATCGTATCTTTGTCCTCGACCTCCGGCATGAAGAGGCGGCGGGCACTGCGGTACGATCGGATTCGTTCCGCTCCCGCCGGCCTGCGACATTGCGGCCGGTAATTTAAGAATATCGAGATGAAACGATTCATTACACTTTGGGCGGCTCTTTTCGCCCTTGCGGGCGCGGGAGCGCAAACCGCCGAGGTATTCCGTTCGGAATTCGTCCCCTTCGACACGCGCGACGACGCCGCGCTGCTGCGTCGGGGCAACATCGCCCATTACGAAACGTTCTCCCCGCAGATCGTCGTGCAGCAGGCCGACACCACCACGGTGGGACAGGTCGTCGAAGTACCGCTGCTGCTGACCGACCGCGACATCTACCTCCATTTGGAGAACGTCGGCTCGGCCTACACGCTTCTGGTCAACGATACCCGCGTAGCCGACGTCGAGGACGACCGCACGCCGCGCGAATTCCTCATCTCTCCCTACATCCGCCCCGGACGCAACGCCGTGATGCTCGACCTGCGCCCCTCGAAGACTCCGCAGTTGCAGGCCGACGCACCGGCGCCGCGGCTGGCCTACGCCAACAGCTACCTCGTCTTCCAGCACCGGCTCCACATCGACGACTATTCGGTGGCGCTCGTTCCCGACTCGACGCGCAAATACGGCGTGCTGAAACTCGACATCGTGGTCGAAAACTCCTACAACGGCGAAGAGCCGATCACCGCCGGCTACGACATCTACGATCCGAAAGGTAAGCTGCTCGACTACGGTTCGCGCGAGATCATGGTGGAGGGCCGCTCGCGCGACACGGTGCACATCGAGCGGCTCATCTACCACGCCTACGCCAATCAGTGGGACGACAAGCGGCAGCCGCTCTACAAGGTGACGCTCTACACCAAGCGCAACAGCATGTTGTGGGAGTATATCCCCCTCTACGTCGGCTTCGGAGAGAGCGAATACCGCGACGGCCGCTTCTACCGTTTCGACAAGGAGCTTTCGCTGCGGCCCCAACGCTACAACGCCGCAGCCGACGAGAAGACGACCGCCGCCGAGATGAAGGCGCTCAAAGCCCGGGGCATCAACACCCTGCTGCCCGATTATCCGCAGCCCTACTGGTTCTATACGCTGGCCGACCGCACGGGGTTCTACGTAGTCGACTGCGCGGCAATCTACGCCCCCGACGCGCGCGACGACCGTAGGCGGCACTCCGTCGAACGACCCGCGTCTGACAGACGAGTATCTCGGCCGCGTGAAGGCGATGTACCACCGTTCGCGCAACCACACCTCGATCATCGGCTTCGCGCTGGGACGCGATTCGGGCAACGGATACAATATGTATAAGGCCTACCAGTGGCTCAAATCGGTCGAACCGTCGAAACCCGTCTTCTACGTCGGCGCCGACGGGGAGTGGAACAGCGACGCCATTCCGTTCCGAGTGCAATGAACATCGAACTGCTGGTCGTCGGAAAAACCGACTCGAAGGAGGTCGAAGCGCTCGTGGAACTCTACGCGCGCCGCGTGAACCGCTACTGCCGGTTCGCCGTCACGGCGCTGCCCGACGTGCGCAACACGCGCTCGCTCACGCAGAACCAGCAGCGCACGGCCGAGGGCGAAGCGATCCTGCGGCAGCTGGCCGCCGGCGACCATGTCGTCCTGCTCGACGAGCGCGGCGACGAGATGCGTTCGGTGGAGTTCGCATACTGGCTCCAAAAACGGATGCTGGGCGGCGTGCGGCGGCTCGTGCTGGTCATCGGCGGACCCTACGGCTTCTCGGATGCGGTCTACGCCCGCGCCGACGGCCGGCTGTCGCTTTCGCGCATGACCTTCTCGCACCAGATCGTGCGGGCGATCTTCGCCGAACAGATCTACCGCGCCTTCGCGATCCTCAACCACGAACCCTATCACCACGAATAACCCATGCAGCCCCACCGTCCCGCCATCGCCGTCGTCACCCCCTCGATCCTCACGGGTCTGGGGCTGGAAAGCATCCTGCGCCGCATCATCCCGATGGCCGAGGTGGAGGTCTACGACCGTTTCGAGCGTTTCGCAGCCGACCGCCCCGACCGCTTTTTCCACTACTTCGTCGCCTCGCAGACCTTCGTCGAACACAACGCCTTCTTCCTCGAACGGCGGCACAAGAGCATCCTGCTGACCGACGGCGCGCCGCAGTCCACGCTGCGCGAACTGCATTGCCTCGACATCGCCCAGAGCGAGGAGGGGCTCGTGCGCGACATCCTGCGGCTGCACCAGCACGCCCACCGCGAGGGCTATCCCGACGGGACGGCCGCCGCATATCCGGCCACGCACCCGACGCATCCCTCCGCACGATCTGCCTGCGACCCGCACGGCCGCACGACGGACGAGACGGTGCAGCCATCCCTCACGCAGCGCGAAATCGACGTATTGCGGCTCGTCGTGGCGGGGCTGCTCAACAAGCAGATCGCCCAACGGCTCGACGTCGCCCTGACGACGGTCATCTCCCACCGCCGCAACCTCGTCCGCAAGCTCGGCATCCGCTCCGTGGCCGGACTGACGATCTACGCCGTGACCAAAGGGTACGTCGACGCCGAGCAACTGGGAGAACAGTAAAAAGGCACCGTCCGACCACCGCTATCGCCGGCATCCGAACGGCTCCGCGAGCTGCGCGAGCCGCAGCCTCCTCCGCCGGAGGCCTACCACGGCTCCCCTCCGCAGGTTGTGCGGCACGCCCCCACCTCCGCCGCCTTTTTCTTCTCCTTACAAATGAGGATTGCGGGAACGGAAATAATGTCGTTACTTTGCCGTGAAATTCAATGCGATGATTCCGACACCGTTCCGCCGCCGTTTCTGCGTATGCCTCCTGCTTTGCGTCGCCGCGCTATGCGCACACGCCGAGCCGCGTCGCACCGTGCGCACGCACGACGAAGCACCGGAGGCGATCGACACAGCCGTAGTGATGGACAACGTGCAGGTGACGGCGATCAAACAGGGACTTACGCTGCACAACCGCCCCGTCGCGGCCTCGGTCGTGGGACGCGAGACGATCGAGCGGCGCGGCGTCACCGCCATCAAGGAGCTCTCGCAGCTCGTTCCCAATTTCCACATCCCCGACTACGGTTCGCGCATGACCTCGTCGGTCTACGTGCGCGGCTTGGGCGCACGCATCGACCAGCCGGTCATGGGCCTCAACGTGGACAACGTCCCCTACCTCTCGAAGGACGACTACGACTTCGACCTGGCGGACATCGAACGCATCGAGGTGCTGCGCGGCCCGCAGAGCACGCTCTACGGCCGCAACACCATGGGCGGCGTGATGAACATCTACACCCTCTCGCCGCTCGCCTACCAGGGGACGCGGCTGGGTGCGGAGTATGCTTCGGGCAACACGCTGCGGCTGCGCGCCTCGACCTACCACCGCCCCTCGCCCCGCACGGGTGTCTCGCTGGCGGCGCGGTTCATGCACGGCGACGGCTTTTTCACCAACGAATACACGGGACGCACCTGCGACTGGGAGCGTTCGGGCGGGGCACGGATGCGGCTTCAATTCCGCCCCGACGAGCGGTGGAGCATCGACAACACCCTCGCGTTCGGGATGCTCCGGCAGGGAGGCTCCCCCTATGCCTCGGCCGCGACGGGGCGCATCGCCTACAACGACCCCTGCGGCTACCGCCGCACGACGCTCAACGACGGCCTGACGATACGCTACGCCGCCGACGGGTGGGAGATCGCCTCGATCACCAGCTACCAGTACAGCGACGACCGCATGACGCTCGACCAGGATTTCCTGCCCGAATCCTATTTCACGCTCACGCAGGCCAAACAGGATCACGGGCTGACCGAGGACATCGTCGTCCGTTCGCGCGGCGAGGGGCGCTACGGCTGGCTGGTGGGCGCCTTCGGCTTCTACCGCCACCGCTCGATGCAGGCGCCCGTACTCTTCAAGGAGGACGGCTTGGAGCGTCTGATCGCCGACAAGGCCGAGCAGTACACCGGCCTCCGGCCGCATTTCGCCTCCGACCGCATGGCGCTCGACAGCGATTTCCGCAACCCCACGTGGGGGGCGGCGCTTTATCACGAGTCGCAGTTGCGGCTGGGACGCTTCGACCTCTCGGCGGGGTTGCGCATCGACTACGAGCGCACACGTTTGCGCTATCTCAGTTCGACCGACATCGACTGCACGTTCGGCGACGGACGCATCACGCCCTTCACCGAACGGGGCACGCTGCACAAGTCGTTCGTGCAGCTGCTTCCCAAAGCGGCGGCCGTCTACCGCATCAACGACGGCAATTCGCTCTACGCATCGGTCGCCAAGGGTTACAAGGCGGGCGGATTCAACACCCAGATGTTCTCCGAAGTGTTGCAGAACAGCGTCATGGAACGCATGGGCGTCTACTGGGACCGTCACTACGACATCGACCGCGTGGTGGCCTACAAACCCGAAAAGAGCTGGAACTTCGAGGTCGGCAGCCACTTCGCGTTCGCAGACGGCCGCATCCGCGGCGAGGCGACGCTCTTCTACATCCTCTGCCGCGACCAGCAGCTCACCGTCTTTCCCGAAGGGCAGACCACCGGACGCATGATGACCAACGCCGGCCGCACCCGCAGCCGCGGCGGAGAGCTCTCGGTGCAGGCGCTCGTCGCACGCCGGCTCGACCTGCGGCTGAGCTACGGCTTCACCCACGCCACCTTCGCCGAATTCCGCAGCGGAAACGCCGACTACGCAGGCAAGCGGATTCCCTACGCACCGCGCCATACGGCTGCTGCTGTGGCGGAGTACACGGTTTCCGTCGGCCGCAGCTGGCTCGACGGAATCGTCCTGAGCGTCGACGGCCGGGGCGTCGGGCCGATCGAATGGAACGAAGCCAACTCGCTGCGGCAGAAATTCTATGCGCTGGCAGGCTGCGCGATCCGGTTCGAACAACGGCACGGCTCGCTGAGCCTCTGGTGCCGCAACCTCACGCAGACACGCTACGACGTCTTCTATTTCGAGTCGATCGGCAACGCCTTCCTGCAACGCGGCCGGCCGCGCGAATGGGGCGTCACACTGACAATCAATTTACAACATAACGAACGATGAAAAAATTTCTCCTTCTGGCCCTCGCGGCCTTCGCACTGGCCGCCTGCAACGACGACGACACCCCCGACGAGTTCGTACAGGGCGACAACACGATCGCCGTCTTCGAAAACGACCGGCTCGTTTTCTACGACTACGACGTCTTCTGGGAATACTCCGAGCCCTACACCGACCCCTATGGCGTGACGTGCATCGACCTCTACATGAACAAGACGCGCTTCGTCCAGAACATGCCGGCGCTCGACATGGAGGTGCCGGGAATCCCCATTCACCCGACTCCCGCCGGATTCGAATTCGACTTGCGACAGGCGGTTCCCTATTATCGCGGAGAACCGATGCCGCGCTACACGCTCTACGACCTCGAAGGCGAGCTGAACGGCACGCTTCTCGAAGTGGAGTTCTCCTGCATCGGCTACGACGTCGAATATCTGGGACGGTTCTGAACACACGCCGCTCGCCGTCAAAGAGCGCCGCGACACTCCGGGCCGGAAAGGAAAATCGGAGCGCGGCGCATTTTTTTGTCCGGTGCCAGACGAAACGCCGCCGCACGAACCATTTCGTTAAGCCGAGTGCAATCGAGTTTACTCGAATTGCCGAGGCGAGA
>OLPH01003491.1_pt1 | contig 10868 bp, 8 predicted proteins | sample 1672951 | NCBI WGS metagenome assembly OLPH01 (sample SAMEA3136740, study PRJEB25190) | human gut metagenome
CAGAATTATCATTAGGTGCTACTCTATTCCTATTTTGTTCACCTTCATTTGGTTCATAAACGGTCAATACAATTCGTGTTCGATTAATATCCACCGTACTCGAAACTTCTGGAGTTTGACTGACAATTTGACCGGCAGAAACAACTACCCCATCAGGGAGATGTTCCGTTTTTCTTAATTCGATATTGGCTTCTTTAATACCATAGATCTCAATCAAATTACTTCTAGCAAAATCATAAGTTGATCCAACATAGTTTGGCATTTCAATTGAAGTCGTTTCTTTCGCTACTTTCAAAACAATCTTGGTTTTTGAATTCAGAGAATATTGCTCTCCTGGAGCTGGGGTTTGTTCAAGAACTGTCCCTGCAGCATAATCGAAGGTCTCAACTTCTTCAATCGTGATCATTTTGCTTGATACTTTATAAGTATTTTTCAGATCTTCCTCTGCTTTAGCTCGTGTTTCTCCTACATAGTTTGGCATTTCAAAACTATTTGGACCTTTTGAAACAATCAAATCAATGCGACTTTGTTCTTTCTTTTGAGCACCTGCATTTGGATTGGTCCGAATGACATAGCCTTCTGCAACCGAATCACTGTACTCTTCTTTCTCTTCACCGACTTGAAGGTCTTGTCCCTCAATAACCGCTCTAGCTTCGGCAATGGTTTTGCCGGAAACATCTGGAACTGTTTTATTGGCTGGGCTCATATACAACAAGAAAGTAAAGGCTGCAAGAACTAGGGCAATGGCAAAAAACAAGACCTTGTAGCGCGCCCGCAAGCGTCTTCTTGGCTTTTTACTTGGTGCCATTGTCTGCTGGTCAGATAATGGTCGATTAGGATCTACCGAACTGATTTCACTGCGTACCTCAGAGATTGGAACAGGAGCCGTCTTTGGAGTTGGACTCACTTTTGGAAGAGTCTTTGTATCAGCTTTCGATTGATCTTCAAAAATCAGTTTTTTCTCATTTCTTCTCTCGTAGGACAAGCAACTTGAAAGGTCCACATACATCTCTGCCACTGATTTATAGCGATCCGTCAGTTTTTTAGCGGTCGCTTTGATCACCACATTTTCTAAAGCTTGTGGAACATTCTTATTCTCTTCCCGAATAGATGGGAGTGGCTTTTGAAAATGCTGCAAAGCGATTGTAACTGCACTATCTCCATCATAAGGAATGTGTCCTGTCAACATCTCATAGAAAATGATCCCCATCGCGTAGATGTCACTTTGCACCGTAGCTTTTGAACCGCGCGCCTGCTCAGGGGACAAATAATGAACCGACCCCAACATCGAGTTGGTCTGAGTCAAACTAGTCTCTGCGAAGGCCACTGCAATCCCAAAGTCTGAAACTTTTGCTGTTCCATCTGGTGTCAAGAGAACATTCTGTGGTTTTAAATCTCTATGGATAATGCCACGCGTATGGGCAAGACGCATAGCTAGAAGGATCTGCCCCATCAAACGAACAGCTTCTTCATTTGATAAAGGAGCATTTTCTTTGATATAGCGTTTCAAGTCTAAACCTGCAACATATTCCATTGCAAGGTATTGTTGTCCTTCTTCTTCGCCAATGTCTGTAATCCGAACGATATTTGGATGGTCCAGCTCTGCCATCGCCTTTGCTTCACGCTGAAAACGCGCAACTGCAATGGGATCCGTCTGGTAATTCGTACGCAGTACCTTGACTGCAACTTCTTCCCCATCCAAAATCAAATCACGCGCAAGATAAACATCTGCCATCCCGCCGCGTCCAATTTGTTGGATGATTTTATATCGCCCGGCAAAAATTTTGCCGATTTGAATCATGCTGCGTCCTCCTCAGTAAAGTGGAGCAGTACAACGGTGATATTATCCAAGCCTCCAGCATTATTGGCAAAACGAATCAAGGTTTGAGCTTTTTCTTCCAGTGAAACATCACTCAAGACAATGTCTCTGATTTCATCTGGGCCAATCATATTGGTTAAACCGTCACTATTGATCAAAATATAATCATCTGCTTCAACCGTCACCAAACCATAATCCGGCTCTAACTCATCTTTTTGACCAATGGACTGAGTGATGATGTTACGTTGAGGATGATGGGCAGCTTCTTCCTCTGTAATTTGACCAGCTCGCAAAAGAGCATTTACAAGAGAATGGTCACTGGTCAACTGCTGGTATTCGCCCTGACGAATGAGGCCAATCCGTGAATCCCCAACGTGGGCATAAATCACTTGTCCTTCTACAAAAGCCAAGGCTTCTAGTGTCGTTCCCATTCCTTTGTGCTCATCATCTTGCCCAGCCAAATGAATCCGACGATTCACAGCTTCTAAATGTTCTGCAAACCATTCCCGTACTTGATTAACCGTCTCGATCTCAGAAGAAACCCAAGCCGCACCTAGGTCTGTGACTGCCATTTCACTAGCAATATTTCCGGCACGGTGTCCTCCCATACCATCAGCAAGAAAAACCATCGGTTTTCCTGCCTTGTTTGTATATTGATTTGCATAGTCTTGGTTATTTGTCCGTCTTTGACCTACATCGGTTAAGATCGTCATATCCATACTGTCAGTTTCCTCCTGATATTATGAGATTCTCTTAAAACGACTAATAAAGAAGCCGTCGCTTCCATATAATTCGGGTGTAATAAGGATACAATCATTTTTAAGAATATCTTTTCTTTCGTGATCCAATGGGACTTGTTCGAAATTTGGATGGTTTTTCAAAAATTGGTCCACCACTTCAAAATTCTCTTTGCCCATAATTGTACACGTACTGTACACTATTATACCACCTTTACGCACACTTTGACAAACACTATCCAGGATTGCCAATTGAATAGCTTGTAAAGATACAAAATCTGCACTCTCTTTATTGTACTTGATATCAGGCTTTCTCCGTATCAAACCAATCCCTGAACAAGGCGCATCCACCAAAATTTTATCGAAAGCATCAGGTCCAAATGTTTCAAAGACTTTTGTCGCATCTAACTTCTTTGTCAAAATTTTGTCCGCAACATGGAGCCGATTAGCATTTTCTTGAATCAATTTGAGCTTATGGTCATAGAGATCCAAGGCTGTGACTTTCCCAGTTGTGAGATAAGAAGCCAGGTGGGTCGTCTTTCCACCTGGCGCCGCACAGGCATCTAAAACACACTCATCTCCTTGCAAATCCAAAGCTGGTGCCACCAATTGGCTGGACTCGTCTTGAATAGTAATGCGCCCTTCTTTAAACAAGGAATGCGCCGCAAAATGTCCCTGCTCTTTCACGAGAGCGGACGAAGCAAGTAGAGAGGAGGTTGCTTCGAGTAGCTGAGCCAACTCTTCTTTTTCGTCCAGATCAATCACACGAATACTGGATTTATTACGCTGATAGAGACTCTTAAAAATAGCGCAAGCACGTTCCTCACCGTATTCTTCGATCAATGCTTTGACCAACCATACAGGTAGGGAATACTCTACCGAATAACGTTTATTCTTTCGCTTGATCGTATCAATAGCTGGTAGTCCCTCGCGGAGGAGCTTTCTAAGAATAGCATTGACAAACTTCTCACTGCCTTCTTTACGACGTTTTGCTATCCGGACAGCTTCATTGACGATGGCATGATCGGGAATGCGGTCTAAATAGACAAGTTGATACAAACTCATCATCAAAAGATAATAGAGCCAAGGATCTAATTTCGTCCGGTCTTCAATTACGTGGGCGAGATACCACTCGAGTGTTATCTTTCGTGCTACAGTACCGTAAACAACTTCCGTAACAAAGCTTCTATCTTTATCTGAAAGTTGAGAGTGTTCTAGCGCTTGATTTAGTGCAATATTAGAATAAGCCCCCTGTTCAAAAACCTCTTCTAATACTCGAACGATCTGTTCACGCGCATTCATTTGTTTAACTTCCAAAGTGATCTCCTACTTTCAATTGACGGCCAGCGCCATTCAAAAAGTCTGTGATAGACATTTTAGGTTTTCCTGCTGGCTGCACAACTTTAAGGGACAGTGCACCTTCTCCAGCAGCTACCAGCAACTCTTTTTTGCTCAAAGCAATCACTTCTCCTGGATTTCCATTTCCTTCGCATAGCTCTGCTTCATAAACTTTAAAGCGTTGCCCATTTAATAACGTATGAGCGACCGGCCAAGGATTCATCCCTCGGATCTGATTAAAGACTTGGCGATTGGTTTTGGTCCAGTCCAAAACCTCTTCTTCCGGTAAAATATTCGGTGAAAATGTGACCAAACTTGGATCTTGTGGACTTGGCTTGATCTCCCCTGCCAGGTAAGCTGGCAAAGTATCTAGGAGTAAGTCACGTCCAAGGACTGCCAATTTTTCAAACAAAGTTCCCACATTGTCCTCATCTAAAATTGGGAGAGAACGAGCTGCAATCATGTCTCCGGCATCCATTTCCTTGACCATTTCCATAATTGTAACCCCAGCTTCTTCGTCACCATTGATCAGGGCATAGTGAATGGGAGCTCCACCTCTATATTTAGGCAATAAAGACGCGTGGACATTCACCGCAAACTGAAAGTTCTCCAACAATTTTGTCGGTAAAAATTGTCCAAAAGCAGCGGTCACAATTCCATCTGCATCTAGGGATAAGAGAGTTTCCATTTCTGGACTACCCGATAATTTCTCCGGCTGAAGAACCGGTAGTTGATGTTCCAAAGCTACCTGCTTCACTGGGGTCATTCGAATCTCTTTTTTGCGACCTACTTTGCGGTCCGGTTGCGTCACAACTGCCAAAATTTCATAGCGCGAATCTGCTAACAATCCCTTTAAAACCGTCGCTGAAAAATCAGGCGTTCCCATAAAAATTAATTTTGTCATTTCTTTCTTCCTTACATAAAACTTTGAGGTTCATTATCAATACTGACACGGAGATCTTGGTTGCCTCTTTCTTGTGTAAATTCTAAGATTTGATTCAAGACCTGAGTCATGCCTTCTTCAAAACGATATTTCACAATGATTTGATAATGATACAAATTATGTGTGCGTGCAATTGGTTTAGGAGTTGGTCCTAAGATTTGGACCTGATCAGATAAGCCAGATCGGAGAATTTCCATGACCTGATGTGACTTCTCCATCACCATTTCCTCACTCTTATGGGATAGGGTTAACCCAACTGTGAAGTAATAAGGCGTATAGCCTAACTGCCGGCGAATTTGCATTTCATAGGCAAAAAAGCCTTCATAATCTTGGTCTTTGGCAAATCGAATCGCATAATGATTGGGGTTGTAGCTCTGAATGATAACCTCTCCTTCTTTCTCTGCTCGTCCGGCCCTTCCTGCCACCTGAGTCAAGAGTTGAAAGGTTCTCTCAGAGGATCGATAATCCGGTAAATTTAAAGAAGTATCCGCATTCAAGACACCCACTAACGTCACATTTGGAAAATCCAACCCCTTCGCAATCATTTGCGTCCCTAACAAAATATCCGCTTCTCCATTCCCGAAAGCATCTAATATCGCTGCGTGGCTCCCTTTTTTTCGAGTGGTATCCACATCCATGCGCAGAATTTTAGCTTCAGGAAAGATCTCTTGTAATTCATCATAGGCTTTTTGTGTTCCTGTCCCGTAATAACGAATGGAAGGACTTTGGCAATTTGGACAGTGTCGAGGAATCGCTTTGCTATAGCCACAATAATGACAGTTCATGGTTTTAGTATCCATGTGGAGGGTCAGTGAGATATCACAATTGGGACAAGTATCTACAGTTCCACACTCGCGACACATGACAAAGCTGGAATAACCACGGCGGTTCAACATCAAGACAACCTGCTCTTTTTTCTGCAAGCGATCAGCAATAGCTTCCACTAGAACCGGAGTGAAGTTACCAGCTTCATTTTGGCCAATATAATCACGAAAATCAACGACTTTAACTTCTGGAATTTTGGCTGCCGGATTGGCCCGTTGGGTGAGACGAATTAATTCATAAACCCCTTTTGTTGCACGAGCCCGCGATTCTAAACTTGGTGTAGCAGATCCAAGAAGCAAGACTGCTTGATTATATTGAGCCCTTAAGACTGCGACATCCCTTGCGTGGTAGCGTGGGTTACTATCTTGTTTGTAGGAAGCCTCGTGCTCCTCATCAATGATAATGACTCCGATGTTTTTTAAAGGAGCAAAGATGGCTGAGCGCGCTCCAACGACTACCTTGGCCTCCCCACGTTCAACTTTTCGCCATTGATCATACTTCTCACCATTTGATAAGCCCGAGTGCAGAATAGCTACTTCCTGGCCAAAACGCGAGATAAAACGATCCGTCATCTGTGGCGTCAGGGAAATCTCAGGAACCAACATAATAGCTGTTTTCCCCTTATTTAGAACTTCTTGAATAATCTGCAGATAAACTTCTGTTTTCCCACTTCCAGTCACACCTTCTAATAAAAAAGGCTTTGATGTTTTCCCAATTTGAGAAACTACTGTTTCGACAGCTTTTGCTTGCTCTGAATTTAAAAGCAGAGCCTGGGTCTGTTCTTTGCCTTCATAATATGCAGCCGCCCGATTCACTTCTCGTTCTGTAATTTCTAAAACACCCTGATCAATAAAATAAGCCACTACTTCTCGTGAAAAATCCTGATACAATCCTGCTAAGGGTTGCTCCCCTTGCTCTAGTAACAGGCGCTCTTTCAATGCTAGCCTTTTTTTAGCTCTCGCTGATGGTTGAAGTTCTTTTAATCCTTCCTGGTTAACGCGATACCATTTTTCTGTTTTAATTTGTTTCTTATCCTTGGCCTTGTATTCAAGTACCAAATCTCCTTTTCTGACCAACCGCATCACTTGGGCTTGATCGGCCGCATCTAGAGAAGAAAAAGAAACTTCATTTTTTTCACCAAAAAGTTTCACTTTGAGAGTTGGATCTAAAGAAGGTTGAGGATACAAAATCTTATCATAACTCGAATTGAGGAGAGAAGGAAGCATGGTTTTTAAAATCGTAATCTTATAAGAAAAAACACTTTTTCGTAATTGATCTGCCAACCAGAACTGCTCTTGATTTAAGACCGGAGTGTAATCCAAGACCTCCACAATCGCTTTTAATTCCTCGCTTGTGTCTGCCTCTTCTAAAACATCTACCACAATCCCTTGAATGAGGCGATTCCCTTTACCAAAGGGGACATGAACTCGCATACCTGCCTCCACCATATCCTCAAATTCTAATGGAATCTGATAAGAATAGGGTTTATCTGTCTGCATCAATGGGACATCTACGATGACTTTTGCTATCACTTTTTCACCTCCAGCCTCTATCATATGAGCTTTACTTTATCACGGAACCCTTTAAATAGCAAAAAATAAGATTGAGAAGCCCCAACCTTAAATTTTTTCACCATCTTCTTTTTCTTTGGCAATTTGTTCCTTAATTTTGCGCTCTTCTTCTTCTTTGCGAATCCGCTCTGCTTCAATCCGACGACGAAGCGCTTCACGTTTTGCTTCTGGATCCGGGTGAACAACTACGTTTCCAGACTCGATTTCTTCAAGCGCTTGTAATGTTGATTTAACTGATTGGAATTCTTGAGTTGGTACTGCACCACTTTCCAATTCGTGGGCCCGTTTTGCCTCAAGAATGACCAATGAATATTTTGATGGTACTTTGTCAAGCAATGTATCAATAGAAGGTTTTAACATCATATTCCTATACCTAATTTCTAATTATTTATCTCTTCACAATAGTTTGTGTTTTTGGTAACATATCCAGATAATGGCCAATGACACGGTCTACACGGAAATGCTCTGCTTCGATCACACGTTTGACACGTTCAGCAGCAAGAGGAACTTCATCGTTCACAATGGCGTAGTCATATTCACGCATCATGGCGATTTCTTCTTTTGCTTTTTCAATCCGTTGCGCAATAACTTCTGCACTATCTGTCCCGCGACCCACTAATCGATCTTGCAATTCATCCAAATCAGGCGGAGTTAAGAAAATAAAAACTGCATCTGGAACTTTCTTCTTTACTTGAAGGGCACCCTGAACTTCAATTTCAAGGAATACATCGATTCCCTTGTCCAAGGTTTCATTCACATAGGTTAAAGGAGTCCCATAGTAATTTCCAACGTACTCAGCGTACTCCAACATTTGCCCTTGACGGATCAAATCTTCAAATTCTTCACGTGTACGGAAAAAATAGTCGACACCATCCACTTCACCTGGACGTTGTGCACGCGTCGTCATCGATACAGAATACTGAAACTGATTGTCCGAGTTTTCAAAAATTTCTCGTCTGACCGTTCCTTTTCCAACCCCCGAAGGGCCAGAAAATACGATTAATAAGCCACGATCCGCCATGATTTCTCCTTCAATGTCTTTCTATCTAGTGTAACAAAAATCGGCCTAATTTTCAACTGATTTTTTCATTCAAAAAGCTTGAGATGCTAGATCCCAAGCTTTTTGTTTATTTTGCGTAATCGACTGCACGCAATTCTCGAATAACGGTAACCTTAATGTTTCCAGGATATTCCAGATTGGACTCGATCTTCTCACGAATATCATGAGCTAAGATCGTCACTTTATCATCCTTGATTGCCTCAGGGCTAACCATAATACGGATTTCACGACCCGCTTGAAGGGCGAAACTTGTCTTAACTCCTTCAAAACTATTTGCAATTTCTTCAAGATCTTGCAAGCGTTTGATGTAGCTTTCAAGTGACTCACTTCGTGCTCCAGGTCGAGCTGCACTCAAGGCATCCGCTGCAGCGACAATGACTGCGATGACACTTTCTGGTTCCACGTCACCATGGTGACTGGCAATGGTATTGACCACCACTGGGTGTTCCTTGTACTTCCGTGCCAATTCAGTTCCAATCTCGACGTGACTTCCTTCCACTTCACGGTCAATCGCTTTACCGATATCATGTAAGAATCCTGCACGTCGTGCCAAGGTAGCATTTTCACCCAACTCGCTAGCAATAATACCAGAAAGTTTGGCAACTTCAATGGAGTGACGCAAAACGTTTTGACCATAAGAAGTACGGAATTGCAACCGTCCCATGATTTTCATCAAATCTGGATGGAGGTTTGGCGCACCGATTTCATAGGCAGCCGCCTCACCGTATTCACGAATCCGGTTGTCAATTTCCTGGCGGTTCTTCTCAACCAGCTCTTCGATGCGGGCTGGATGGATCCGTCCATCTTTGAGAAGGCTCTCCATTGTCATGCGGGCAATTTCACGACGAATCGGATCAAACCCTGACAAGGTCACCACTTCAGGCGTATCATCAATAATCACATCGACACCTGTCAAACTCTCAAAGGTACGAATATTGCGACCTTCACGACCGATAATCCGACCTTTCATACTATCGTCCGGCAAATGAACGGTTGAGTTTGTTTGCTCAGCAACAAAATCACCTGCCATTCGCTGCATAGCTTGCACGAGAATGTCTTTTGCGATTTTATCAGAACGTTCTTTCACTTCCAATTCAGCATCACGAATCCGTGAGGCAATTTCTTTTGAAAGTTGCTCTTCCGTCTGACTCAAAATAATGTCACGCGCTTCTCCTTGACTTAGAGCAGCGACACGTTCCAGTTCTTCTACTTTCTTGTGTTCAAGCTCTTCCAGCTGTTGTTCACGCGCATCAATGTGTTTAGTTCTATCTGTAAGACTTTGCTCTTTGTGTTCAAGAGACTGTTCTTTGCTTGTTAAAATGTCGTCTTTGCGATCAAGATTGCTAGCACGTTCTGCCAAACGGCTTTCTAATTGCTTCAATTCTTGTCGTTCTGACTTAAACTCAGCATCGACCTCTTCACGATATTTTCTGGCTTCTTCCTTTGCCTCCAAAAGTGCTTCTTTTTTAAGTGAACTTGACTCATGCTTCGCCTCTTTTAAAATCAAATCGGCTTCGCGTTCAGCCTGTCCACGTAAATTCGTTGCTTCTTGTTCAGCATTCAAAAGGGTGAGTTCCGCAGCTTCTTTTGAAGCTTTCATTTTAAGAGCAGTTCCCACATATCCAATGACTAAACCAATGACCGCGGCAAAAACACCTGTAATAAACAAATTCATGCTTTTACCCCAAATCTATTTAATTAGTTGAATTAAAAATTCTTTTACATTTTACCATAAATTACTAAAATTAACAATCTAAAAAAACAGGAAAAACCTTTTATATTTTTGCTTAACGTTTGTTCTTTTATCGACTTTTCTTTCATGGAACATCTGTGAGATATTCATTAATTTCCACTTTGTTGAATCTGCTTTTTTATGCTATAATCAAGAAAAACAAAGAAGGATTTGAGTATGACAAAAGAAGTAATTGTTGAAAGTTTTGAATTGGACCACACAGCTGTGAAGGCTCCTTATGTACGCTTGATTGGGGAAGAAACTGGACCCAAAGGAGACATCATCTCTAACTTTGATATTCGTCTGGTGCAGCCCAATGAAAATGCGATTCCAACGGCAGGGCTCCACACGATCGAGCATCTTCTTGCGATGCTCATTCGCAAACGCATCGATGGTATGATTGATTGTTCCCCATTTGGATGTCGCACCGGTTTTCATATGATCATGTGGGGACAGCATTCGAGTACGGAAATTGCTAAAGTAATCAAAGATTCTTTAGAAGAAATTGCATCTGTCAGTACTTGGGAGGATGTCCCAGGCACAACCATTGAGTCTTGTGGAAATTACAAGGACCACAGCCTCTTCTCAGCCAAAGAATGGTGTCGCCTGATTCTAGATCAAGGAATTTCTGACGATCCGTTTGAACGTCATCTTGTTTAATACGAAAAAGGATGAACCTATGGTTCATCCTAGAATGTAGACAAACTATTTTAAAGTAAAATAAGTTAAGTGATTCTGCAAAAAAATAAAATTGAGTCCCAATTTTTAAATCGATTTAAGAAAATACTGAAACTTTCCGCTGTGAGAAAAGTGCCTGAAACAATAACGTTTCAGGCACTCGGA
>OLPH01003497.1_pt1 | contig 10847 bp, 8 predicted proteins | sample 1672951 | NCBI WGS metagenome assembly OLPH01 (sample SAMEA3136740, study PRJEB25190) | human gut metagenome
AATGAAAATGAGCTATGGGATACTTTCAACCGTGAGGAGATCCCGGAAAAAACATCAAATAGGAGCGCAGGTCCTCCGTCTGAATGTGGCGAATACCTTTGTTTATCGAAGCCACCATCGTTTCAATGGTTGTGCGGTAATATTTCAGCGTTTTTTCTGAACAGCCTTCAATCCGTTTTGCTGCAACAAAAGCGTCTATCAGCTTTGGGTTGTTGTCTGTATCGCTCTTTTCTGTCTGTGCTGTAATCTCGCAGCCAAACAGTGCATTTTCAAGTGCCTTTTGCAGCTGCTGCATTTGGGCATTGTCGAGGTGTGGTAGCATTTGCTGCATCACCTCTGAAATAATTTGTTGTTTCATAGGTCATTCTCCTTCAAATTTATTTTCCAGAGAACGACTCAACGGCAGTTCCGTTGGCTTTATCTCCCGCCGTTGGTGGGAGTATTTAGGTTAAACAAGAATTTAGAAGCCTAAAGGTCAATGTCGGAGACGTCCAGCTCGCCGGACATGAGCTTTGGCAGCAGGGTATCCCTTAACTCGGCAAGCTTACTATTCTCTTGAAGGTTGGCGTCGTATTGAGACATAAGCTGTCCGGAAAGTACTTCAAACTCACAAAGGATGTCTTTGTCGGGCAAGAGGATAGCAACCTTATTCATATCACCTTGAGTAATCAGTGGTTGAGTAGATCCTCTGTTCAAGGCATGATAGTCAATCCTTTGAAGGATCTGGCATGTGTACTCATAAAGATCACTCGTAATGACCAGCGTATTGTCAGATGTCCAGCATGGTGTGTTAAAACGCTGTACGACACCATGAGTACCTACACGACCGGTAACAAGAATTTTATCCGTATGATTAGCTTCAGAAGTGTAACCCATTACTGAAGCTGCTCCGACAAGGGGGATCATAGCTTCATCGGTTCTATCTGTAGATTTCATTGGAGGCCGCTTTCCACTTGTAATAGAAGCGATATCTGCTAACACGCCTTGCTTCCATGTTTGAGGGCATATACCATCAAAACAACTGAAATCCTCAAACCAAGCTTGATAAATTGAGGATACTTGCTTAGCTAAATTCTTGTTTACCATAGAAACATAACGAAAAATACAGGAGGTTGAATATGCCGAGTTTATTTACAGAAGATACATACGAACAAGCAATCATTGAATTGTTTGAAAACATGGGCTATGACCACATCTACGCTTCGGATTTTGATAGAGATTATACCAGTCCGCTTCTGGACTCTATTCTGAGAGATAGCTTGGTGCGTATCAACCGTGGTCTGCCTGTAGAAGCTATAGATGAGGCACTAGTCAAATTGAAGAATTTTGATACTGGAAGTCTGTTGCAGAAGAATATCATTTTCATGGATTATCTGCAAAATGGCATCACGGTTAAGTTCTTTGTAAAGGGCGAGGAGCAATCATCTATTGTACGTTTGATTGATTACACTAACGTAAAGAACAACTCTTTCTATGTGGTCAATCAGTTTACGTTTTTAGAAAATGGAAATAACCGTCGTCCAGATATTATTTTATTTATTAATGGATTGCCGCTTGTTTTGATGGAATTGAAGAGCCCGGCTAAAGATGAAGTTGGAGCAGAGAATGCATACCATCAGATTCGCAATTATATGCAGGACATACCATCTATCTTTTATTACAATGCAATCTGTGTAATTAGCGATTTGTCTACGAATAAGGCAGGAACTATCACTTCCGGATTAGATCGTTTTATGGAATGGAAAACCAAAGATGGTAATTACGAAGATACTGCGTATGCTTCCTTTGAAACCTTCTATGAGGGTATGTTCCAAAAGGAACGTCTGTTGGATATTTTGAAAAATTTTATTCTTTTTTCTGGTGTCAGCAATAGTCGATTCAAAGTATTAGCTGGATATCATCAGTATTTTGCAGTACGCAAGGCGATCGAGAAGGCAAAGGTAGCCACTAAGACCGATGGTAAAGGGGGTGTATTTTGGCATACGCAGGGCTCTGGTAAGTCATTGTCGATGGTATTCTATGCACATTTATTGCAAGATGCATTAGACAGCCCTACGATTGTGGTTATGACAGATCGTATTGATTTGGATGATCAGCTTTATGCACAGTTCTCACAATGCGCAGATTTCTTGCGTCAGACACCGGTGCAGGCAAAGAGCAAGGAACATTTGAAGTCGCTTCTTGATAGCAGACGTGCGAATGGAATTATATTTACCACGATGTTTAAGTTTGAACGTGGAGAGAAAGCTTTGTCAGAACGCAGAAACATTGTTGTTATGGCAGATGAAGCACATCGTGGTCAGTATGGTTTTGATGAAAAAATCGTTATGTCAGAGAATGAAAACGGTGAAAAGGAAGCGCATACGGTAATTGGTAATGCCCGTGTTATTCATGACGCATTGCCGAATGCTACATTTATTGGTTTTACTGGTACACCGATCTCAGCTAAGGACAGAAATACTCGTGAGGTTTTTGGTGACTATATCGATGTTTATGATATGACACAGGCCGTGGAAGATGGCGCTACTCGTCCGGTTTATTATGAAAGCCGTGTAGTTCATCTAAAGTTGGATGAGAATACGCTGGCGTTAATTGATTCCACTTATGATGTCTTGGAGCAACAATCCGATGCGCAAACGATTGAAAAGAGCAAAAAGATGCTTGGCCAGATGGAAAGCGTACTGGGAGCAGATTCTACGATTGAATCTCTTTGTGATGATATTGTTGAACATTACGAAAAATATAGAGCAAATCTTCTGACGGGTAAAGCCATGATTGTGGCGTATTCTCGTCCGATTGCAATGAAAATTTACCGCCGTATCTTAAAAATTAGACCTACATGGACAGATAAAGTGGGGGTGGTCATGACTGGCGGTAACAATGATCCGGAAGATTGGAAAGAGATCATCGGAACCAAAGCGCACAAAGAAGAGCTTGCAAGGAAGTTTAAAGATAACAATGACCCGATGAAGATTGCCATTGTAGTTGATATGTGGCTCACCGGTTTTGATGTACCTTCTTTGGTTACTATGTATGTGTATAAGCCGATGCATGGTTATAACTTGATGCAGGCTATTGCTCGTGTTAACCGTGTATTCAAGGATAAAGAGGGCGGATTGATTGTAGACTATGTTGGAATTGCATCAGCTTTAAAGGCTGCAATGAAGGAATATACGAAACGCGATCAGTCTAAATACGGTGATATGAACATTGCAAAGATGGCATATCCGAAGTTTCAGGAAAAGCTACAAGTTTGCAAGGATTTATTGCATGGCTTTGATTTTAGCGGCTTTGTAGGTGGCTCTCCACTTACAATGGCTAAGCTTATTACGGGTGGCGTAAACTTTATTCTCGATGCAAGTGTACCAGAAAGAAAAGATTTGTTCTTGAAGGAAGCCATGCTTTTGAAACAATCACACTCGCTTTGTTCCAGTATGACAACGGAACAGGAACGGCATGAAGCTGCTTATATGGAGGCTTTGCGATCTACGGTTATTAAAATCACTTACGGTGGTACTGGTGGAAAGAGCCTGTCGCTTACCGAGATTAACGATCAAATCAATGAACTTTTGAAAGCGGCAGTACAGAGTGAAGGTGTCATCAGCTTATTTGACAGTAGCAAGAGTGGCGGTGAAAATTTCAGCTTGTTTGATCCGGCAGTCCTGGATGAAATCTCTAGAATGAAGGAAAAGAATATAGCTGTTGAGATTTTGAAAAAACTTATGGCTGAGCAGGTGGCTCTTTACAAGAGAACAAATGTGGTGCAGTCACAAAAATTCTCAGAAAAGATAGCGCAACTGATGAACTCTTATTATAACGGATTAATCACCAATGAAGAAGTTATTAAAGAACTGCTTAAAACTGCGGAGGAAATTGCAAATCTCTATAAGAATGGTCAAGAGTTGGGGCTTTCGCAAGAAGAGCTGGCATTTTATGACGCCCTTACAAAACCAGAGCATATCAAAGATTTTTATAAGAATGATGAATTGATTGCTCTGACAAGAGAACTTACAGAAATGCTTCGCAAAAATCGCACTATCGATTGGCAGAAAAAAGAAACCGCTAGAGCATAAATGCGTAAGATGGTTAAGCGACTCCTTAAGAAATATAAGTATCCGCCGGAAGATTACGATTTTGCAATAAGCACAGTAATTAGTCAGTGTGAGCTTTGGACAGATAATGTGGAACCACGAAAAGAGGAAAAGCTATATAAATATGTGTCTGAAATAGAACTAAGCAAGGTGGCAGAAGATACTGTTTCTTACGGAGAAAAGAAGTAATGGAGGTGCGGTATGGATGCACGTAAAGGCAATATCTATGAGATATTAAATGGAAATAAACAGTTTTTGATTCCAGTTTATCAGAGATTTTACAGCTGGGATATTGATCAGTGTAAACGACTTTGGAACGATATTGTAGAGATGCAGAGAAAAGGTAAAGCTGGTCATTTTGTTGGATCTATTGTTAATATTGCTGAGCAGGCAATGCCAACAGGTGTCCAGAAGTATATGATTATTGATGGGCAGCAGCGAATGACTACGTTAACTCTTCTTCTCCTGGCTTTGCGCGATTATGCAATAAAGAATCCTGGTGACACAACAATTAATGCTCGTCGTATAGATAATATGCTTCTAAAAAATGAGTACGAAAATGGTGATGAACGGTATAAGTTACTGTTAACCGAAACAGATCGGGACATTCTTATAAGCCTTGTTGAGGAAAAGCCAATTGCAGAAGGTACTCGATCAAGGCTGATTGAAAATTACAACTTTTTCGCTAACAAGCTGGCTGATAAAGAAATTCAGCCTGCAGAGGTATACGAGTCAATTGGAAAATTACAGATTGTTAATATCACGTTAGATCGTACTGTAGACGATGCACAGGCAATTTTTGAAAGCTTGAACTCTACCGGTAAGGAACTTTCAGAATCTGATTTGATTCGTAACTATGTTTTGATGGGATTAGAGCCATCAGAGCAAACTTATGTATATGAGCATCTCTGGCGGCCTATGGAACAACTGTTTATTTATGAAACGCAAGGATCTGTAATGGATGCTTTTTTCCGCCATTACTTGACCATGAAGCTTTCTCGTATTCCAAAGAAAGGACGTGTATATGAAGAGTTCAAGTTGTATCACTTGAACTGCGAATTTGGAAGTATTAGAGAACTATGTCAAGATTTGCTGGACTACGCAAAATATTACACTAACATCGTATTTAAGCGAAATTCTGATACGGATTTAAAGAAGTTATATGAAGATATTATTGATTTGAGAATGGAAGTATCTTATCCGTTCTTACTGAAAATTCATCATGACTGTACCGAAGAACTGATAACATCAGATGAGTTGAAGGAAATTCTGAAGCTTTGTATTAGCTATGTCCTGAGACGTGCAATTTGCGAAATTCCGACTAATTCGATGAACAAGACCTTTGCAACGTTGAAGAATTATATTAAACCAGACGATTACCTGAATTCTGTTAAGGCATTCTTTGTAATGCAGGATACTTATAAAGAATTTCCAGATAACGATAAGTTTGAAGGTGCATTCGTAAACCGTGATATTTATAATATGCGTGCTAGAAATTATATCCTAAGTCGATTGGAAAACTTTGAAAACAAGGCTCCAATTACTATAGAAAATTACACCATTGAGCATATTATGCCGCAAAACAAAAACCTTTCTTTGGAGTGGCAAACTGCTCTTGGCCCTGAGTGGCAGGAGGTTCAGAAAAAATATTTACATACAATTGGCAATCTTACTTTGACTGCATATAATTCCGAGATGAGTGACAGGCCTTTCTTGGATAAGATGGATATGCCAGGTGGATTTAAGGAAAGTGCACTTAGGCTTAATAAATATGTGGTTTTGCAGAATGAATGGAATGAGAAACACATCTAAGAGAGAGCAAATGAATTAGCAAAGAAAGCAGAAACTATTTGGCCATATCCAACTTTAACAGCTGCAGAACTAGCACCATATCAAGCAGAAGAAAAAACAGTGCAGAAGTATTCCTTAGAATCATATGATGTTAATGCTTTTACAAGAATGCTGTTTGAGTCTTTGGATAAGCGTATTATGAACTTATCTCCAGCGGTGAAGAAGGAATATAAAAAGTTGTATGTTGCTTATAAGCTGGATACTAATTTTGTTGATATTGTCTTCCAGAAACAAAGATTGCGTATTTCGATTAATATGAAGTTTTCAGAGATTAATGATCCTAATGGTATCTGCAAGGATATTACAGGTTTAGGTCGTTGGGGAAATGGTGATGTAGAATTGTTTATGGAGCATCAGGATGAATTAGATCAAATTATGGAAATTGTGAAGCAATCCTATGATGCACAGGCAGAATAATGATCTGGGAACGTTAAAGGAGGATTCCTATTTGAAAAAGAAAAAAGATGAAATAACCATCCGTTCCAGCGCTGCAGAATATTTGACCTATGTCGCTTCTGTAGGCGATCAGCAGGACAGTATTGAGATGCGCTATGAGGATGAGAATATATGGCTGACACAGAAGATGATGGCCACACTATATGATGTAGATGTTCGTACAATCAATGAGCATATTAAGAAGATTTATTCCGACTCAGAGCTTGAGGAAGACGCAACTATCCGGAATTTCCGGATAGTTCAAACCGAAGGTTCACGTCAGGTCACTCGTGATACGAAACATTATAATCTTCAAATGATTATTGCTGTTGGATTCAAGGTAAACAATGAGCGAGCAGTGCAATTTCGTAAGTGGGCCAATGGCATCGTGAAGGACTACACCATCAAAGGCTGGGTTATGGATGACGAACGTCTAAAAAATGGTGGATCAGTGCTTACAACAGAATATTTTGATCGCTTGCTTGAGCAGATTCGTGAGATCCGTTTGTCTGAGCGTAGATTCTATCAGAAGATAACGGACATCTATGCTACAGCTCTTGATTACGACCGCACAGCAAAAACGACAAAGCAGTTCTTTGCTAAGGTGCAGAACAAGATGCATTATGCAGTTCACGGACATACGGCAGCAGAGTTAATTTATGAGCGAGCAGATGCAGGCAAGCCACATATGGAATTAACTACATGGGCGGCAGCACCGGAAGGAAAGATTGTAAAAAGTGATGTGAGTGTTACGAAGAATTATCTTTCAGAGCAGGAAATGCGTTCATTAGAGCGTATTGTTTCGGCGTATCTGGATCTGGCAGAGGATCGTGCTGAACGTCACATTCCGATGACAATGGAGGATTGGGCAAAGCGTCTGGATTTATTCCTGATGGCAGATGACAGAGAGGTCCTTCAGGATGCAGGTAAGATTACAGCAGAGATTGCAAAGGCAAAAGCGGAGACTGAATTTGAAAAGTATCGTGTTATTCAGGACAGATTGTTCATGTCTGACTTTGATAAATACATGCTGGAATTGGAAGAGAATGCGAAGAAGTAATAGGATCGGTTCTCTCTTTCAATGCTAGATTTTCAGGTATGATAAGGTCGAGTGCATGGAAGTTGAGCCATCAGTCGGGGCGAAAAATAGCCGTTGACCTGTTCTTTGTAGGAAGAACGGACAAGGTTGAGGCGATGGCGGTTTCACGCAAAATTTGACTTTTATGTTGGAATCACTATAATAGTAGAAACGAATAAAAAAGTTGAACTTTTTCCGTGGACGGGCGAGGTTCAGGCTGTGATATGGATAGCGAGTTACGTCCATAATTTTTTGCTACAGAATTTGTTGATATGTTTCCGCAAACAAACGGAGATATTTTGCTACAGTCCACATTAGTCTGGATCGGTTCCCCAAAACTGACATCAATCAGGACGTATCGTGCCACGTCGAGAACGTGGCCTTGCTGACCAGAGCGCACTTATAACTTCAAACTCAAAAAGCGCTGTCTTCGTGCGACAGCGCTTTTTTCGGACTCAAATGCGGCGTTCCGCGCGCCGTTCGTCATAAATTCCGGTTGTGCATAGGATTCACACGGGGCAGAAAGGCTTTGGGCGTCCTCTATGAAATCGCATACTGGTGATGGAAAAGAACGCAGATTGCAAAAAAAACGGCCATATAAGAATATTTCTATGTTGCAAATACGACGGATGACCTTGCCGCTATCTGTTATACTCAAGATGTTCCAAGAAACCAACGCATGAAAATAGATTATGCGAGAAAAGGAAGCGATACTATGATTACGAAAGACATGACTTTAGCTGACGTTGTAAAAGCTCATCCGAATACGATTGGATTCCTGAATGGATTGCATCTTGATTACTGCTGCGGCGGACATGATCCTATTGCCATGGCTGTCCGTGAAAAGGGTCTGGACGTGGATAAATTCCTGGCCGAACTCAATCAGGCAGCTGCCAAAAAGGCGACGCAGCGGGACGTCCATGATGATATTGAAGCGTTCAAGACGCTTAAAGTCACGGAGATGCTTGACGATTTGGAAGCGACGCATCACGTTACAGACCGCAGACTCATGGCTGAAACAGAAGAACTCCTCAACAAGATCCTTATCGTCCATTATCCGCATCATGGTAAAATGCTCACGCGCCTTCATCATCTCTATGCCGGCCTGAAAGCAGAACTGGAAGAACATTTTGCCAAGGAAGAACAGCTCGTGTTCCCGCTGATGCGCCAGCATCCGCATCCGGACAGCCAGACGCTGTTACTTATCCAGGACCTGGAAACGGAGCATACCGGTGCCGGCGACGTCATCAAAGAAATCCAGGAACTGACGGATAACTTCACGCCGCCAGCAGATGCTTGCCCGACCTTCCGCCACACATATGTTGTCATGGAACAGCTCTTTGACGACATCTTCATCCATATCTTCAAGGAAAACTCCATCGCCTTCCCTGAATACGCCGAACAAGTCTAACGATAAGAAAAAATCACCTGTTCCAAAGGTCTGATTCGGATCTTTGAGACAGGTGATTTTTGTATTTTAGAAAGACTGAGCTCAAGCAGTGGAATGACAGGCCTTTGTCAAAGAGAGTGACTGAAATACGACTATTTTGTCTTCTTTTTCTGGGAATATCACTTATTTGTCTTATATATCATTTTCATACTGTCATTGCCGGCTGGTTAATGATATAATCTACCTAAGTCCAGACTGACAGCTGTTGACGTGCATATATGAATGTTGATCCGCTCATTTTCTGTGGAATTACCGGCTTTTTTGGAATGTAAGTGGTATTATGACGGCGATGGTTGTCTTACGTAAGTCATAGATTCTTTAGAAAGGAACGTGCTTATGACAATTACCTTGTCCAAAGAAGACCGTATAAAAAAGATGGTACGGAGCATCATGCAAGACTATACGAATGCGACGAGTATCGCCTGCATTTTTGTCGATATTCAAGGGAAAGAACGGTCTTCGAAATATAATTTTACGAAGTTTTGTCATTTCATGCGCAGTGTCCCGGAATTTCACAGCAGATGTTACCAATGTGATTTATGCGGCGGTTTGGAAACGTTCAAGAACCGTGCTTGCTGCCCATACCGCTGTCATGCGGGATTGGTGGATTTCTCCATTCCTGTCGTCTACGAAAACCAGCTCCATGGGTTCATCGTGTCGGGGCAGATGGTATCGGACGATATGCGCATCCCAAATTTGCAGGAACAGACGCCGTGGCAGACGGACAGCCAGGCTTTCAAATATTTCCGGTCTGCCCCGCAGTACCGCTATGAGGAAATCATGAGCGCGTCCCGCGTCCTCAATACGCTGACGGCCTGCTATTTTCCCTATGCCCAGGACGGCGGTTCCCTGAGCTATGAAGCGCCGGTCATTGGCGGGGAAGCCCATCCGGATGATGGGGAGTTGTCCCGCATCACGCGGCCAGAGATCCGCAAGACAATTACTTTTATCAAAGAGCATTTGAGCTGCAATTTATCCTTGCGGACCATTGCCGAAGAAGTCTTTCTCAGTGAATCGTATTTATCGAAGCTTTTCAAACAGGAAATGAACATGAACCTGATGCAGTATATTAACCAGTGCCGTGTCCGGGAAGCGGAAAAAATCCTGGCTTCGTCCCATGAATCGGTCGATGCTATCGGCCGCCGTCTGGGGTATCACCGCACCAGTTATTTCTGCAAGATTTTTAAACAATATACGGGAGAAACGCCGCACGCTTATCGCAAGAAATATAATTTATAGGCCGGTACGTGCCGACGGGTCTCCTTTAGGAGGAAATGACATGGGAAACTGCCATTACACGTATTTGACATCGGAAGCCGTGACCGAAGGCCATCCCGATAAGATTTGTGACCAGATTTCCGACGCCATCGTCGATGCTTACCTGACCCAGGACCCGGCTTCTCATGTGGCTGTCGAAGCCTTTGTTTCCGGCAATGTCCTGACCTTGGCCGGTGAGGTTTCGTCGTCGGCGACCGTCGATGTGACGGCCCTGGCCCGAAAAGTCATTGCCGACATCGGCTATACCGATCCGGCGCTGGGATTCACGGCCGATGCCTGCCTGGTCTTCACCAATATCCATCAGCAGTCGAATGACATCAAACAGGGCGTGACCCAGGCTGAAGGGGACCGCATCGTCGGCAGTGGCGACCAGGGCATCATGTATGGCTATGCGACGAATGAGACGGTCAATTACATGCCCTTGACGGTCAACCTGGCTCAGGGGCTGGTCCGCCGTCTGGACCGGGTACGCCATGACACAGCATTGGGGCGGTTCCTGCGGCCTGACGGGAAATCGCAGGTCACGATGCGCTTCAATGACGAAGGGCATCCTGTCGGTATTCATAGCCTGATTCTGTCGGCTCAGCACAGCGAGGCCATCGGGCAGGACGACTTGCGTCAGCTTTTGCAAAAGACAGTCATCGAACCGGTCTGCAGTTCCTGG
>OLPH01003502.1_pt1 | contig 10827 bp, 8 predicted proteins | sample 1672951 | NCBI WGS metagenome assembly OLPH01 (sample SAMEA3136740, study PRJEB25190) | human gut metagenome
CGAAACAGCGGCAGTTTTCTTTGGTTCTTTCTTTTGCTGCCAAAAGAAAGAACAAGTTTCCGGGAGACTGCCGTTCCCGGCTTGGCAAAGGAGTACACCATGCGTACCATCACCGTCGTTACCGCCACGCGGGCGGAATATGGCCTGCTGCGCCCGGTGGTGCAGAAAATCGCGGCGTCCGATGTGCTGGACTTGCAGCTCGTCGTGACCGGGGCGCACCTCTGCCCGCGTCTGGGCGAGACCGTGCATGAAATCGAAGCCGACGGCCTGCCCATCGCGGCAAGACTGCCGATCTTCACCGACAACGCCGATGAGCCCGTCGCTAAAACCATCGCACGCACGATGGAAATTTTCGACAACCACTTTGCCGCCCACCGCCCGGACGCCGTGCTGCTGCTGGGGGACCGGTTTGAGATCTTCGCCGTGGCCGCTGCGGCAGCGGCGCGGCATATCCCGATTGCCCATATCTCGGGCGGTGACGTGACCTTGGGCGCGGCGGACGAATACTACCGCCACTGCATCAGCAAAATGGCGGCGGTACACTTTCCGTCCTGCGCCGACAGCGCCGCGCGGCTTGTGCGGATGGGCGAAGCGCCCGACACCGTGTTCTGCGTCGGCGGGCTGGGGGATGAAAACATCCGCACTCTGCCCAAAATGAGCCGTGAGGAATTGTGCAAATCGACAGGGCTTGACCTCATGCAGCCCTTCGCGCTCGTGACCTACCACCCCGAGACCGCCCCCGACGCAGGCTCCCCCGCTGTGCAGGTGCAGGCGCTGTGTGACGCTATGGCCGCCGTGGACGGCGTGTTCTGGCTCATCACCGGGTCGAACGCCGACGCGGGCGGGCAGGTCTGCACCGCCATGATGCAGATATTCGCCGCCGCCCACCCGGACCGCGCCGGATTTGTGCAGAGCCTCGGTCTGCGGCGCTACCTCTCCGCCATGGACTGCGCGGCGCTCGTGGCGGGCAACTCGTCGTCCGGTGTCGTCGAGACGCCCACCTTTAAGGTGCCGACGGTCAACATCGGCAGACGGCAGGCCGGGCGCACCATCTGCGCGAACGTGCTCTGCTGCGACGCCGACGAGCCGGCCATCGAGGCCGCGCTGCGCAGGGCGCTGTCCCCGGCGTTTGCCCCCGTGGCAGCCGGCGCCGTCAGCCCGTATAACGGCGGCGAGACCAGCGAAAAAATCTGCGCTGTGTTGGCAAAATTTGATTTTGCAAGACCTAAAATCTTTTATGACGGCCCTGTGCCGGAATTTGACCCGCAAAGGAGCGTTTTGGTATGAAACTTCTCATCGTCGGTTTAGGCAGCATGGGCAAACGCCGCGCCCGGCTGACCAAAGGCATTGACGCGGCTATTCAGATCGTCGGCGTGGACACCGCCGAGAGCCGCCGCGACGAGGCCCTCCGGCTGGGTCTGGCGGACGCCGCCTATGCCACCATCGGCGAGGCCGTCGCCGCCGAGCACCCCGACGCCGCGCTGGTCTGCACCGCGCCGCTGGCTCACGCGGCGGTCATCGGCGAGTTGCTGGACCACGACCTGCCCGTCTTTACCGAGCTGAATCTGGTCAGTGACGGCTACCGGGAGAATATGGCCAAGGCTGCGGCCAAAAACCTGCCGCTGTTTTTGTCCTCCACGATGCTGTACCGCCGCGAGACACAGTATATTAAACAGCAGGTCGCGGAATTTGGCAAGCCCGTACACTACATCTACCACATCGGGCAGTATCTGCCCGACTGGCATCCGTGGGAGAATTATAAAAACTTCTTCGTCGGCAACGCCCGCACCGGCGGCGTGCGCGAGATCTTCGGCATCGACCTGCCGTGGCTGCTGGACGCCTTCGGCGACGTGGAGAGCGTGACCGTGCAGAAGGACACGATCAGCGACTTAGGGCTCCCCTACCCCGACTGCGTGACGCTGCTGCTGCGCCACAAGGGCGGCGTACAGGGTGTGCTGGCCGCCGACGTCGTCAGCCGCAAGGCCGTGCGCAGCTTTGAGTGCTTCGGGGACGGCATCCACCTGTTCTGGGAGGGCAACCCCAAAGCGCTGTACGAGTTCAAGGACGGCGACAAGCGGTTTGTCAACACCTACGCCAGCTTTGAGCATGACAGCCGCTACAGCGACAACGTTGTAGAAAACGCCTATGTGGACGAACTGACGAACTTTTTTGGCGTGCTGAAGGGCGACGAGCAGCCGAAGTGGAGCTTTGAAAAGGACCTGAAGGCAATTGAGCTGATGGACTTTATTGAAAGTCACTAAAGCCACCTCCGCTTGCAGGGGAGGTGGCCCGCAGGGCCGGAGGGAGAGAACCTTGCCATAGCCCGTAAAATTTCGGATAGCCGCAGAGTTCTCTCCCCCACCGCCTGCGGGCGGAGCCCCCTCACAGAGGGGGCCAAGAAAAGCTACGTGCGGCAGCCTCCGGGGTTCCGAGTCGATGCAGGCATCGACCCCTACAGCGTAGGGGCGGATTCCATATCCGCCCGGGCACCTTGCGGTTGCCGCAAGCCCCGCGGGAGGCATAAATGCCTCCCCCACAAACCTGCCGTAAACTTGTTATAAAAAGGGGATCTCCTATGCGTACCATCACCGCGCTGTTCGTGGGGCTGGGCTCCATCGGGACGCGCCATTTAAAAAATCTGACCAACCTCTGTGCGGACCGGGGCTGGACTTTACAGGCCGACGCGCTGCGCAGCGACCTGTCCCGCCCGCTGCGGGACGGCGTGGCCGCGCTGCTGCACGCCCAGTACACCGATTTAGCCGACGCGCCCGCACACTATGACATGGTGTTCATCACGAACCCCACAAGCCTGCACGCCGACGCTCTGACCCGGGTTAGGGGCCGCGGCGGGGCACTTTTCATCGAAAAGCCGATTTTTTCTGCCGACCAGACCGGACTGGATTTGGCCGACTGCCTGCCCGCGGGGCAAAAGGCCTATGTGGCCGCGCCCATGCGGTGGTGCGGCGTCATGCTGGCGCTCAAGGATCGGCTGCCCGGTCTGCACCCCTACTGCGCGCGGGTCATCTGTTCAAGCTATCTGCCCGACTGGCGGCCCGGCGTGGACTACCGCACGGTCTACAGCGCCCACAAGGCGATGGGCGGCGGCGTGACGATTGACCTCATCCACGAATGGGACTACCTCGTCGAGCTGTTCGGCGTGCCTGAAAAGCTGTACAATTTCAAGGGCACCTACTCCGACCTCGAAATCGACTCCGACGATTTGTCGGTGTATATCGCCAGATACCCCACATTGCTGGCCGAGGTGCATCTCGATTACTTTGGCCGCGGATACCGGCGCAGCATCGAGCTTTTCTGCCATGACGGCAGCTATCTGGCCGACTTTGGCGCGGGCACGCTGACCCTGCCGGACGGCACCGTGCAGCACTATGAGGAGGACGTCAACCGCCGCTATGAGCGGGAGATGGAATATTTTGTGGACTACGCGTTGACGGGCAGCGGCGAGAGCTGCAACCCGCCCGCGCTGGCACTGAACGTGCTGAAACTTACCTTGGGGGAGAACGTACAATGAAAAGACTGCTCATTACAATTTGCGGCCGTGCCGGCAGCAAGGGCTTTAAAAACAAGAACCTGAAAAATTTCTGCGGCAAACCGCTGGTTTACTATTCGCTGAGCGCCGCGGAGCTGTTCATTAAAAAGCACCCGGAGCTGGAAATCGACGTTGCGCTGAACACCGACAGCGAGGACCTGGCCAAGCTGGTGGCCGCCGAGTACCCGGAGGTCATCTACCTGCCCCGCGGGGCCGAGCTGGGCGGGGACCGCGTGCCGAAGGTCGAGGTCTACAAGGACAGCTTTGCCCGCATGGAGACCCGCACCGGCAAACAGTACGATGCTATGATCGATCTGGACATCACCAGCCCCCTGCGCACCGAGCAGGACATTGAGAACGCCTTTGCCAAAGCGCAGGAGCGCGAGGACCTGCAAATCATTTTCAGCGTCTGCGAGGCCCGCCGCAATCCGTGGTTCAATATGTTCAAAATCGTGGGCGACCACGCCGAGATGGTCATCGAGAGCCAGTTCACGGGCCGCCAGCAGGCACCCGAGGTATACGACGTCAATGCGTCGATTTACGTCATCCGCCGCGCGTTCCTCGTGGACAACCCCGACCCGATTTTGTGGCACTCCAAGTTCGGCGTCAGCGTTATGATGGACACCGGCATCATCGACATCGACTCCGAGCATGACTACCTGCTCATGGAGGCCATCGCGCAGCATCTGTACGCCCATTACCCGGAATTCAACGCTGTGCGGGAGAATATCCGTGGCTGATGTACTGTTTGACCGTGCGCTGGAGCTGGTCATGGACGCGGGCCAGACGCTGTTGGAAAACGGCGGCGAGGTGTTCCGCGCACAGCAGACCATGGAGATCATGGCCGCCAGCCTCGGCGTGCGGGACTTCCATGTCTATGTTCTGACCAACGGCATCTTTGCGTCGGCGCACCTGCCGGGGCGGGATGCCGTCTCGCTGGTGCGGCACGTGCCCACCGTGTCGATCCATCTGGGCCGCGTCGAGGCCGTGAACGAGCTTTCCCGTGAGCTGGCCGCCGGCAGGCTGGGCGTCGTCGAGGCCGAAGCACGGCTGAACACGGCCCGCACGCTGCCGCGCAGCACACCGCAGCTGGAAATTCTGGCCTGCGTTGTCGGGGCAGCGGGGTTCGCGTACCTGTTCGGCGGCACGCTGGCAGACATGCCGGTGGCCGCGGTGGCGGGCCTGCTGGAGGCGCTCGTCTGCCAGCAGTTTGCGAGGCACGGCATCAACCGGATATTCACCGACATTGTGGCGGCGTTTTGCGGCACGATCTGGGCCATTGCGGTGCAGACCGTCGTGCCCACCGTCAACGCCAACGCGGCGATCATCGGCGCGCTGATGGTGCTGACCCCCGGCGTTGCCCTGACGATGGGCGTGCGGGATATTCTGAACGGCGACTACCTGTCCGGCTCCATCCGCCTGCTGGATGCCCTGCTGATTGCGGGCAGCATTGCGGGCGGCGTGGTGCTGGGCTGGATCATGGCCCGTGGATTGGGGGTGGCGTGATGCCGGTCTGGACGCATTATTTTGCCCATTTTGTGGTGGCCGTCATTGCAACGATCAGCTTTGGCATCACATTCCAGATGCCGCGGCGGCACTACCTGGCCTGCGGCCTGACCGGCGCGGTGGGCTGGATGGTCTACATCTTCTGCGTGGAGCTGTTCGCTTTAAGCCCGGCGATTGCGACGCTGGTCGCCACGCTGCCGCTGACCGGCTGCGCACGGTTCTTTGCCATCCGCCACAAGGCCCCGGTGACGATTTTTCTGCTGCCGGGCATCTTTCCGCTTGTGCCGGGCGCGGGCATCTACTACACGGCCTACTACTTTTTGCAGGGCGAGCAGGAGCTTTTCGCCAGCAAAGGCGGCGAGACCTTCAAGGTCGCGCTGGCCCTGGCGCTGGGCATTGCGCTGGTGTGCAGTCTGCCGCTGCCGGGCGGGCATGAGGGAAAGCGCAAATCGTAGGGGCGAGCAGTGCTCGCCCGCAGGCAGCCTGCCGCTGCCGTTGCCTGGCCGGGTCGATGACGAGCATCGCCCCCCTCCATCGTAGGGGCGGATTCCATATCCGCCCGCGGGCGTTACTCATTGCCGCACACAGCCACGGGCGCATATAGAATGCGCCCCTACGGGTTGAAGCTGACAACATACAGAAGCCGCAGATGCGTTTTTGCACCTGCGGCTTATTTTTTTACCACAAATTATACGTCAGGATCGGCACGTTATAGCTTACACCCTGCAAAAGCATGACTAAGAAGCAGACGCCGCTGACGATGTGCCACGCCAGCGCGGCGGCGCAGACGGCCAGCCGCCAGCGGGGCACGGCCCCGGTGCGCGTCTGCTGTAAAAAGACGCTGACGGACTCGAGCCAGAACACCCAGAAGCAGATGAACGGCCCCCACCAGAGGTTGGCGTGGTAGAGCCGCTCACCGCTTTCGACCAGCAGCAGCGCCTCGGCCAGCGAGAAGGCGAAGGTGAAAAGGCTGAACCGGTAGCGGAAGCGCTGCCACGCCGCGGGGCCCAGCAGCAGCCCCACTGCCGCCACAAAGACAAAGGACCGCGCCAGCCCCAGCACACCGGCCTCGTTGAACGGCCCCCACAGCATACGGTGGTGGTCAAACGGGACGGTGAAAATTAGGCGTATGCCGGAGCCTTCCTCGGCAAACAGGACATTGGCCTGGATAAAGCAGAGCGCTACACCGGGGAAAACGCTGCACCCCATGATGATCTCGTTTTTCAGATTTTTGGCGCGGGTGCGCACAAAATCGGCAATCAGCAGCACGAGCAGCGCCGGGGCGAATGCAAAGATCAGACTGGCCTTGAAACTGGTCGCCACAGTCAGCAGCACCGTGTAGACCGCGTAGGCACGCAGATCCAGGTCATCGCGCATCGTCGGCCAGACACGGTAAAAGGCCAGCATCGCCAGCAGTGCAAAGGGCGCGAGCATAATATACGTTGTGTTGTGATAAATCGTGCCGTCAACAGTGCCCTGGTACCAGTAGCCGCCGCGGGGCATCCAGACCGCCGTGGCAAGGTTGACCACCAGACTGACCAGCAGCCGCGCCGGGCGCGGGGCATCGGGCAGGGCAGCGCGCAGGCCGTAGGCGAACACGGCGACGGCGGCCAGATGGAACGCCGCCAGCAGCACGGCAATGCCGATGCGCCCGGCCAGTGCATACGCCGGGCCAATGAGCAGCGACACGGTGGAGTAGACCATGCCGCGCTGCGCGAAGGCCAGGTGCATACCAAGGTCGGAGGTATAGGGGTCGCTGCCGCCGCCGGGAGAGCAAAGCTGCTGGTAGTGCAGCCAGACCATGGCCGCAGCAAATGCCGCCAGCGCCGCAAGGCAGACCGCCCACAGCAGGCGGCGGGATTTATTTTGTGCCAAGGGCGGCACCTCCTTGAATTGATAGAGTACGCAGGGGCCGCATAGCTGCGGCCCGCGGCGGGAAGATGGACGGGCTTTTGCGGGAGGGCAGCGGGCCGGGCATACCCGGCCCCTACGGGGTGGCAGTCCAACAGGCTTTGCACTTCCGCAAGCGGGAACGGCGGCCTGTGGGCAGGCCGCCCTACAGGCCCCGATTTGCGTTATGCGTAAGGCGGGGTGCCCCCTAACGAGCGGCCAGCCGGATGCTGTCCGCGAGAATTTCGCCGTCCAGCGTGATCATGGAGCCGTTCTTGTCGAGGTAGACCTCTCTGCGCACTTCCTCGCCGTCGGCGGTTGTGTAATAGAGCACATCATAGAGGAAGGTGCCCGCGGGCAGCCAGACCTCGACATCTGTCAGCACATCCGGGTCTGCCCCGTGGCCAAGGCCGCACCAGGCAATGTCGTAGTGCCTGTCCTGCCCCAGCGTGAACCCGACGCGGTACACTGTCTCGTCGTCGGCGTGGTCCTCGGTGCGCCAGACCTGCAGGGCGTGGGCATCGGCGTCCAGATCGCCGTAGCGCAGGAAGAAGGCGTTCTCCGCGACCTCATGGCCGCCCCAGATCATGTAATCGGTCACCACCGGCGTGTCGCCGCAGTCGGCGGCCAGGCCCGCGGCGACGCCGTCGCCAAAGACCGTGTAGGCGCGCCCGCCCTGGTCGTAGGCCGAGCGGGTCGCGGCGCGCTGCCAGACCACCGACCCGGCCATGCAGACGGCCAGCAGACCGTAGAGCACCGCGCGGCCCCCGGGCCGCCAGCTCTTGCCGCGGGCCCAACGCAGCAGCATCACCAGCACGGCCAGCGCCATTAAACCGACGCCGAAGCTCTCCACAGTCTGGGGAATGTAACCGTGCCGCCAGTCCACCTGACCGGGCTGCTGGTACTTGGGCGAAAGCCCGATCAGCAGTGCCGGGGCGGACAGCATGGCAAGGCCGCTTAAAAACAGCAGCAGATTTTGCTTTTTGTTCGGCAGCTTATCCAGCGCCGCCAGCGCGGCCACTGCCGCACCGGCCACCATGACGCCGCACAGCACGTCCACGGGATATATTTTCCCGGGGCGCATCTTGCCGAACAGCATCGCGTTCAGCGGGAAGCCCGCCGACATCTGCATGGCCCAGGTGCGCAGGATGGCGGGCAGGTCAAAGTTCGGGGAGATGCCCTCGATCTGGGAGACGCTGCCCGCGAGAATGCCCGCGGCCCGCAGCGTGTTCATGAGCCGTGCGCCCATATTGAAGGCCAGCGTCACGCACTCGCCCAGCAGCGCCGGGATACTTAACCGCAGCGCGTCGCGGGTCTTGTCGGTGTAGAGCCACGCCAGACCAAAAATCGGGACGATATAGGTAAAGCCGATCTCAAACGTGGCGCAGCACTGGAACATACAGTAGCCCGCCAGCACGGCCCACCGCTTGTGGCCAGTGTCCTGCCAGCGCAGCACGGCCAGCCCGGCGACGAGCGCGGGCAGCAGCGTGCTTTGCACCAGTGCGCCGTAGGAGTAGAGGCTGTTGCCCGTGGAGTCCTGCCAGACGCTGAACATCATCGGCAGCAGGCAGAGGCAGGCAATGCCCAGCTTTTTGTTGCGGGACGCCTTGCCGACGAGCCACGCCGTCAGCACAATGTCCGCGTAGGTCCACGCCAGAATGTAGAGCCGGTAGCCGACCAGATCCCCCAGGAACCAGCTCGTCAGGCCGCGCACCGGCGGCGACGAGAAGGGCCGGAACCGCCCGTTCTGCAGGCTGAACTGCTCCCACAAATCGCCAAGGTAGTCCAGCACGCTCTGGCCAAACGTGGTGTGCGTAATATAATAGTAGTTCTGCAGGTTGATAAGCTCATCGTCGCCGCCCAGCGGCGCGCAGGTCACAATGCTTAAATACCACCAGCCGAACACGACGGACACCGCGCAGACCAGCGGCCAGAACCATCGCTTTTGCGTTATTTTTTGCAGTTTCATGCGTTACTCCTGCCCCAGCGGGATGTAGCAGAGCAGCCCGCTTCCGCTGTGGATGACATCCTCCGGGCCGCAGCCGGCGGCCTCGGTCAGGGCGGCCAGCGTCGATTGCTGCTCGTCCTCGGGGTAGCCGTCCAGATCCAGATAGATGCCGGTCATACCCTGTGTGCGCAGCTCGGCCACCATGGCGTCCGGCTCCAGCTCGCTCGTCTCGCGGTACCAGAGGTCATTCTTCGTGCCGTAGCCCGCGCCGTAGGTGAATTTCAGCGTCTTGCTGTGCAGCGGGCCGCGCAGCAGCGTGTAATCCCACATGTTGTTCAGCGAGCCGTTCTCAAAGTTCTTCATGTACGGCAGTGTGAAAAGCATCGCGCCGTCCCCTGCCGCAGCCTCGACCTCGTTCATAAAAGCCTCGTCCTGATACCACTTGTCCTGAATCTCCTCGTACTCAGGCCGGAAGAAGCCCTGCTGCTCCCAGTAGCCGCAGCCCAGCAGCAGGATGGCCACAGCCGCCAGCGCCTTGCGGCTGCGCCCGGTGCGCTGGGTCAGCTGTTTTTCAAGAGCCAGGCCGACAGCCAGCAGCGCGAAGAACGCAATGTACGGGCTGATGCGGTTGTACCCGCGGATGAACCGCACAAAGATGCCGATGATGCCGCCGAAGCCGGCAATCGTCGCCAGCAGCAGCGCCATGACGTTGAGGCGGCTCAGCAGCCAGAGACGGTCCCCCAACTCGGGGCGTTCGGTGCGGCCCGCCTTCCAGTCCCGGCTGTGCAGCAGCATGAGCAGCAGCGCGAGGAAGCCGAAAATGCCCACAATGCCGAGGTAGCCGTAGGCGTTCTCGTTGTACATCGGACCTTCGTCAGTGGCCAGAACGTGGAAGTAGCGGCCCATCCAGTTGGCGAGCTTCTGCAGGCCGAAGCCGTTGGGCGACAGCAGCAGGCTGCTGATGCGCAGGCTGTAGATGTCCGCGCCGACGGGGCTGCGGTAGACGCCGTTGGTCAGCGTGCTGCCCTGTCCGTTCAGGATGCCCAGCACCATCGGGAAGAAGTCGGGGATCATCCAGGCGACGATCTCGGCAATCGTGACAACGCAGGACGTGCCCGCGCGCCACCTGCGGTCCCGCAAAATCAGGCAGAGCGCCGTGACGCAGAGGAAGAAGCAGGTGAAATACGGGTAGTAGGCCGCGCCGTTGTTGGCGATCCCCCACGCCATGGCCAGCGCCAGCCAGTTGCGCTTGTTTTTGAAGAAGCCCCTGCCCGGGCGGTTGAACTGTTCATCCTCGGCGCACCAGAGGCAGAGCAGCACCGAGAACGGCACAAACTCGCAGGCGGCCAGCATCATGTGCCCGGCCATGCGCTGCTGGACGTAGGGTGTCAGGCCAAACGTCAGACCGAACGCAAAGCTCAGCCAGCGGCGCAGCCCGACCATGCGGAACACCGCGTACCCCGCCAGCGCGTTGGCAAACGGGATGACGAGGACATACAGGTTGAACACCGTGCCGGTGTCCTTGGTGAACAGGCCGAGGAACCAGACAAAGATGTCGTAGATCAGATCATAGTTCGGGTCGTATCTGCCCGCGACCTCATAGAACGGCCAGCCGAGGGAGCCGGACAACTCGCCGTAGCTGCGCTGCACCTGACCGACCCAGTAGATGCCGTCGCCGCCGTAGAACATCGGCACATGCCAGTCCAGCCGCCACAGCTGGAAGAACCAGTATTCCGTGGCCGCCACCGCCGCCAGCAGCAGGATAACGGTCAGGATTTCCCGTGTAAGGTTTTGTTTTTTGGTCAGCATGGGGTCTCCTTTGTGTTGCTTACTTGGGCTGGGATGCCTTCCCCCCTGGGGGAAGGTCAGCGTGTCGAAAAACCTCCCTCTGCGAGACAGACTCCCCCGATACGGGGGAGGTGGCGCTTGCGCCAGA
>OLPH01003503.1_pt1 | contig 10826 bp, 7 predicted proteins | sample 1672951 | NCBI WGS metagenome assembly OLPH01 (sample SAMEA3136740, study PRJEB25190) | human gut metagenome
TCTTGACGGAAGCATCTGACGAAGGTAATCTCTTGCAATATCCTCATAGTCATACGCAGACTGTAATGGATTTAACAAATATGCCTGTATACCTACATCCTGAATCTGGCTTTCATACTCTCGCACTTCTTCTGAAAAATGTAACAGTGCTTTATAATCAAGGACAATCAGCTCTGTTCCTTCTTTTAAAAGCTCTGTAATCTTTTCTTTTAAATAGTCCTCTGTCACAAAGCCGCCCACTAAGGCAAGTACTGTATTATCCCTCCATGTAAGAGAAAGCCCCTTACAATTTCCACTCACACCGATAATTCCAAGCGCTGCCTGTCCCTCTTCTTTAATAGAAGTAAATGCATTCTCTATTTCGCCCAGGTCAAAAGTACTTACAACTTCTAAAGTCTCTTCTTCCTTTTCGTCCTCCCCAAAATATTTAAAAAGGCTCTTTAATTCCAACTCTTTAAATAACTGGTATGCTTCCTTTGTAAAAAGTGTTCCAATCTTTGCATCTTTAAAATCATAAGAAATATCGCAGTCTTTTTTAATTGTCGCAAGATCTTTGCTCATAATTGCCTGTTCGTAGTATTCCTGCAAATTATTTTTAGCACGTGCCGGCTTGATCTCTTCGATATGGTCATGAGCATTCTCAATAGAATGATATTCCTTAATAATCTTTGCCGCCGTTTTCTCCCCGATTCCAGGGACTCCAGGAATATTATCAGAAGTATCTCCCATAAGCCCTTTCATATCAATAAATTCTGTTGGGCTCACGCCGTAAAGTTCGCGGACATCATCCTCATAATAATCTTCCGTCACTGTTCCGGATGCCTTTGTTTTTGGAATCTTTACTTTCACTTTCTTTGTTGCAAGCTGCAATAAATCCCGGTCTCCCGATACGATTGCTACATCAAAACCGGCTTCTTCCGCTTCTTTTCCGATCGTTCCCAAAATATCGTCAGCCTCAATTCCCGCCTGTGTGATAATTGGGATTTCCATCGTCTTTAAGACTTCCTTCATTAACGGAACCTGTTCGTGTAACTCTGCCGGCATCGGCTTTCTCGTACCTTTATATTCTTTATATTTTATATGACGGAAGGTCGGTTCTTTCCGGTCAAATGCCACTAGAAGATGCGTCGGCTTCTCCTCTTCTACATAACGAAGCATAATATTTAGAAAACCAAGTACTGCATTCGTATGCTTTCCTTCGGCATTCGTCAGATCCGGCAGACCGTAAAAAGCCCGGTTCAACAGGCTATGTCCGTCTAACAGCATAATTTTATCTGACATATTTCCTCCTATAACACAAAAACCTGCGACTGAATTCAGATATTTTCTTTCTTCAGTGCAGGTTAGCTGGCATATTGAAGGATCGTCATGCTTTACTTAACACTTCCATCCTCTACTCTGCCAGACTTTACAATTTAAAGAAACATCGCAAAAAACAGATACACAAACATCCAGATAAGCATTGCCGCTATCGTAAGAACGATTACGATCTTTGCCGCATACTTCCGCTTAGAATTCTTTTCTATCTCCAGATAACGGCTGTCCACTTCATTCTGAAGCTTCTCTTTAAAATCAGCGGCCAGTTCTTCTCCTTCATCAAGCTGTTTTAAACCGATCAGCATAACATAATAGATTTCCAGTTCCTCCCAGCAATCTTTACAACTACGGATATGCTCAATGAATTCTTTGGTTTCTTCTTTATCTAACTTATTATTAATGAAATTCAGTACCATGGACTGTGCATTCTGACAATTCATATGTTTCTCCAGTTCAAGATTATTTTTACACTTAAGCATTCTTTAAAAAGGCAAGATATCCTTTTTTCGCCTCATATAAATCAGACTTGCTGATAATCTCCCAAGGCGCATGCATACTTAAAACAGCAACACCGCTATCTACAACCTCCATACCATAAAGGGCTGCAATGTAGGCGATTGTTCCACCTCCGCCATAATCAACCTTTCCAAGCTCTGCTGTCTGAAAAGCGACTTTATTCTCATCAAAAATACGGCGAAGTCTCGCAAGATATTCTGCATTCGCATCGTTAGAACCAGACTTACCTCTTGCTCCGGTATATTTATTAAGAACCATTCCTTTTCCAAAATAAGCACAGTTCTTCTTCTCAAATGCTTCTGCATAAGCTGGGTCATAGGCAGCGCTTACATCAGAAGAAAGCATCCTTGAACGAGCCAGTGTTCTTCTTACTGCCAGATTAGAATCCTGTCCCATCAATGCAAGAATCTCTGCAACGGTATTCTCAAAAAACATCGACTGCATACCCGTTGCTCCCACACTTCCGATTTCCTCTTTATCTACCAAAAGACAACAGGAAGTTCTGTCAACATGTCCCGTCTCCATCATTGCCGCAAAAGATGGAAATGCACATACTCTGTCATCATGGCCATATCCTGCGATCATGCTGCGGTCAAGTCCACAGTCTCTTGCAGGACCTGCCGGTACTACTTCGATTTCTGCAGAAAGAAAATCTTCTTCTTCTATCTGATATTTTTCTTTTAAAATGCGTAAAATATTTGCCTTTACTGCATCTTTTTCTTCTCCGGCAAGAGGACGGCTTCCTACGAGAATATCCAGATTCTCACCTTCAACAACGACCGATCCCTTTTTCTCCATCTGCTTTCCTGCAAGATGAATCAAAAGATCTGTCACGTAAACAACAGGATCTGCCAGGTCTTCTCCTACATTGACAGAAATTACTGTTCCATCTTTCTTGGCCACTACGCCATGAAGTGCAAGAGGAAGTGCAACCCACTGGTACTTCTTAATACCGCCATAATAATGTGTATCCATAAAAGATAATTCCGTATCCTCATATAACGGATTCTGTTTCAAATCAAGACGTGGAGAATCGATGTGCGCACAAAGGATGTTCATTCCCTCGGTAAGCGGCTGCTTTCCAATCTGGAAAAGAGCGATCGTCTTACCCATGCCAACACCATATACCTTATCTCCGGCTTTTAAACGGGTTCCCTGTGCGATCAGTTTATTAAGATTCTGATAACCGCAAGCTTCCGCTTCTTTAGTAAAATACTCTGTACATTCCCGTTCTGTCTTACATTTGCTTAAAAATTCTTTATACTCTCCGGCGAGAACTTCTACATTCTTATCATCCTCATCCGTATAACTAAGCCATGAATTCTCTCTCATAACATTACACCTCCATAAACGACTTTATTATATCCCAAGAAACGTTCCGGGTCAATCTAACGTACAAAGAATCTTGGAAAGACGCTCCTTATCTACCTTTTTCTTCTTTCCTTTTATTGTCAATAATATATTACTTTGTGTGAATACTTCCCGGCAGATCTGTGTCATACGCTCCGTTGTAACACTTCGGTAAGACTCTGTTCGTTCCTCGATATCTTTATAGTATACGTCAAGAATATGTCCTTCATAAGCTCTGACCCAGTTAAATTCTTCCGTATCATCCAATAAAAAGCCTGCATTATCTATATAGTGAGGCAGAACATAAGAAAGTTCATCTGTAATTCCTTCTTTCATAGACTTTAATACTTCTATAACTGTTTCTACAGAATCATAAAGATGTTTCGGTAATACTTCATAAACAAGAGTCATCTGCCCAATGTTATTATAATGCTGAAAACATGGGTCATAACTATATACATAGCCTTTTTTCTCTGAAAGTTCCTGATGGATTTTACAGAATTCTCCCTCAAATAAAATATCAAATAACAGATTTTTCTCTGCCAGCGTATAGCGGGATGCATCAATGTCTACAGAAAAACAGACACAGGTTTTCTTGCTGTTTTTCACATAAATCTTTGGCTTTCTCTGTCCAAATCTCTTTGGCACCGGTGCGATATTCTCCCGTTCTTCTTTTAAAAAAGAAAAAGAATATGGCTCTAACAGCCTTGTCAGCACAGATAGAGAAGATTCCGGGTAATTTCCACTGATATAAAAGAAAATATTATTGGCAGCCAGTACCTTTTTTTGAAAAGCACAAAGCTGCTTTCTTCTTATTTTATTGAGTGTCTTTTTCTTTCCGGTAATCGTTCTCTCTAACGAAGTATCTTTCCACGCAATCTGTTTTGTAAAGTAATTCAGGCTGCTCTCCTCATCTTCTTCACGAATTTCTGCTTTAATACGCTTTCTTTCTGTATCAATTGCTTCTTCAGGCAGAGTAAACGGTGCAAATATTCCTGTCAGAATTTCTGCTGCTTCCTCAAAATGTGCCGGTGCACCTGTAATAATAAACTGAATAAATTCTTCATAAGTAGACGCATTAAAATCAAGTCCACACCGATCTAAGGTCTGATACAGATTCTCTCCCATGGCATAATGAATATTTTTAAATACGATATGTTCAAAAAAATGAGAAATTCCATTCTCTTTCTTTGTCTCAAACAGTGATCCTGCCCGCACATACAAGCACAGGCAGAAACTGTGAATACTTTCATTTTTATCGTGAAATACAGATACTCCTTGCGGAGTAATATGCTCTCTTTCCATCCACACCTCCAAAATTCATTTATTTTCTTTTTCAACCACTTCGACTGTTTTGAATTCATCCTCTTCTAAGGATGCAAGATCCATCTTAGGAAGTTCTGGATGCACTTCTTCCGGCTGTTCATCTATATCGATAATAAACGATGCGAGAAGGGTATCCTCATTCACTTCCTCTCCATCCTTTACATAAATCTTATCAACAATACCATTCACTTTTGAAATGACAGTTGTTTCCATCTTCATGGCTTGAATCACCATAAGCGGCATATTTTTCTGAACGCGGTCCCCTTCTTTAATCCGGATATCACAGATTGTTCCCGGTAAGGTCGCCCCAAGATGACCCGGATTCTTTGGATCAGTCTTTAACTTTCGATCTGCCTTTACTTCAAAATGCTTATCAAGAATCTTCACTTCGCGTAAAAATCCATTCACTTCAAACTGTAAAATACGATATCCTTTTTCATCTGGTTCTGACTTGCCGATAAACTTAATCAGCGTATCATTCCCTTCTTCAATCTGGATCGTTGTTTCCTCTCCCGAACGAAGACCATAGAAGTACACATGACTTTCTAACTTCGATACATCATTATATGCCTGGAAATGCTCGCAATAGTCCTCATATACCTTTGGATAAAGGGCATAACTTAATACTTTCTGCTCCATAACTTCCGGCTGTTCCATGGATTCCATGTAATAATTCTCCCGCAGGTATGCTCCGATCGCATCAAAATCCACATCTGGAAGTAAGGTTCCCGGACGTACCGTAATCGGTTCCTGTCCTTTTAATACAATCTTTTGCAGTTCCTCCGGAAATCCTCCTTCCGGCTGCCCAAGTGCACCCTTGAAATACTGTACGATGGAATCTGGATAAGATAAATCTTTTCCTTTCTCTAAAATATTATCTTTTGTCAGATCATTTTTCAACATAAAAATTGCCATATCACCGACAACTTTTGATGTCGGAGTTACTTTAATAATATTTCCGAGAACTTCATCTGCCTCTTTATAAAGACGTTTAATATCATTAAAATCATTGCCGGCACCCATTTCTTTTACCTGAGCGGCAAAATTAGAATACTGTCCACCCGGAATCTCGTATTTATAAATTTCCGGATTTGGGGAGTCCATATCACTCTCAAATGGCTTATAAATCTTACGTTCATGTTCGTAATAATCATTTAAAACAAGTAATCCGTCCGGATCAATTCCTGTATCACGCTTTGTTCCCCGCAGCGCTTCCACTAATGCATTCATTGATGGCTGGCTGGTAAGGGAACTCATCGAACCAATCGCACAGTCTACGATATCTACCCCTGCTTCTGCTGCCATCAGGTATGTTGCAATTCCATTCCCTGTCGTATCATGTGTATGAAGATGAATCGGAACACGTACTTCTTCCTTTAAAGCTTCGATCAGCTTCTTCGCTGCATATGGCTTTAATAAAGAAGACATATCCTTTAATGCGATCACATGGCATCCCATCTTTTCTAACTGCCTTGCCTTTTTACAATAATAATCTATCGTATATTTCATTTCCTTTGGATTTAAAATATCTCCGGTGTAGCAGATGGCTCCCTCAACAATCTTTCCTGTCTTTAAAGCTTCTTCTACCGGAAGCTTCATATTTTCCATCCAGTTCATACTGTCAAAAATACGGTAAATATCTACACCATGGTCACTGGATACCTTAATAAACTTCTTAATAACATTATCCGGATAGGTACTGTATCCAACTACGTTTGAAGCACGAAGCAGCATCTGTATCATAACATTTGGCATACGCTCTCTTAAAATATCCAATCGTTTCCATGGAGATTCTTTTAAAAAACGATACTCCGTATCATATGTTGCCCCTCCCCAGGCTTCAATTGAATACGCATCCTTTAAATACAGGTTTGTCGCTCTTGCCGCACCTGCCACTTCTTTTGTCCGCATTCTTGTCGCAAGTAACGACTGCTGTCCGTCACGCATCGTCGTATCCGTTACATACAGCTTCTGACTCCGATAAACTTTCTGGGTAAATTCTTCCGCTCCTAATCGCAAAAATTCATCTCTTGTCCCATATAGCTTTCTCTCTGTATCTACAACCGGCACTTTTCGATCTTCTAAAAATGGCTTTGGTCCCGGATTAACATTAACCATCTTGTTTGCAAGGAACTCTAATATCTTTGTTGTACGGTCTAATTTATAATGTAATTCAAATAATTCCGGTGTTTCTTCTATAAATGTAGTAAAACACTTTCCCTGATGAAATGTCTCATGATTCAATACATTAATCAGAAATGTAATGTTCGTCTTTACTCCATGAATACGAAGTTCTTTTAATGCACGTACTGATTTATGAATCGCATTCTCAAACGTCCTGTCATGAGAAACAACTTTTACAAGTAAACTGTCATAATGCGGTGTGATGATTGCACCTGTATAAGCAGTACCGCCATCAAGACGGATTCCCCCACCAGAACCGGAACGATACAGATCAATCTTTCCTGTATCCGGAAGGAAATGATTCGCAGGATCTTCTGTCGTCACTCTTGCCTGTAAAGCATAACCGTTACACTTCACTTCATTTTGCGAATAAATATGAATCGTCGGGGAATTTAACGGATAGCCCTCCGCAACAAGAATCTGCGAAATAACAATATCGATCCCTGTTACCATCTCTGTCACCGTATGTTCCACCTGGATTCGTGGATTCATTTCGATAAAATAAGGTCTTTCCTCCTCATCTACAAGGAATTCCATCGTTCCTACATTCGTATAACCAACTCTTCTTGCCAGTCTTTTTGCAGAATCTAAAATCTTCTTTCTTGTCTCATCAGAAATCGACCATGCCGGGGCAAATTCAATTACCTTCTGATTCCTTCTTTGTAAAGAACAGTCTCTATCATAAAGATGAACGATATTACCGTAATTGTCTCCAAGTATCTGCACTTCAATATGCTTTGGATGAATCAAATACTTCTCAATAAAAAGCTTTGACTCGCCAAAAACACGTTTTGACTCATTCCTTGACTTCTCAAAAGCTTCCTCCATCTCTTCCGGGCTCTTCACGATACGCATTCCTCTGCCGCCGCCGCCATTACTTGCCTTTAACATGACTGGATAACCAATCTCGTCTGCAACCTTACTTGCGGTATCTGCATCATGAATAATAAAATCACTGCCATCTATAATCGGAACTTTACTTTCCTCTGCTGCCTTCTTCGCAGAAATCTTATCTCCCATGATATTCATCGCATCAACTGTCGGCCCGATAAAAACAATATCATTCTTCCGACACGCTTCTGCAAACTCCGGACTTTCTGACAAAAATCCATATCCCGGATGAATGGCATCTGCCTTCTTCTCCTTTGCAATTCGGATAATTGTCGGAATATCCAGATATGCATCCACCGGTCCTTTATCTGGATTTAACGGATATGCCTCATCTGCTTTTGTTCGAAACAACGCATACCGATCTTCCTTTGAATAAACCGCTACTGAGCCGATTCCAAGCTCACTCAATGCCCGAAATACACGAATCGCTATCTCTCCTCTGTTTGCGACAAGTACTTTTTTGAACTTCTTTACCTCCATTATCATAATTACCCCTCCAAAACTACAATATTTTTCACTCAAAAGTTATACTTCTTTCAAAACCAAAAAAATTCTTCGCATTCAAAATCTTATTACATAAGTATACCTGTATATTTTTACAAAAACAAGGTGATTTTCTGGCATCATATATACATTTTTCCCAGTCCATGCTATACTATTTAAAGATTTAGGAGGAGATAACAATGAACGTGAATAATTTTTTGCAGTCCGAAGCAACCCAGTTCGTCGGCACTGCTGCAGCAAACACCATTGGTCTTGTTATCGGAACAATTCATGAAGATATTAAGGCGCTTCTGCAGATTCCGGACGAATATCAGGCTATCAGTATTGTATCTTCCCGAACCGGAACTGTCGCACAGGCGATTGCGATCGATGATGCTGTAAAAGCAGTGAATGCGAAGCTGCTTCGTTTTGAGATGGCAATTGATGCTGGCAAACAGTGTGGACAGGGATGTCTCTTTGTCCTTGGTACAGAGAATATTTCCGATGCCAGAAGACTTGTAGAGATTGCCTTAAAGCAGATTGATTACTGGGCTGCCTGCATTTATATTAATGAAGTAGGACATATGGAATCCCATGTCACTCCACGTGCCGGCGAGATTCTCCATGAGATTTTTGGCACACCACTTGGCAAGGCATTCGGCGTAATTGGTGCCGCTCCTGCCGGAATCGGTATTGTCGCCGTTGATCAGGCAATGAAGGCTGCTCCCGTTGACATCGTATGGTACGGCTCTCCATCACATAATCTTACAATGATGAATGAATTTTCCGCAGGAATTTCCGGAGATGTATCCGCTGTCCAGAAGGCTTTAGAAGCCGGAAAACAAGTTGGTTGTGAACTGTTGCGTGTCTGCGGCATTACGCCAATTTCTATTACTAAAGTTCATGAGGTCTGCGGACCAGATTATGTAAAAGAGAACTATACACCAACATCCTGTTTAAAAACAGATAATACATCAGATGAGCGATGAGTCCCATCTGATATAGTCTCCGGCAAAATTACAAAGATGCCGAAGCATTGCCAGAAACAAAAGAACTTATAGAACTTATAGAAAGGGTTGGGATTATTTATGAAGGTATTACTTTTAAATGGAAGTCCACATCCTAACGGATGTACTTTCCGCGCACTCTCTGAAGTGGAAAAGACACTTCAGCAGGAAGGCATCGAAACAGAAATATTTTTTATCGGTCATGATCCGATTCGCGGCTGTATGGGCTGTGGTATGTGCCGTAAGAACAAACTTGGAAAATGTATTTTTGGAGAAGATGCTGTTAACGTAGTTATCAAAAAGATGGAAGAATGTGATGGTCTTATTGTTGGTTCTCCTGTTCATTATGCCGGAGCAAGCGGTGGAATCACTTCTTTCCTTGACCGTATGTTTTACTCTACCGGAGGTTTCCCTTACAAGCCTGGCGCCGCTGTTGTAAGCTGCCGTCGTGCCGGCTCTACTGCCGCTTTAGAACAGCTTAATAAGTATTTTATGATGAATAATATGCCTCTCGTCCCTTCCGCTTACTGGAACATGGTACATGGAAACTCACCGGAAGAGGTCGAACAGGACTTAGAAGGTCTTATGGTTATGCGTACCTTAGGCCGCAACATGGCCTGGCTGTTAAAGTCTATTGATGCCGGAAAAGCGCATGGAATTTTAGCACCAGCAGCAGAACCTAAGACACGAACGAACTTTATCCGCAAGTGTGAACCGGTAAAAAAGGAAGATGAGGAGAAGAACTTCGCACCATATTTTATTTCTTATAATAAGGTGAATAAAGAATACCAGGAAGAAGAATAAAATTCTAAGTTGCTATAGACAAGATAAAGTTAAAGAAACCCGAAAGACAAATGCTTCTGCTTAGTCTTTCGGGTTTCTGTTCTCTTTTATTTTTTACTTCTCTTTTAATGCTACTGCCTGTTTAATCAGTTCTACTGTTCCATCAATACCTAAGATACTGCTGTCAATGCAAAGATCATAACTCTTTAAATCCCCCCACTTTTTAGAAGTGTAGTAATTATAATAGCTTGCTCTCTGCTTATCTGTCTTGATAGCTACGTCCTTCACTTTCGCTTCTGGAATCTCGTACTGTTCCTGAATACGAGACTTCTTAAAGGACATTGGCGCATGAACGAAAACATTCAGCTTATTGTCATAATCTTTTAAGGCGTAATCTGCACAGCGACCTACGATAATACATGGACCTTCGTCTGCTACCTTTTTGATTGCATCAAAGGAGGCAAGGAATACCTTCTGATTCAGAGGCATATCAAAGGATGTTGCATTATAACCTAATGCATATGGATCCATTACAAGAGAATAGAGAAAACTTGTTGTAGGCTTTTCATCAAAGTTTTCAAACATCTCTTCGCAGATACCGCTTTCTTTCGCTGCTACTTTTAATAGTTCTTTATCATAAAATGGTATGTTGTAATATTGGGCGAGCTTCGTTCCGATTTCTTTTCCGCCACTTCCGTACTGTCTTCCTATTGTGATTATTGTGTTCATGACACCACCCCTTTTGTCGTTCTTTTCAGAAAATGCTTACGCCTGCTCTTATTATAATTAAAGAATGTCTCGGCGGTTTTGCATTTGGTTACATTATACACTAATTTTCAGACAATTTCCACAAAAACATTTTGTATATGTTTGTTTATTTCTCCCCACACAGGGACATTACCAGATGATTTATCACTTTTTCACACCTTATTATATCCCGAATTTCTACAAATTCATCTGGTTTATGTG
>OLPH01003508.1_pt1 | contig 10818 bp, 7 predicted proteins | sample 1672951 | NCBI WGS metagenome assembly OLPH01 (sample SAMEA3136740, study PRJEB25190) | human gut metagenome
AGGCAACAGCCAGGCTGAGGAAGTCAGCGCCTACGCCGCCGTTTTCTTCTTCCCAAGGAATACCGAGAAGGCCGAGAGTACCCATTTCGTCAAGGATAGCACGATCGAAAACTTCTTTTTCGTCACGTTCTTTGACAGTGGGAGCTAATTTTTTTTCTGCGAAATCTTTTGCGAGATTTGCGATATCTTGCTGTAATTCAGAAAGTTTGAATTCCATGATTGAGTTTCCTCCTAAAAGATTATATATGGTTTTATGTTTTTATTTAAAAACGGCAGAGCCGTCTTTAAAGCATCATTGACAGCTTGCAGCCCGTACAATGGGGGCCGCAAGCTGCAATCGGTCTGCCTGAAAACAGGCAATGTATCATGTAGCAGGCACCTTTCGGAGTCCCGCCCAGATGTTTGATGATTCAGGCGATTCTTAGAGGATTTCCGAGAAAGCCTGGATACGAGTGCGGAGCTGTTCGAGGGACGGAGATTCGATGTCGAGGTCGAGGACCGTGTAACGAACGCCAGCAGCTTCAAATTCCGGTTTGTAAATCGGATAGTCAAATTCTTCCGGATCGCAGAAACGCATCATGCAGATGACGACGGCGTCGGCGTTGTATTTCTTGGTCATGTCGATGAGCATCTGGCCACGCGGTTTGTCTTCGTTCAAAGCGAGCGGGCAGCCATCGAAGTCCTGCCACTGCTGAGCGAGCTGTTCGAGGGGATCGATGCCGGACGGTACGTCTGTACGGAACTGGCGGGATTCCTGAGCGAGGTCATCAGCGACGACAGCGATGTTGAATTCGCTGAAGATGTTGAGGAATTCATCCGGTTCTGCCATGATACCGGAGAGGATGACTTTTTTGCCATTCCACGGCTGTACCGGTTCTTTCTTGACAGCGTCGATGAGTTCGCGGACCAAAGCGGTGTGTTCAGCTTTGTCCATGAACCAGCGGGCTTTGATGACGTCATGACGTTTTACCGGAGTGAAGATCTGCGGGTACTGAGCAGCTACGTCGCAGAATTCACGCATAACCTGACGGTTTTCGTTATATACTTTGATAGCTTCCTGGATAGCCAGGTCGGAGATTTTTACGTTGAGGATACGTTCCAATTCCGTGCGGACATGTTCGTATTCAGCTTTGAGGAAATCGACAGCCGGGCGAATCTTACGGTTCTGCGGCTGTGTGAAGACGATGACCGGAGCTTTGCCGTGCCATTTCTGGCTCATGCAGCGGAGAGTGTCGCAAGGAACGGAGAAGATAACAGCGTCGAGGCAGTCATAGGTTCCGTTGAGCTGGAGTTCCATGTCAGCCTGCATCAAGGAGCAAGCGAACGGAGGAAGGTACGTACGAGCTGCGGAGATCTGCGGGTTCTGGGAACCGAACATGCCTACCGGGAGGTAGCCTGCAGCATATACGATTTCTTCCGGAGCGTAGTAGGGCATCATGCCTACGAGGCCTTTACCCTGTTTTTTATAATTCAAAACCGTCTTCTGGGGATGGTTGGATACTTCCTGTAATTTGCTGATAAGTTCATCGATCTGACTCATTAGTGGTTTCCTCCTTCATTGGCTTTTTTGTCTGCCATCATTTCTGCCAAAGCTTCTACGCGGGTATCGAACTGTGCTTCCGAGAAGTTACGAGCATCGGTCTGGTCGCCGTCGAAGATGACGTACGGTACGCCGAGGTTCTTCTGGATGCGCTGGCCGCCTTCGTTGTTGAGGAGGCTCATGTTCTTGCAGGAACGGTTCTGGTGCATGATCAAGCCGTCGCATTTGCCATCGCGGACAACTTTTTCAAGAACAGCACCGCGCTGTTCGAGGCAGCAGTTGATGTATGTACGGGAATAAGCTTCTGCCATGGATTCGAGGTCGCCCGGTTCGTAGGAAACGTCCCACATGCCAGGATAAGCGGAACCAGTCATGAGAGCGCCCTGACCTTTGAGTTCTTTGAAGGTGTGGCCGAGAGCAATCCAAACAGCGATACCTTCCCAGGTAACACGGGATTTTTCGTTTTCACCGAAAGCCCATTTTTTGTTAGCTACTTTTTCGTCCAATTCTTTGAGGAATTTGTTGAACGTGATTTCGGAGTAGTTCAAGGAACGAGCAGCAACGGCGAGGCCCATGTAGTTGAAGAGGTCGAAACCGTTGAGCGGCGACGGTTTGTACTGGAAGTACGTAGCGATTTTGTTCCAAGCAGCGATGGAGCGCTGTGTCTGTTTCTGTACTTCGAAGAATTTGTCATAGTCGAAGGGACGACCGCAGAGGTCTTCGAGCTGTTTGATAGCGTGTTTAAATTCGCCGACGATGTACTGTTTAGCGTGTTTCGTTACAGGGAATTCATGGTTGAACGGTACGTCGATGTTGATGAGAGGTACGTTCAATTCTTTAGCCAAGTTTTCATACCATTTGAGCAAGGTATTGCAGATGTTGTTGCAAGTGAGGACAACATCCGGAAGGGGAATCGGAGAAGCCGGGGAGTTCTTGAGAGCTTCCGGCGTTTCGCCTGTCAGAGCCTGCTGTTTGAGGAGTTCCATGTAGCCCATGTTGACGCGGCAGTAGGAACAGATGTCCTGGTTGTAACCTTTGTTTTCAGCAACTTCGAGCATTGCCGGAGCACCGTGACGGGCACCGATACCAGCTGCATGTGTTTCCGGATAGACGATGGCGATGTCCATAGCCGTGCAAAATTCCGGAGGAGCGACAGAAGCGGACCAGCAAACGAGGCGGCCTTCTTTTTTCGCTTTACGTGCGTCTTCATCGACTTTCGGCAAGAAGTAACCAAGGGCTTCCTTGGAGCTCATGCTTTCAATATCTACTGTTTTTTCTTCACTCATGATTTTGTTCTCTCCTTTGACTTATTTTTTGATTTTATCATAAGCAATCAAAGCAGCTCCGAGGGCACCCACAGCTTGGGGATGCAGAGCGACTCTGACAGGGATACCTAATTCTTTCGATACGGCATCGACGACGCCGGGATCGCGGGAGCCACCGCCGGTCATGGTCAGGTCTTCACCGACACCGACGCGGCGCACGAGGGCGCAGGCCTTAGCGGCGATGGACTGATGGACACCGGCTACGATATCTTCTTTCGGGACATTCTTGGAAAGAAGGGAAATGACTTCCGATTCAGCAAAAACCGTGCAGGTACTGCTGACGGCAGCGGGATGCTTCGATTTGAAGTACCAGTCCCCCATTTCAGACATGGGGATTTCCAATACTTTCGACATGACGTCGAGGAAACGACCCGTACCAGCGGCGCATTTGTCGTTCATGGCAAACTGCATGACCAGACCCTGGCCATTCAATTTGATGGACTTGACGTCCTGACCGCCGATATCGAGGATGGTCGTCGTACCGGGGCATTCAAAGAGTGCCCCTTTGGCATGGCACGTGATTTCGCTGACTTCGCCTTTGGCGCAGCTGACATTGAAACGGCCATAGCCCGTGGCAATGATATTCGCCATGTCTTCAATTTTCAGGTTAGTACCTTTGAAGACTTCGTCCAGGACGCGTTCCGGACCGGTCGAACCGGTACCGATTTCAACGACGGCATGGGCGATAATTTTCTTGCCATCTTCCAAAATGACGGATTTAGAAGAAGACGAACCAACATCAATTCCGAGAGTATACATGATGGTCACCTTTTTTCACAAAAATCAATTCTGAAACGGATTGGGATTGCTGCGATTAATGGGCGCAACGGTTTGGACGTATTCGACGAGGATACCGGCGTCCGTGCTGGGGCGGCGGAAGTTGACGACGATGTCGTCCGTACCTTGAACGGCCTTCTTTTCCAGCATGCAGCCTTCTTGCTGGCCTTCCATGATCTGACGTACTTTTTCGACGTCGTCGACTTCAAAGGCAATGTGGGCAATGCCGCCCTTGCCGTGATTGAAGTCTTTCAGGACACCTTCGCGAGGGATGATGAATTCAATGGGCGTGCTGTTCTTATCTTTTTTGGTAAAGATGAGGTCGGCATGGTAGGCGTCGACGAAGCCGGAATAGTCGACTTCAAGGCCATTCGTTTCTATGAAATCACGAGCCTTTTCCAAGGTCGGAAGGACGATGCCGATATGGTGCAGCCGCATGGGATGCCACGGTTCGCGAAGCTTTCCTTTTTCGGCGCCCATGGTCTTTACGAAGGGATCTTCGCCGCGGCCCGTAATGGGGGCCGTCGTCTGAACGTATTCGACGAGGATGCCCTGGTTGGTCGAAGGACGGCGGAAGTTGACGATGATGTCGTCCGTCCCCTGCACGGCTTTCTGTTCCAGCATGCAGCCCGGGCACTTAGCTTCCATTTCTTTACGGACGCCTTCGACGTCGTCGACTTCAAAGGCGATGTGAGCGATGCCGCCGCGGCCACCGTTGAACTTGGTAAGGACACCGGAGTGCGGGATGATCATTTCAATCGGGCTTGCATAGTCACCGAATTTGGTGAAGATGAGGTCGGCCTGGTAGGCGTCGACATAACCGGCATAGTCGATTTCAAGGCCGTTATTCTGCATGAATTGGTGGGCTTTTTCTAACGTCGGCAAGACGATGCCTACGTGATGTAGTCTCATTGGTTTCATAGTAAAGTCTCCTTTACAGCAGAGATTTATTTTTTCAGTCCCATAGGACCGTCCTGGAAGAGGCGGGCATCCATGAGTTTCGGATTATCAATAATCGGCTTGAAGTCCATGTGAGCGAGGATATCTTTTTCGATATCGATGCCCGGTGCGACTTCGATGAGTTTCAAGCCTTCTTTGGTCAGTTCGAATACGCAGCGTTCCGTGATGTAGAGGACGTGTTTGCCGTTGCGGGCTGCATAAGAACCGTTGAAAGTAATCTGATCGACTGCTTTGATGAACTTCTTGGCTTTGCCTTCCTGGAGGATTTTGACTTTGCCATCTTCAACAGCGATTTTCAAGCCGCCAGCCGTGAAGGTGCCGCAGAAGTAAACATTCGGTGTCTGCTGGGAGATATTCGGGAAACCGCCGCAACCGGCAACGTTCGTACCGAACTTGCTGACGTTGATGTTGCCCGAACCATCGCACTGAGCCAAGCCGAGGTAAGCAATGTCCAAGCCGCCGCCATCGTAGAAGTCGAACTGATAAGTATGGTCGATAATGGCATCAGCATTACGGGACGAACCGAAGCGGGCACCGCCCTGCGGTACACCACCGATAGCGCCACCTTCGACGGTCAAGGTAATGGTATCAGCGATACCTTCTTCACCGGCAACGGAAGCAACGTATTCCGGAGCGCCGACGCCGAGGTTGACGACAGCGTTTTCGGTCAATTCCAAAGCACCGCGGCGACCGATGATTTTCTTAGCGCTCATGGGGAGAGCTGCGTCAGCAGCGCCTTCAGGAGCACGATGTTCGCCGCTAAGGGACGGATCATATTCGCAGTCATACGTCTGCTGATGGTCTTCCGGAGCAGCTACGACAACATAGTCGACATAGATGCCAGGAATCTTGACCATGCGCGGGTCGAGGCTGCCGTGAGCAACGACATCTTTGACCTGGACGACGACTTTACCGCCACAGTTGTGAACGGCCTGGGCTACGGAAGTGCTTTCAAAAGGCCCGATTTCTTCGTCCATCGTGATGTTGCCGGATTCATCGGCATAGGTGCCGCGGAGGAAAGCTACGTTAACCGGGAAGGTCGGGTAGAAAAGCTGTTCATGACCATCGACTTCAATCAATTTGACCAAGTCTTCTTTGGTTACGTCATTGAGCTTGCCGCCGAGCTGACGGGGATCGAGGAAAGTTTCCAGACCGATGTCGGTGAAGACGCCGAGCTTGTGACCTGCCAAGGCGCGGAACCAGTGGACCAACGTACCCTGCGAAAAGTTGTAAGCTTCGATTTTGTTTTCGACAGCCAGTTTACCGATAGCCGGTACTGTCTGCCAGTGGCCGATGATGGCACGTTTCAAAAGACCTGTATGTGCCAGATGTTCAGCAGCACGGCCGTCGCGTTTGCCCTGAGAACCTGCATAGATGTAGGTCAAGTTCTGCGGCGTGTTCGTGTCTAAGAACCGTTTTTCCAAAGCCTTGGTCAGTGCTTCCGGATGGGCGCTGCTGACAAAACCGATAGACGTAATCGTGTCATTGTCTTTTACGAGCTGAGCTGCTTGTTCAGCTGTAATGATTTCTACTTTTCTCATTACCGTAACTTCCTCCTGCTAAATGGAATGTATCGACGCTTCTGTCGTACTGCCTTTGTGAAAATTTTCCAAAGGTGAATTACTGACTAGAATGATATCATGGAAAATCAATAACGTCAATGAATAAATCGTGGCAAATTAGTTAAAATGCATGGAAAATGCACAAATCCATTCCACTTTAGAATTATAAATTTTGATATTTATAATTATTTATATAAAAGATAATCGTACCGCTTTCTGTCCACGAAAACAGCTATATATGGCCATATAAATGACATTCAAAGCAAATATTCCCAAAAATAAAATGATACTATTTATCATAAATTAGAAAACCCCTGTAAAATAGCCATGACCAAAAAGTACTGTTAAAAACCAAGCATGATAATTCGTTATAGTATGTGAAAAACGGCACTTATTCTTTCGTTATAGAATAGTTCGTAATAAGAACATTCATAATAAAAAAAAAGAAGCTGCCGCAAGATGCCCAAACGGCTTAATGCGGCAGCTTTTTTTACACTGCAGGGGAGGGGGCGCCACGTGGACGACCCGCTGGATATGGGGCGACGTTCTCCCCAGGATGGAAAAACATGGGTCATGTATAACGTCTACCTCACGTTTCAGGCGGGCTTGCCACATGCAAGCCCCTACAGAAAAAGGGACTGTCGCATGTGCGACAGTCCCTTTTTCCCTACCCTACCAGTACCTGTCCGAAGTAGACGATGGCACCTAAGAGGATGATATACGGTACATATACTTTCATAATAGCCTGGAGGATTTCGTTATCCTTGCCGGTCAGCGAGATGGCGCCGACGGCGATGGCGATACTCTGAGGCGAAATCATTTTGCCTGCACAAGTACCGGCCGAGTTGGCAGCAGCCAGCCAGGCTTTATTGGCATTGATAGCTGCAGCAGCATCGGTCTGGAGGTTCCCGAAGAGGACGTTACTGGACGTACCGGAACCGGTGATGAAGGTACCTACCGAACCGATGAGCGGCGCAATGGCAGGATACATCATCCCCGTCGCTTCGACAGCCGTGCGGGCGATATCCGACGTCATGCCGCTGTAGCCCATGACTTTCGCCGTAGCGATGACGGCAATGATGGTGATGATCGTATTGCGGAGGCCTTTGATGGTGTTCAGCAAGACGAAGAACATTTCACTGAAGCGGGCCGACTGGGCTTTGCCGCTGATGAAGGCAGCCAGGAGAATGAGGATACCCGGTGTATTGACCCAGATGAAGGTATAAGGTACGCCGCCCTGACCGGTATAGATGAGGACCGACGATTTAATAGCCATGAGCGGAGCATGGATGAAAGGAACGAGTTTCGACGTCAACAGTAAGAAGACGAAGATCAAGATGAAGGGCAGGCAAGCCAGCAGACCGCCGCGGAGCGGTACGTGAGCCGGGTTGATGTCCATGGCATATTCCGGATCATTGACAGGACGGAAATGGGAATAGACGACGATGAGGGCCATGATGACAATGGACGCACCCATGACAGCCAGTTCCGGGCCGACAAAAGACGAAACGATGAGTTCCGGCACAGCCAGACCCAGGGCCGAAAGCAGGGTGATCATGAAGACGCCTTTGAGGGCTTTCAGCGATCCGCCGACGATGGCGACGATGATGAATGGGCAAAGGATATTGAGCGGCAAGAGCTGCAAGCTGATGTATGTCGACAGCTGTACCGGATCGAGACCTGTCAAGTTAGCCAAAGTGCTGGCCGGAATACCAATGGAACCATACGTCGTAGGAACGGAGTTAGCGACCAGGCAGACCAGGATGGCCTTAATCGGGTCGAAACCCATGGCAACCAGCATCGAGGCCGGGATAGCGATAGCCGTACCAAAGCCGGCCATGCCTTCCATGAAAGCACCGAAGCCCCAGCCGATGAGCAGGGCCAGGACGCGGCGGTCCTTGCTGACCGTCGTCAACATGTGCTTGACGATGTCCATGCTCTTGGTGTACAGCGTCAGATTATACGTAAAGATAGCGGCGATGATGACCAGCAAGATAGGCCAGCATGCCAGGGCCACGCCTTCCAGAGCAGCCGTAGCGGCATCCATGCCAGGCATATGATACCAAGCCAGGGCGACAGCAAAAGAAATGATGAGTGCAATCGGACAAGCCTTGAAGCTTTGCATCTTCAAGAAGCCCAGCGAGATGATGAGCCACAGAATCGGTAACAGTGCCAATAAAAATACCATAATACAAATTCTCCCTTTCTTTGTTCAATTTTGAACTTACTATATGCTCAAAAACTATTAATAATTAAATAATTAATTCCCGAACAATATGATATTATTATATAATAGAAAAAGGGAATAAATCAACAGCTCAGTAATGCTATTAAAGTATAGGTATTGCCTCAGTTAGACGAAAAACGCAAGGATATTGTTCCATTCTGGCAGTCATTCTTATTTCAAGACCTTATTCTTTTTTTCACGTAGTAAGAGGCTGTCGCGCGTGCGACAGCCCCTTTTCTTTCCCTACTTCCCTTCCCGCTGTACGTAAACGACGCGCTGGGGATAAGGGATATCGATGCCATTGGCATCAAAGGTATCCTTCACTTTGGACATAGTATCGTAATAGACAGGGTAATAATTTTCCTTAGCGACTTTAGGAAAGGCAGCGATACGCACGGAGCTTTCGGCAAATTCACGGATACCAATTTCCAAGGTATCCGCATTGAGGATCCGCTTGTCTTCCCGGAATATCTGCTTCAGTAACTCAATGGCCTTATGGTGGTCATTCTGATAAGCGATGTCGAAGAAAAAAGTAATGTAACGATCTTCCTGGTAAGAGCTATTGGTTACCTGGGACGACGTGATGATAGAATTCGGGATGAAAATGGTCTTATTGTCCTTGGTCGTAATGGCCGTATTCATCATCTGTATCCCTTTGACGCTGCCTTCTACGCCGCCGACGGCAATCCAATCACCGGCTTTGAAAGGCTTGAAGATCAGGATCAAAAGGCCTGAAGCAAAATTCGACAGATTGTTCTGTAACGCCAGGCCGACAGCCAGGCCGAAGGCACCGAAAGCGGCCAGGAAGGAATTCGTCGGAATCCCCGCCTTATTCAGTGCCGACAGCAGGACCAGGGCCATGATGGCATAATAAATCAGCTGGCTGACAAAGGTGATGACCGTATGGTCGTAATTGGCATGAGTCATCATGCGGACAGCCAAGTTCTTGAACCCTCTGGCCACGTAGCGGCCAACGATGAAGATGACAATGGCATAGATGACATCCGGGCCGTGATTGAGCAAAAATTCCTTGAACTGGTCCAGCATCGTGACGCTCTGCGTGACCTGATTCTGGACATCGGCCTGGACGACATGGGCCGCCTGCTGTGCCGTATCAGCCGTATTTTCAGCAATATTCATAGTTGCACCCTCCTCTCGTGTGTGCTTCTATTATACCCGGGTTCGTGGCTAGTGGCTAGGGGCTCGGCTCTCCTGCTAGAAGAGCTGTCAGCGCAGCTGACTGAGAGGTTAACCTCTCCGGCCCTTCGGGCCACCTCTCCTATGAGGAGAGGTGGCCGACGGGGCCCTACGTTACAGTAACCGTTATTTCCTCATTATACTAGAAGCGGGCTCGCCACGTGCGAGCCCCTACAATTGCGCAGACAGGCGATAACTGATTCACGGCCTGTGACCTTGTGAATAAATGCATGCAAAAAAAGGGCTTGTCGCACATGCGACAAGCCCTTTTAAGTTGTTAGTGGTTAGCAAACGGTTAAAAATTTAAATTCCATTTCTACAGACTACAAACTCCATGCTGCAAACTATAAAGAGAAAGGGGCCTCGCATGATGGCAGAAGCCTTCGTGCGACAGCCCCTTTGCGAACAGCGGACTGCGAACAGCCAGCTGCGTTATGTAATTCTTAGCCTTCGATTTCGGATACGACACCGGCACCTACGGTACGGCCGCCTTCACGGATAGCGAAGCGCAGGCCTGCTTCAATAGCAATCGGTGTGATGAGTTCGACATCCATCTTGACGTTATCGCCAGGCATGCACATTTCCGTGCCTTCCGGCAGGTTGATGACGCCCGTTACGTCAGTGGTACGGAAGTAGAACTGCGGACGATAGCCGTTGAAGAACGGCGTATGACGGCCGCCTTCATCTTTGGTCAGGACATAGACCTGAGCCTTGAATTTCGTGTGCGGATGAATGGTGCCCGGTTTAGCCAGGACCTGGCCGCGTTCGACATCTTTACGGTCGATGCCGCGGAGCAAGGCGCCGATGTTGTCGCCTGCTTCAGCGAGGTCGAGGATTTTACGGAACATTTCAACGCCCGTAACGACCGTATCTTTCGGTTTATCGGCGAGGCCGACGACTTCGACGGGGTCACCGACTTTAATCGTACCGCGTTCGACACGACCGGTAGCAACGGTGCCGCGGCCTGTAATGGTGAAGACGTCTTCGACAGGCATCAGGAACGGCTGGTCTGTCGGACGCTGCGGAGTCGGAATGTAGCTGTCAACGGCATCCATCAAGTCGAGGATGGATTTTTCAGCTTCCGGATCGCCTTCGAGGGCTTTCAACGCAGAACCTACGATGATAGGAACTTCATCGCCAGGATAATCATATTCAGTCAGGAGGTCACGGACTTCCATTTCAACGAGTTCAATCAGTTCCGGGTCGTCGACCTGGTCGGCTTTGTTGAGG
>OLPH01003510.1_pt1 | contig 10814 bp, 10 predicted proteins | sample 1672951 | NCBI WGS metagenome assembly OLPH01 (sample SAMEA3136740, study PRJEB25190) | human gut metagenome
TTTCTGCTACAAGGCTACGGTACTTCTTCATATTTATCAGGTGAGAACCCACGCTCTAGGGGGAGGGATTACTCCTCGTATTTCTTGAAGATCACCGAAGCATTGTGCCCGCCAAAACCAAAGGTATTAGAGAGGGCTACTCTGATGGGTCGCTCTTGCTTATGATTGAAGGTAAAATTGAGGTTATAATCAATTTCGGGGTCTTGATCCTCCTCAGCATGGTTGATGGTAGGAGGAATGACACCTTCGTAAATCGCCATCACGCAGGCAAGTGCCTCAATAGCTCCTGCAGCCCCTAGTAGGTGGCCGGTCATCGACTTGGTACTGCTGATATTGAGCTTGTAGGCGTGCTCCTTGAATACCTCTTTGATGGCCTTTGCCTCGCTGATATCTCCCACTGGAGTGGAGGTGCCGTGGACGTTGATATAGTCTACATCTTCGGGTTTTAGTCCGGCATCATCAAGGGCATTTTGCATCACCAGCTTGGCCCCTAGCCCCTCTGGGTGTGAGGCGGTGAGGTGGTAAGCATCGGCAGAGAGTCCACCGCCCACTACCTCGGCATAGATGCGGGCTCCTCGTGCCTTGGCATGCTCATACTCCTCTAGGATAAGTGTGGCACTTCCTTCGCCCATCACAAAGCCGTCTCTACTGCCACTGAAGGGGCGTGAGGCGGTCTCGGGGCTATCATTGCGTGTAGAGAGAGCGTTCATGGCATTGAAGCCCCCTACCCCTGCTACGGTGATGGCAGCTTCGGCACCTCCGGTCACGATCATATCGGCCTTGCCGAGGCGAATGAGGTCGAAGGCATCAATGAGGGCATTGGTGCCCGATGCACAGGCGGATACGGTGGCGTAGTTGGGGCCGTGAAAACCGTACGCCATGCTGATATGCCCTGCCGCCATATCGGCAATCATCTTGGGGATAAAGAAGGGGTTGAAGCGGGGACCTCTCTCAGGATTGTAATCGAGCATCTCATCCTCAAAGGTCTTGATGCCACCAACACCACTGGTAAAGATCACGCCGATGCGGTTTTTATCGGCACTCTCTAGGTCGAGTCCACTATCTTTCAGCGCCTCCTCGGCACTGACGAGGGCAAACATGGTGTAGCGGTCGAACTTTCTCGCCTCTTTTCGGTCGAAATGCTCGGCCGGGTCAAAGCCCTTGACTTCACATGCAAATTGTGTCTTGTGCTTACTTGCATCCCAAAGTGTGATGGGGGCCGCTCCACTGCGTCCCGCTTTCATTCCCTCCCAAGTAGAGGCGAGGTCGCTCCCAAGTGGGGAGATGGCACCAAGTCCAGTGACTACTACTCTCTTTAGCTCCATAATATATAGTGTGTGAATATTTATATGTTGAACAACTTACTGACAACTCCAATATCAAAAAAGAGCCGAAGTGCCCCCAAAGGGTGCTACCCCATGCAGAACACTTCAGCCCCTTTTCTTTCCTCTCATAAAGACTGAAACACCAGCCTTTATGGAAGGCAGCAGAATGGATGATATGCAAGGCGCTGAGGGTGAGGGCGAAGGGAGCGTACTAGCGTACGTGACCAAGCCCGAATCCCGAAAGCAACACCGCAGGTCGCCATTCTGCAACTTCCTATTACTTTTGTTCGATAGCAGCTTGGATGTGGCTAATAGCGTCGCCAACGGTCTGGATGTTTTGAGACACCTCATCCTCGATGTTGATGTCAAAAACCTTTTCAAACTCCATAATAAGCTCTACAGTATCGAGAGAGTCGGCACCAAGATCATTGGTGAAGCTAGCTGCCTCAGTTACCTCGCTCGCGTCTACGTTAAGCTTATCTACGATGATCTCTATTACCTTGTCTGCAATTTCTTGTCTTGTCATGGCAAATCTTTTGTAATTTAGTTGTTGTCAATATCTCTAGTTGTATATATTCTCCGCAAATGTAGTTATCTTTGACAATGATAACTCATCAATTACGTCGCAAATATACACATATTCTGCACAACGGGTATATTGATGTGCATTTTTAACGTTATTTCATATGAAAACTATTGCAATATTTGCCTCAGGGAGTGGTAGCAACATGCAGAAGATAGCCGAATATTTCCAAGCTCACCCCGAGCTAGAGCTACAGATTGCCTGCGTGATCACCGACCAAAAAGAGGCGTATGTACAGGAGAGAGCCAAGACCTTTGGCATCCCCTCTCATTATCTGACCCGTGAGGAGCTGGGCTCTAGTAGCACCCTTTTGCCCTTGCTAGAGGGGTATCATGTGGATGCTATTGTGCTAGCTGGCTACTTGCGACTGATTCCGCCCTTTCTCCTCAGAGCCTACCCCGATAGGATCGTCAATATCCATCCCGCCCTACTCCCCAAATATGGGGGCAAAGGGATGCATGGGATGAATGTACATAGGGCGGTAAAAGCAGCAGGCGAGACCACCTCGGGGATTACTATCCATGTGATCGATGAGGAGTACGACCGTGGCACTACCCTCTTCCAAGCCTCAACAGAAATCTCCCCCGCCGATACGGCAGAGGAGATTCAGCAGAAGGTTCAGGTGCTGGAGCATCGTTACTTTGCCCCAACTATTGCGAAGTGGCTTACCACGCTTTGCTAAAGAGCGAAAGACGGGCCACTAGCCCCAGAGCACACCTGAATTGGTCGGGAGTACCTACGGTCAATGCCCCGCTGTGACCAAAGGTTTGGTAGGTACCACTTAGAAAGAAGTAGCAGTGCTGTCCCTCCATCGGATAGTACTGCAGAGCCGCCTGGTAGAGCTGTCTATTGAGCTGACTTCGCTCCGATTGGTCGTAGATCTTGGCGCGAGCAGTGTCGTAGATTCCTTTGAGTTGCAGCTGCCACTGAGGAGAGAAGCTGTAGCGAGCCTCTAGTACGGTGCTGAGGTTGTCGCACCGCTCTATCGCCTTGGCTGGAATGCCATGCCCTCTCAGCACACCTAGGTAATCGAGGTCAGAGTGGTAGTAGAGGAGGTCGAGATAGATATTAAAGCGACCAAAGTCCAGTTTTTGTCCCGTCCCGATGGTAAACATCTTCTTTCCCTTTGCCAAGGGGGCAAAAGCGACCGCATACCTTAGCTGAAGTTGGCGGTCGAAGTAGCTACTATTCCACGCCATCGCTCCCATAAGGGGAAAGCGCAGTGCCACAATATCATCGTGTCCAAAGGCCTCCCTCTGCTCCCGAGTACGGCTATTGGTAACCTGCAGAGCCAGCTCCTGAGTTGGTGAGAGCTGAAAAGAACTACTCACTCCCGTGAGGTAGCAGGTGATTTGATTGCCATACCAGCTAAAGTCGTAGACATCGATGGGGTACTCCTGAAACTCAAATCCCCCCACCAGCTTAGCATGCCGACCCACTGTCACCGCCACTCGGTCACTCGCCTGATACTTCAAGAAGGCGTAATCGATCGCATTGCTTAGGTTTTCGAGCCGATAGATCGTAGCATCCTTATTAAAACGCTGCACATACCGATAGGAGAGTTTCGGGGTGAACCGCCCCTCTACACCCACCATCAAGTGGTCAAAAGCGAAGCGACCGCCCGTCGTCTCCTTAAATGGCTCCACACCCTCTACTCGATACCCACCTCGGGTGTGTACCTCCAGATTGAAGTGGCGCCCACTCTCCTGAGCATTTCCCTTCACAGTCAATGAAATTAGGCAGAGCCCAACTAACCAAGCTCTTCTAAAAACTCTTCCCAACATAAATCTTACATCATTCGTATTAAGAGACAAAGCACACAAGAAATACAAAGAAGCGAATTACCTCATTCAGTGCTCTCTTTGCATCGCTTGGAGATCCTCGAGGGTAAAGGTGATGAAGACCATTGACATCTCGTCGTCTTCCTCTACAAAGTAGCCGATCAGACCATCGCCAAGGTCCACCATATCGCTATAGGCACTCATACCAGGATTGATCACCACTGCATCGCTCCACTGCTGGCGATAGGGGTCATAGCCGTAGAGGGCGCCGTCCCACCGCTTATTAGGTCCATACGGAAGCGAGTGGAGTAGCATCTTCAGTCCATTTTGCTCCATCAGAAGTGGGGCACCGTTACAGGCGGGGTCGTGCAGACCGGCATAGTCCTGAGTAGGTTGCCACGTCTTTCCCTCATCGTAACTGACTCTAAAGATACGATCTCCCTTGTGGGGGTTACGGATGCTCATCAGCACCGCTCCATCGGGCATCACGATCACCTTTGATTCATCGCCACCAGCATAGGCTCTTTCCGAAACCTGCCACGTCTCCCCCTCATCGTCGGAGTAGACCAGGTAGTTATCCAATCGGTAATTGGCATCGGGGCGAATAGCAGTGACAAACATGATACGACCACTCTCCGTCACGGCCCCTTGACCCGAAGCACAGAAGGCACTCCAGAATTGGCTCCTCTGTGGGTCGGTACATTCCGAGCCGTAGATAAAGTGGGTGATGTCGCGTGCGGGGCTCCAGGTGGCACCATCGTCGTCACTGGTCATCATATAGGTAGGCATCGGGGTATCGGGACGACCGTGCCAAAGCCCTTGCCCACCAATAAAGAGCATCACCAGCTTACCACTCTTCGCCTGCACAACCGCCACATCGCCATACCCTTTGCCGTGACCAGTGCCACGAATTAGGATCTCAGGCTCGCTCCAAGTCTTGCCATTATCAAAGCTGCGACGCTGTATAATGTCTATGTCCTCGGGGATATCGGTCTGATTGAACTTCCGTCGGTCGGCAAAAGCAAGAAGCACCCCACTCTGAGCCTTGTGAATCACAGGGATACGGTAGTTGCGACTACCTCCATCACCAGGCACAAATAGTGGCTTGTACGATCTGAAGAAACGGCGGAACGTCTCATCGCCCACCTGCTTTGCCTCCACAGTCTGTCCATTGAGCGACAGCTCCTTCATCCTACAGCGTAAGATGTGGTGTGGCGAATAGTGCTCGGGTGTAGCGAGGTTGGCGGAGAGGTAGAGTACCTTGGCCCCTTCGTACGCCTTTCCTGTTAGCGTTGCTTCGCACCAACTATTGAGTGGGTGAGTGGCATACTTCACTCGCCCCTTGTAATCATCCAAGTCACGCACCGCAAGAGAATCGGAGCTCAGAATCTCCAGACTCTCTATCAGTCGTTGGCTCTCAGTAGGAATGGCGAAACGGAGCTGTAGCTGATCGCTACGCTTCAGCGGCTCCTCTAGCTCAATGGCTAGGAGCGTCTTGTGCTGCGCTCCCGCCTCCACTCCGTGGCGAGAGGGATAAACCTTGATGCCCCCCTCTTGAGCAGAGAGTAGGCAGGTAGAAAAGAGTAGTAAGGTGGCGAATAGGAGTCCCTTTTTCGTCATCATATACTTATAGTGCTAGATTGTCCTTCTCAATATCCTTAAAGTAGCGGTAGGTAGCCACACGTAGTTCGCCACAAGCTGCTTCGTCGCAAACAATGATACCGTGAGGGTGTAGCTGTAGAGCCGAGATGGTCCACATCTGGCTGATGCCGCCCTCTATTCCTTGTTTTAGTGCCGTTGCCTTCTTCTGTCCGTTGGCAAGGATCATCACCTCATTAGCATCCATAATGGTGACTACGCCCACGGTAAGAGCGGTCTTAGGCACTAGGTTGATATCATTATCGAAGAAACGAGAGTTGACCTCGATGGTATCCGAAGTGAGGGTCTTGATGCGGGTGCGTGACGAAAGTGAAGAGCCAGGCTCATTGAAAGCAATATGCCCATCCTCGCCGATGCCTCCGATAAAGAGGTCGATGCCACCGTAAGACTTGATCTTCTCCTCATACCGCTCGCACTCAGCCTGCAAATCAGAGGCATTGCCGTTGAGGATATTGGTGTTCTCCTTCTTGATATTGATATGGCTAAAGAAGTTGCTCCACATAAAGGTGTAGTAGCTCTGCTCGTGCTCCTTAGGAATACCGATATACTCATCCATATTGAAGGTCACCACATGCTCGAAGCTCACCTTGCCAGCCTTGTTCATCTCAATCAGCTCGTGATACATACCGAGTGGAGTAGAGCCGGTAGGGAGTCCTAGCACAAAGGGCTTATCGGCAGTAGGATGGGCATTATTGATACGCTCAGCCACGTGGCGTGCAGCCCACTTAGCCAGCAATTCTTTGTTCTCTTGGATAATTACTCTCATAACCTTTCTTTATTGTATAGTAAAAAATAGCGATGGAGTGCAGCGGTACCCCCTTCTAGGGCACGCTCCCTTCTCCATCGCTTCTGTATCAAAATATTATTTCAGCACCGCTTCGGCCATCACCCGACCTAGCTCCCATGCGGTTGCTTTATCCTCGGCTGAGGGAGCTTGGGAGGGTCTGCCACCTTAGTCCACTTGCGAGCCTCAGCCCACTCCTCTAGTGGCTTGATGGTATTGGGGTTCCATGTGCCCGAACCAAAGACTGAATAGAGGCGGTCGGGGATATTGCGCTCTGCCAATTGGTAAAGCACATCTTGCACATTGGGCCACACTCCATTATTATAGGTAGGTGAACCGATGATGACGCCCTTGTAGCGGAATACATCGGAGATCACCTGCGAAGCACTAGAGTAGCCCATGTGATGCAGCACCACACGATTGACCCCGTGTGCCCCTAGCGAACGACCGATCTCCTCGGCCAGCTCTTCCGTATTGCCATACATTGAGCCGTAGATCACCACTACCCCCGGCTCTGCCTCGTAAGTAGCCATCTGGCGGTAGAGCTCCAGGACCTCAGGGATATGCTTCCGCCATACTACCCCGTGGATAGGGGCAATCACCTCGATATCCAGCTTCAGTGCCTTATCCAGCGTCCGCTGCACAAAGCTACCGTACTTACCTACAATATTGGTATAGTATCTATGTGCCTCGGGCATATAGGTAGCAAGGTCATGCTGCTCATCCCAAAAGCCTCCATCAATCGCGCCAAAAGCACCAAAGGCATCGGCCGAGAAGAGGGTCTTTTCCTTGGCATCGTAGGTAAACATTACCTCGGGCCAGTGCACCATAGGAGCGAAGACAAACTGTAGCTCACGGCTACCGATATTGAGCGGAGTCTTTTCATCTGCCTCCATAAACTTATCGGTGCATACGCCATACCCCTCGAGCATGGTCTTGGTCTTCTTATTGCCCACTAGAGTCACCTCGGGGTGCCGACGAAGCAGAAGACCGATCGAACCAGAGTGGTCAGGCTCCATATGCTGTACAATCAGGTAGTGCAGTGGCTCCCCATCCAAGGCACTATCCAGCTGCGAAAAGAAACGCTCCGAAAACTTTACATCTACGGTATCTAGCAGTACATTCTTCTCGTCTTTGATGAGATAGTTATTGTACGCCATACCGTGAGGAAGGGGGTAGAGATGCTCAAAGAGCGTCTGTGTTCTATCGTTTTGACCAAAGTAATAGGTCGAATCATTGATTTTGAGTTGATACTTCATATAGATAAAATAACTTTGCCTACACTAGGCAGGTAAATAACTACTTTTGGTATATGCTGTTGCCACCTCGGCGGTACTCCTTAATCGGCTGCTTGAAGCTATAGACAATCGAAGCTATCCCAATAATCACAAAGGGAATGCTGAGCCACTGGCCCATATTGAGGGTCATACCCTCCTCAAAGCCCACTTGATCGTTCTTCACAAACTCCACAAGGAAGCGCCCCACAAAGATCATCACCATCGCTACGCCAAAGATCAGCCCCTCCCGCTTCTGGGCATCACGCTTCCAGTAGAGCCACATGCAGACCGCAAAGACCAGTAGGTAGATCGCTGCTTCGTAGAGCTGGGTGGGGTGCGAAGGAGCCGAGAAGATAGGCTCTGCTCCTGCTTGCCACTGATGGATATTCTCAATAAAGCGGAAACCCCATGGCAGGTCGGTAGCATGGCCATAGATCTCGTGATTCATCAGGTTGCCGAGGCGAATCATCGCCGCCACTAAGCCCACCGGCACGCAGAGGCGGTCAAAGGTCCAAAGCATACTCTGGTGGCTCACCTTCTTGGAGTAGATCCAGATGGCGATCATGATGCCAATCACACCGCCATGGCTCGCCAGTCCCCCCTCCCACGTCTTGAGGATCTCAACGGGATTGGCCAGGTAGTAGCTAGGTTCGTAAAAGAGGCAATGCCCTAGCCTCGCCCCTACAATGGTCGCAATCAGCACGTAAAAGACCAACTGATTAAAAGACTTCTCGGTGAGGTTTTCGTGCTTCCACATCTTGGAGAGAATGGTCCCACCAAAGACGATCAGTCCTACAGCAAAGAGCACGCCATACCAGCCAAGTCGCAAGCCCCCCGATTGGAAGATGATCGGATCAACCGTCCAAGTAACTACGCCAAGCATCGCTCGTTAGAATCGCTTACCGATGGAGAAAATCGTATTCCAATAGACATTTGGGGCGTCATTATTGAGAAGGTTTCTGCCAACAACAGAACCCAACTCAAAGCTCCACGCACCCTTGGTGATCCAGCGGTAACCAGCACCCACACCGAGACCAAACTGATTGGCTTTCGACTTCTCAGTGGTCATTATATGCTCAGGATCATTCACATTAAGGGTACGATTAGAGACGTAGGTGTAATTGGTGTATGCCATATTACCCTCTACATAAAAGCCTCTGAGGGCATTACCGCTGGTATTCTTATAGAAATGCCAACGCACGTAAGGAGAGATCTGGAAGTTGCCCAAGGTTTCATCAGCCTGATCGTTGTCGTTTTTAATATTGAAAGAGACCCTACCGCCCACCGATAAGTCGGTATTGATAGTGTAGTCGTAAGCCACCTCTGGGTGAAGCATCACAGTAGAGGTGATAAGATTGAGCTTCACCTCGTGAGGCTTCTCGGTAAGTAACCTAAAGCCATTGTTGCCGTCATCGTAGCTAAGGCTAACGGTCTGTGCAGAAGCACCAAATGAGGCAAGCGCCACAACGGCAAGGGCAAGTATCCACTTTTTCATAACTATTTATTATGCTTAATCTGTTGATAAACTAATTTGTAACTATAATATCTCCTACAAATCTACTAAATTCCTATCATATTCCACTTCAATAGCGGTTATTTTATTCTCTGAGGCTCCTTAATAGGGTCAGTCGGACGAGTGGTCTGATAAATACCCCTCCAACATAGGGGCTGGAGTGGAAGTGATCGCATGAAAATTGTGTATCTTTGGAGAAAGATATTCATCATACCCATTTAATATATATATGAAACTACTGAGGTTTTTGCACAAATGGCTCGGCATATTTATGGCACCATTGCTGGTGATGTGGTTTTTCACCGGCTTCTTTATGATCTTCTTTAAGGAGTATCCTCGTGTGGAAAAAGAGCAAGCCTACAAACTCTTGGACCCGATCGGGGCGATTGATTCTCTACCAAACAGTGCTCAACTGCTTGATTGGTACCAGGCACATACTGCTTCGGGTGCACAGTTGAGGGGAGTCTCACTAAAACGAGAAGCGGGGAAAGCACAGCTCACTTTAGTGGGGAGCGAAGGAGAGGTGGCGATGGATCTCCTCACCCAGGAACTCCTGTCCGACACGCCAGCAACCCTCGAAGAGCTAGCAAAGAAAACAGCTAGGGTCACCGGCTATTCGCCAGCACAAGTGGACACCATATATCAGCTAACGCAGTGGCTACCCTTTGCTTCACGTAGGGAGGACCTTCCTTTTATCAAAATGTCGGTAGACGACCCCCAGTCCACCACTCTTTACTTCTCCGGTAAAAGCGGTCGGCTACTGCAGACTACCAAAAATAGCAATCGCCGGGCCTCCTACGTCAGTACTATTCCCCATTGGATTTACTTCTGGCAACTTCGGCAGCATGAAGAGCTTTGGCGCAACCTTTTTGTGGTGCTCAGCATCATCGGTTGTGTGATGATTATTTCGGGACTGATCGTGGGGGTGGTCTGGACGGTCAAGAGTCGTCGTTCCTCCAAACGCCGCTGGTCGCCCTTTACACTCAAGTCGGGGGCTTGGCTCTATTGGCACCATATTACGGGGTTGCTCTTTGGGCTAGTGATGCTCTCCTGGATGTTTAGTGGATGGATGACGGTACGACGATTGCCAAAATGGATCGCTGGTCCTAACCCTAGGAGCGAACTCTTTGCCCTCGCCGATAGTGGTGCAATTGCCCCAGATGAGGCACTTCAGTTTGGGCAAATTCTTGCCCAGTACCCCACTGCGAAGGAGATCTCCTTTGCCCACTATATGGGACAACCTTATTACCGATTGGAGATGGGAGAGCAGAGGGCAACCTATCTGGTAGTCAATGGAGAGGGGCTCTCTCCATTGGCATTGGATGAGGAGGAGGTGCTGAGTTATCTACAAGGCCTCAGCCTAGGTATTGAGGTGAAGAGTGCACGGATCTTGGAGCACTACGATGGGCACTATCTCCCGCAGCCAGGCGAAAGGAATTCGCTTCCCCTGCCTGTGGTAGAGGTGACCACGGGCGAGGGAAGCACACTCTATGTAGCTCTAACGGCACCTACTATAACGGTGCAGAATCGGGCGACACGGCTCAATGATATTGTCTACCACAAATTGCACTCCTATAAGTATCTGTGGGCTTATCACCACCCTACGCTCAGGATCTGCGTGATGTGCTTTCTACTCACAGGGGGCCTTATCGTTAGTGTCACCGGATTGGCCAACGCTTGGCGTGCCCTTAAGCGCTCACTGAAGCGACGCTCTAAGAGGCACAAGAGATAGCCCAGCATTTTTGTGCGTCTAGGCATCTTATCATAGAGAAGTATTTGCTTAAAAAGAGACCTTGGTAATCTGCTGATCAACAACACCATATAAAAGCCAAAACTGAGTTGCAACTAAGCAATTACTTAGTTGCAACTCGTCGATCGGTTAGTTGCAACTC
>OLPH01003515.1_pt1 | contig 10798 bp, 12 predicted proteins | sample 1672951 | NCBI WGS metagenome assembly OLPH01 (sample SAMEA3136740, study PRJEB25190) | human gut metagenome
GAACAGGGAAAGAAGTACCAGTGCCGAGAAATCAGTGGAAAGTGATGGAAAATCACCATGAGCCGATTGTATCAAAAGACGTCTTTGAGAAAGCACAGTCCCTGCAGATCAGATACACCAAGAAAAGCAAATTTAACAGGGAAACAACACTATTAGGTGGTTATGTAAAATGCGGGAATTGTCGCAGAAGCCTGACTTCAAGCAGTCCGGTTCATGGTCATATCCTTTATAGCTGTGCGTACAGTAAAGGAAAAGACGATACAGGGTGTTTTGCCGGGAAAGCTGATAACAAAATGCTGGAGCATATTGTACTGGCAGAAATAAAGACATATTTACGTCAGAATATCAGTCAGGAACAAATGCAGCAATCTATGAGAAAACAGCATGAGGACAGCATAGAAGCCTATAAGACGGAAAATGCAGATTGTGAAAAACGTCAGGAGCAGATAAAGATTCAGAATCGCCAGAATTATGAGAAGTATCACGAGGAACAGATGAATCAGAAACAGTTCATGGAAGCCAAGAAGCAGTTGGAAGAAGAAAGAGAACGATTGCAGAAACGTGTACAGGAACTGGAAGAACTGATAAATGGTGAGAAGGAAATCTTGATGAAAAAGAATGTTCCGGTGGAACAGATGTTGAAGTATTTGGGCTATGAAAAGCTGACACGAGAGATGCTGGAAGAATATGTGCAGGGAATATACGTGTATGATGATGGGAGAGTGGAGGTGAAATGGAAATAAAAACGAACATTACGTTTTTAATATTGAATATTTTTGAGCGTTATGGCATAATATTAAATGTAATAACAAATATACCGAGAATAAGAGGGTGAAAAAATGAGACTGTTAAAAATATTTATACAGAATATGCCACGTTTTAAAGGAGATATAGATATTGATTTTATTACTAAACAGAGAGTGGCAGAGGATGATAAAGAAAAACTGTTCCATGTCTTTTCTAACAGTAAAACTAGCATTTATACAAATCAGGCAATTTCATTTATAGGTTTGAATGCTTCTGGAAAAACAACGATATTGAAAGCAATTTCCTTTGTTATAAATTTGCTTAATAATGAAGCTTTGAATAATATTAAATCTAAAGAGATTTTAAATGATTTATCAGAAGGCGAAAAGGTTAAAATCATTAGCTTTTTTTATAATGATAATAGTATCTATAAGCTTGAAACAATTATAGCAAAAAAAATAAACCAGGTTGACAATGAAGAAAAATTAATTATTACGGAAGAAAGACTTTGGGAAAAAGATGCTAATAAAGTAAAAACAAAAAAAAATATATTTGATTTTAATGACTCGAATATAAGAATTGAAAGAAATGAAAAAGAACAATTTTTGTTAAATGATGTAAGTGTGATGATTGCGATAAATAAAGAAAAACAATCCAATTTTCCGGTAAGAGACATGTTAATGTGGACAAATCATAATATGTTAAATATTCTTGGAAGATTTCCGAAAGAATTGTTAACTTTTTTAGATCCTAGTATTGAGTATTTTAAATGTAATGTAGAAAAAAAATCTGCTGATATTCGTTTGAAATTTTATGGGTCAGAAGAAATCATACTCAATAGACCGAGTGAGATAGAAAAATATCTTTCATCAGGTACTATTAAGGGAATAAATGTTTTTATGAATGCACTTCTTTGTTTTGTGGAAGGTGGATACTTAATTGTTGATGAACTTGAAAATCATTTTAATGAAGAAATTGTAACTACATTAGTTCGATTTTTTATGAATCCAAATGTAAATAAAAATGGTGCTACTCTAATTTATTCTACTCATTATTCAGAGCTATTGGATGAGTATGAAAGAAATGATTGTATTTACATTGTCAGAAACCGAGGAGGAATTTATGCTGAAAATCTTTCACTTATTTTGAAACGCAACGATATTAAGAAGAGCGAAGCATATGAAAGCGGATATTTAGAAGGTACTGTACCAGTATATGAGGCATATATGGCATTGAAGAAAGTCCTTTCTAGTGTAAAAATAGAGGAGGATGAAGAAGAGAATGACTAAGTATACTGCCTGTATTTGTGAAGGAGGAGCTGAAACTGCAATATTGGATTTATTATTGGATCAAAATAAACTGATTTTTTCAAGAAATGATTTACTTGAGGGCGAAATCCTTAAGACAAGAAAAGGAAAGGATTTTGAAACGCGATATTTGAAAAAGGATTTTTCAGGTAAGATAACAGTATATAGAATACTTGATTCAAGAAGAGAAAATTTCAAAATAAGTAAAGCATATCAGCATAAAGTAGAGGTTGTGAATGTAATTACAGCACCAGAAATTGAAATGTTGATAATTTGTAATGAAGGAAAATATCAGGATTTTGAGAAGAAAAAGGGTATGTCGCCAAGTGAATATTGTAAATCTATTTTAAAAATGAAAAACGTCAAAAGTGTTTCGTTTGTCAAGGAGTATTTTTCTGATATATCAGTGCTGGAAAAAAGTCTTCATGAATATAAGAGATTATCTAAAGTGCGAAAAAGTGAAAAAACAATATATGATTTGTTGAGATCAGAAGATAATAAGAAGAAAATGGAAGGATAAAATTATAGCAATGACGTAACATCCTCCCCACTTACTTTGTGACAATTATATAACGTCCTCTATACAGAAATATGCGGTTTTAAGCCATTTTCGTGGTAAAAAAGCCGCATATTTTTTGTAGCAATGACTTGACATCCTCGGGAGCCTTATGTACGGCACAAAGTCTCTTTCATATGTGAAAGTTAAATGTTGGGTAGAGGGTGAAGATTTTCATTCACCCGGGTCTGTTACATTCATAAAAGGTGATACAGGATGGATTTCAGCTAAAGCTTATCAAAGAGGGCCAGAAATTCTCAAAAAAGCTTGGTCAGTGGGACTATTTTGGTGAACCAATCGGAGATTTCAATACAGAATATGCTTAACAGAGATTGCTCCATCAAATGTGAACTAAATATTTTCACATTTATACAGAAAAGAAAGATAATATATGAAAAATAAATTATGGAAAATAATGATCGTGAATAGTATCCTGATTTCAGCAATTACACTGTCAGGTAAAACAACGGTAAGCGTTCATGCAGGAGAAACAGATATTTCAGCAGAAAGCGAAGAGAATCAGCAGATTCCTCATTCCGAGGCCCTTACAGACTGAGACTGCAAAGGCATCCATGGAAAGTCCGACACCCAGCAGAAATAATTCAATGAAAACTGCCATAATAGAATGTTTCCCTTCCTTTAAGTTCAGTTTTGAATTCTTCCAGCTATAACAAATGTAAGGACGCCTGTCAATAATTTTTTTCATTAACAGCTTTTCATGAAATGCTTTTCTTTTGGCAGAAACACGCTATAATCTTAAGTAATAAAATAATTTTTTGAAAAAATTGTGTAACGTTTCACATAGATATATCGTCACATATGTGAAGGAGGATTACAGAAAATGTAAAAGAAGCATTCCAGCTCTGGAATTATGAGAATGAGCCAGAAAAGGCACAGCAGAAAGCAGAGGAACTGGCTGCGAAGAGTCATCTGATCTGGAGTGCGGAAAAATAAAAATGATTTCCTTTTGGCAGAGAAATTGAGTGTACAGTGAGGTATATTTCAAAGATGAAAGCGATTGGAATTGATATTGGAACAACTACGATCAGCGGAGTGGTTGTTGAAGTTGATGAAAGAAGACATTCAACTGTAATAGAGGCAAAGACAATACAAAATGGAAGTTTTATTAGAACTTCTAATGAGTGGGAACGAATCCAGGATGCAGAAAAGATTATCCAAAAGGCAAAGGTAGTCGTCGATGAGTTTATTGATAAATATCCGGATGCACACAATATTGGTCTGACCGGACAGATGCATGGAATTGTCTATCTGAATGCTGAGGGGAGAAGTGTAAGTCCACTGTATACATGGCAGGATGGACGTGGGAATATCTGTGATGATAAAACAGGAAAAAGTCTCTTAAAAGAGATCGAAGAGAAATGTCAGTACAAGGCTGCTTCTGGTTATGGACTTATCACACATTTATATAATGAAAAACATCATCTGGTTCCGATAGAGGCGAATACATTCTGTACAATCATGGATTATCTTGGAATGTGTCTGACAAAGAGAACCCATCCACTCGTACACGTCAGCAATGCTGCCAGTTTTGGATTTTTTGATGTGCAGAAAAAGTGTTTTGAAACGGACTGGTTGAATAAAATTAGAATGGACACTATAAGACTGCCGGAAATTTGTGAAGATATGGAAGTGCTGGGAATGTATAAGGATATTCCGGTAACAGTAGCAATCGGTGATAATCAGGCCAGCTTTCTGGGGGCAGCAGGCAGCGAAAATAATACATTACTGGTGAATATGGGAACAGGAGGACAGATTTCAGTTCTGACAGATCAGTATTTTGAGACGGAGGGAATCGAAGCGCGTCCATTTCTTGGGGGAAAATATCTTCTGGTTGGAGCCTCCCTGTGTGGTGGTAAAGCATATGCATTGCTTGAGAATTTTTTCAGGTCATTTATGAAGGAGGCAACAGGACAGGATATACCATTGTATGAAATATTGGGAAGACTTGCAGAAAAAGGAATGGACGCCTCAAGTAGTATGAAAGTGCAGACAACTTTTGATGGAACCAGAACAGATTCAGGGCTCCGTGGGGAAATCAAAAATATTTCATCAGATAATTTCACACCGGAATTCCTGACATATGGTGTACTGGAAGGCATGATCCGGGAACTTTATGATATGTTTGTTCAGATTGAAAAAGGCACGGAGATAAAGATTGTTCAGATGATCGGATCTGGTAATGGGCTCAGAAAAAACAAAGTGCTTTGTGAGATAGTTGAGAAAATGTTCGGGATGAAACTGACTTTATCAGAGTGCAAAGAAGAGGCCGCAACTGGTGCAGCAATCAGCGGTTGCTTATAATAATTCTATCAAAACAATTTAATGATTTCTAGATTTGTAGTAATATATAATCAAAAGGATAAAAGCAAAGTGAGGGAATAAAATGTTAGGATATTTGATCAAAGACACAACAGTTGAGGAGCGTAAAAAGATCGTAGAGGAATCACTGGGTAATATTTCAGCAGATTGTGACGGATGCATGTCAGGTCTTGCGGAGATGTACCAGGATTATATCGAGGGAAAAAGAGAGATCCGCGATATCAATATGGAATTCAATGCTCGTTATGTCAGAGAAGACATGGACAAAGAGGAGCGAAGAAGCTGTCCGATGTGATTTGAGCCGTATAGGCAGAATTCTTATTCTAAAATGTGGACTGTGGGGAAATCGTAATGAAGAAAAAATTAATTAAGCCGTTTGCAATACTGCTGGCAGTCTTTCTGGGATTACTGGAGGTGGGATGGCGTTTTTTTAACATGGTGGTCTGCTGCAAAAGAGGAGAGCACAAAAAGGAAAGAAAGAAATGGTTTGAACTATCTCATATCAGGGAAAATCATCCCAGGAATGGTTATGCAAGAGTATATAATGAGAGTAAGGCCTGGTGTCTTGAACAGAAGATGCAGGACTGTTATATCAAAAGCATTGACGGATTAAAACTGCATGCATTATATCTGCCGGCAGAAGATGCAAAACGGATTGTTATATTAAGCCATGGATATCGCGGCAGCCGGTTTGGCACATTGTCATTTATGGCAAAATATCTGCATGAGCATCAGTGTGATGTCCTGTTTATAGAACATCGCTGCTGCGGTGACAGCGAGGGAAAATATATCACCTTTGGAGCAAAGGAACAATGGGATGTGCAGCAATGGGCAGTCTATGTATCTGAACGAAACAAAGAGAAGCTTCCGATTTATCTGTACGGACAGTCCATGGGGGCAGCTGCTGTACTGATGGCATCAGGACATACGCTCCCGGCGGAGGTAAAAGGCCTGATCGCGGACTGCGGTTTTCAGTCTATGGAAGGACAGATGCGAGATATGGCAGCTAACTGGTTCCACCTGCATCATATCCCACTGCTTCTGATAGAACTGGACTGGTTCTGTTCTCTTCTGGCAGGATTTCATATGAAAGATGCAGACACTGCCGAAGCCATGAAAAAAAATACAAGACCGGTTCTCTTTTTCCATGGAGAGAAGGACACCTATGTGTATCCCAATAACTCTTTTCAGAATTATATGCTCTGCAGGGCAGAGAAGGAACTGGTGATCATACCGGGAGCACGGCACCTGTGCTGCGCTTATGTAGATCCGGAACTGTATCAGCACAAGATGATGGAATTCTTTGAAAAATACGATTAAACTGAGATAAAAAATCCTGACCGGGATTTATCAGACATAGTACATAACAGGAAAAATACCTTTAATCTGTTATGTTAAATGCATGATAAGTCCCGGTCAATTTTTTGTAAAGTGTTCATTAAGTCTTGGGGGTACTGGTATTTCCTGCGAAGGTATGATATTTTTGCACCTGAAGCATATATACAATGTTTTCTGTCTCGGATAAAGAGGAAAACCGGGACAATGGAGGTTATCTATTATATGAGAAATTATTATCCTTTGACGGCAGCTCAGAAGATGCATCATAACTGGATCATGGATTATGGTACACAGCAGGTATCTGGCGTAAGTGTTGTGGCTTCTGTACAGGCAGAACTGGATTTTGGATTATTAAAAAAATGTATTCAGATGGAAACAGAGCGTTCAGGCTGTACCAGAGTCCGTTTTACAAAGCCGGATAAAGATGGAAATGTAAAACAGTATATAGAGAAGCAGGATTCGCGAGATATTGAGCTGAAGGATCTGTCGGGAATGGAAAGTCTGGCAAAGGCAGATGAGCTGATGCAGCAGTGGGCTTATGAAACATTTGACGGAGATAATATCCCGATGTGTGAATTTATTATGCTGAAGCTTCCGGAAGGATACAATGGTTTCTTTTTACATATGGATCACAGACTGATCGATTCCTGTGGGCTTGTAGTTATGATTGAAGACCTGTTCCAATTATATACGCATTACAGATATGGAACAGCCTGCCCGCAGGAGCTGGTAGATTTTGAAACAGTCCTGAAAAAAGATCTGGCAAAAGCGGGCAATGAAAAGCGTTTTGCAAAAGACAAAAAATTCTGGGATGACCAGTTGGATGCATTGGGCGAGCCGTTATATTCTGATATACAGGGACCAGCCGTATTAGAGGAAGCAAGAAAACGTCATGGAAATCCGAAACTTCGTGCTTCTGATATTGAGATGAACGAGCTGTTTGTTGCAGTAAAGGATTATCATCTGGAACCTTATGCAACACAGAACCTGATGGATTTCTGTATGAATCATCAGCTCTCTATGACGAATCTGCTTCTGCTTGGTATTCGTACTTATCTGTCAAAAGTAAATAATGGACAGGAAGATATTACGATCCAGAATTTTATATCCAGACGTTCTACCCATGAAGAATGGACTTCTGGAGGAAGTCGAACCATTATGTTCCCGTGCAGAACAGTGATCTCACCGGAAACAGATTTTCTTTCGGCAGCTTATGAAATACAGAATATGCAGAATCGAATTTATATGCACAGCAATTATGATCCGGCATTTATTGTGGATGAGATGAGAAAAAGATATCATACACCGGAGCATACCAGTTATGAAAGCTGCTATCTGACCTATCAGCCAATGCCGGTGAAGGTGGAGAATGAAATGCTTGGAACCATACGCCAGCATGCCAAATGGTTTGCAAACGGTGCCGCAACCAAAAAAATGTATCTGACCGTATCGCATACTGAGGATGGTGGCATGAACTTCTCCTATCATTATCAGACTGCTCATCTGGAAGAGCATGACATGGAACTGCTTTATTATTATATGATGCGTATTCTTTTTAAGGGGATTGCAGAGCCGGATATGAGCATCGGCGAGATTATGGAACAGGTATAGAAATCAAAAATAACAGGAGGATATGAGATGAATCAGGAAATGGAATTTAAAAATATTGTAGCGCAGTACAGCAAAGTGAAACCGGAAGAGATGACGGGTGAAATGAGATTCCGTGAAGATCTGGGATTTACTTCTCTGGATTTCATGTCTTTTCTGGGAGAGCTTGAGGATACCTTTGACATTGAACTTGAGGAAACCGAAGTGACCCAAATTACAACTCTTGAGGAGGCGCTTAAGCTTCTGGAGGAGCTTCAGTAAGAATGAAGCTGTTGTCCGCAGAAAAGTGAAGGAGGAGAAAGACATGCTGATCAGGGAGATATTAGAAGAAAGTGTACAGAAATTTGGCGAAGTCAAAGCAGTAAAATGGCTTAACAGGAAAGAAGTTCTGGAGAGAAGTTACAGCGAAATGTTGAGAAACGTGATTTCCATCAGAAAAGGACTTCTTGCAGAAGACTTTGCGGGAAAGCATATTGCATTGATCGGAATCAGCTCTGTAGAATGGATCGAAAGTTATCTGGGAATTATTACAGGATGTACTACAGCGGTGCCGCTGGATGCAGCACTCCCATGTGAAGAACTGATCGATCTGATAAACCGATCCGATTCCGAAGCACTCTTCTTAAGTCCGAAACACAGACCATATCTGGAAGCGTTCCTTGCAAACTGTCCGAAACTCCAGAAAGTATGGATGCTCCAGGAAGAGGTGGAGGATGTACCTTCAGGTGTATACAGTATCAATGAGCTGAGAAACACGGGAATTAGTGCATCGGCAGATGCTTCCTGTCCGGCAGCAGAAGATATTGCGACGATTATCTTTACTTCCGGAACGACAGGAAAGAGCAAAGGGGTTATGCTGACACAGAATAATCTGGCATCCAATGTTGAGGCAGTTAAGATTTCAGCAGAACCCGGAACTGCCATGCTCAGTGTACTTCCAATCCATCATGCATTCTGTCTTGTCATGGACTGGCTGAAAGGTTTCTCTCAGGGAGCAACTATCTGTATTAATGACTCTCTGCTTCATATGGTCAGAAATATGAGTATTTTTAAACCCGATATCATGCTCATGGTTCCGATGATGATTGAAACAATTTATAAGAGACTGTCAGCAGCTGATCCGCAAATCCCGAAGGCAGTTCTTGCAGAAAAAGTTTTCGGTGGAAAACTGCAGACGATTTTTACCGGTGGCGCACATCTGGATCCGTACTATATTGACCGTTTTGCAGAGTATGGTGTTCAGATTCTGGAAGGATATGGCATGTCAGAATGTTCTCCTGTTATCAGTAATAATACACCGGAAAATCATAAGCCGGGTTCTATTGGAAGACCACTTGAGAATGTGGAGATAAGATTTGAAAACGGTGAGATTCTGGTAAAAGGCACAAGTGTTATGAAAGGGTATTATCAGATGCCGGACGAGACAGCTGAAACACTGAAAGATGGCTGGCTGCATACTGGCGATAAGGGTTATATGGATGAAGATGGATATCTCTTTATTAATGGCCGTGTAAAAAATCTGATCATTCTCTCCAATGGAGAAAATATATCTCCTGAGGAAATCGAGAACAAGCTTGCATTGAATCCGCTTGTGGGTGAGGTTATTGTAACAGGTGAGGACAATGGTCTTACAGCCCGAATTTATCCGGAACAGGCAGTTGTGGAGGCAAAGGCACTGGATTCGGAGATGATTCGTTCACAGCTTCAGGAATTTCTGGATGAATACAATAAAAATCAGCCGACCTATCGTCGTATTACAGGCCTGGTGATCCGGAAAAATCCGTTTATACGCAGCACGACAAAGAAAATCAGGAGACAGGATGTCCTGATCGACGAGCCACAGGCATAATAAAAACCCGTTTGAGTGAATTTCTCAGACGGGTTTTTATTATGTCTGTTTATATGCAGGGCATTCAGGATAAAAGAGGCAGCATGCCAGACAGGAAAATCTGCGTCAGAATCCCTGCAATGACTTCTGGTGCAAGATCAAAATTATCCCTTGTCCATTTGTGAAGGACACCGATCGTACTGCCGATCGCACAGGTGATCACGTAAGATATTTCCTCTTTTGTATGCCTGCCGGGTCTGGCACTGGAGGTAGTAGCGGTGACATAGTGATGAAGCATAGTCAGCATTTTTTCAAAGAGATCATTTCCATGAGGCGTACTCAGAAGACTGGAAAGAAAAGGATTTTCCATTGTATAACGGCAGATCGTCAGAAAATAGGACTGACAGATATCGTGGTCATTTTCAGGATGAAATTTTTCCATTATGGAGAAAACATCATGGATTGTCTTTTCTTCAACAGCAGATACAAGAGAGGGGATGTCCTGATAATGATTATAAAAAGTGCTTCTCGCGATACCGGCTGTTTTTATGATATCGGATACAGTGATCTGGTCAGTAGTTTTTTTCTTTACAAGTTTAAAAAAAGCACCCAGAATAGCTTCATCCGCTACAGAATATCTTTCATCAGAAACTGGATTTTGCATAGTCACGATTCCCTCCCACATCTTATCAATAAATATAATAAAGTATAACACAAATCCAATAGTATAAGAACAAGAAAAAACAGTAACAAGCAGTTTACGCTTCTGGTAAAAAAATAACGATAATGTTTAGAAAATAACAAGATTTTGGGGCCTGTAGAAATTAAAATTTATAAAAAAAGCCAATCTTTTTGATAAAAATATACAATAATATCTGGATAAAATGAGTGCTTTGTGCTACATTTATATAGACAGTAATTATAGAACCAGATTATCAGATTTTTATTGTTTTTTTCTTAACAGTGCAGAGGAGGAAAAGAAGGATAAAAGGCGATAAGTATACAGGTTCAAATATTTCATAAGGAAGGTGAGCAATTGGAAAACTATACTAAGTACAAGCTGAAAAGCAGTGA
>OLPH01003516.1_pt1 | contig 10798 bp, 9 predicted proteins | sample 1672951 | NCBI WGS metagenome assembly OLPH01 (sample SAMEA3136740, study PRJEB25190) | human gut metagenome
CCCGTGGCCCAGCCCGACGGCGGCGACGAGATCTATCTCGCCTTCATCATGGATATCGGGGACAAGAAGCAGGCGGAGGAAGTCGCTCAGCAGAACATCCTCCTTGAGCGCCAGCGCCTCGACGACGAACGCTACCGGACCATCGTGGAGCAGACGGACACCCTCGTCTTCGAGTGGAACCTCGAAACCGATACCCGTTACATCTCGCCGGAGATCGTCGCCCGTTTCGCCGGGAACTACGACCACCGTGATCTGATGCACGTCTGGCGGGAAGACCTCGTGATCCATCCTGACGATCTGCCCCTGCTCACCGCCTTCCTCAAGGATTCGCGCATCCAGCGCTATACCGAGATGACCGCCCGCTTCCGCAAGCGCGACGGCGTGTACATCTGGTGCAAGGCGGCCCTCACCTGCCTGCACGACGACAAGGGCAATCCCAAGCGCTATATCGGCACGCTCAACGACGTCGACAGCGCGACCCGTTCCGTGCTCGCGCTCAAGTACCGGGCCGAGTTCGATCTCCTGACCGATCTGTACAACATGCACACCTTCTACTCGCAGGCGGCACAGGCCGTGCACGCCTACCCCGAGCGCCGCTACAGCATCGTCCGCATGGACATAGACCGCTTCAAGGTCATCAACGACCTGTACGGCCTTAAGGAAGGCGACAAGCTCCTCATCGCCATCGCGGATCTGCTGCGGGAAAAGATGGCCGGGACCCACAGCGTCTACGGGCGCCTCGGCGGGGATGTGTTCTGCCTGTGCGTGGACTACTCCCGTGAGCGTATCCTCGCCCTCATCAAGGAATTGACGGACAGGCTCGCCGACTACCCCTTGCCGTACAAGGTCGTGCCTTCGTTCGGCATCTGCGAGGTCGACAACATAGACACGCCCATCAACGTGCTCTGCGACTGGGCCAACCTCGCCCTCAAGACGATCAAGGGGAATTACCTGAACAGCTACGCCTTCTATGACGGCAAGCTGCGCGAGAGGATCCTTGAGGAAAAGAAGATCGAAAACCAGATGCACGACGCCCTTCTGCAGGGGCAATTCGTTCTGTACCTTCAGCCCAAGGTGCACATCCCGACATCGCGCATCATCGGCTCGGAAGGGCTGGTGCGCTGGATACACCCCACCGAGGGGCTGATGCCGCCGGACCGTTTCATCCCCTTGTTCGAGAAGAACGGCTTCATCATCCGGCTGGATGAATACATCTGGGAGCAGGCCTGCATCACCTTGCGCCGCTGGATTGACCACGGCCTCACGCCCACGCCCATCTCCGTGAACATGTCGCGTATGCATATCCACGATCCGCGCCTGCGTGAAAAGCTGCTCGACCTGATGCGCCGCTACGAGCTGCCGCCGCACCTCCTCGAACTGGAACTCACCGAAAGCGCCTTCCTCGAGAACGAAAGCGGGCTCTTCGAATCCATGAAGGCCTTGCAGGCCTTCGGGTTCCAGTTCTCCATGGACGATTTCGGATCAGGCTACTCGTCCCTGAACATGCTCAAGAGTATGCCCGTGGACTTCATCAAGATCGACCGAGGATTCCTCAACGAGGTCGTCACGACCGAACGCGGCAAGACGGTCATCCGGTTCAGCATTTCCCTCGCCCGAGAAATGAGCATCAAGGTCATTGCCGAAGGCGTGGAAACCGAGGAACAGGCCGCTTTCCTGCTTCAGGCCGGATGCGCCTATGCGCAGGGCTATTTCTATTCGCGCCCCCTGCCCATCCCGCAGTTTGAGGCGTTGGCCTTTGGGACAGAACATCCTTTCCCCGTCGCCCCGAGCATCAAAGCCCTTGCCGAAAAACTGGAAAAAGGCTGCACATGATGGAATGCCTCCTGCGGAAACATACCTCCGGAGGAGGCCTAAGCCCATAGCGCAACCCTATCAGAGTACCGCCATTTTTCTGTTGCCAGAGCCATAGGATCCCATTAGAATCTATCGGTTGGACGAACAGTGTCATAATATCCCACCGACAGAACGTCGGTCTCCGCCATTCCGCGCCGGCTCCCCGTAATCAGGCCTCCTATGAAAAAGAAACTCTTCAGGACCCACGCCTTCATCACGGGTATCGTGCTTATTGGGTTCATTTGTATAACAATCATTAACTACTGCACATACAGCGTCGTCATCAGGGATGACATCAGGAATATCTCCCGCCTTACCTCCCTGAACATCTTTTCTTCCATCAGTAACGAACTGACCAAGCTGATTTCCGTCTCCCTGACAATGGCCAACGACAGCTTCCTCAAGAGCTGGCTCCGGGGAGAGAATGATTCACCGGAACAAATTGCGGAACTGCAAGACTACCTCAACGGCCTGAAGAGGAAATACGACTACAGTTCGGTGTTCCTTGTTTCGGCAAAGACAAATATTTACTATCATTATAACGGAATAAATAAAGTTGTCAGCAGGGATGACTCCCACGACGTCTGGTACTACAACTTCGTCGCTTCCGGGATCCCCCACCGGCTTGAGGTCGACACCGACGAAATGGCCCGCAATGAGCTGACCGTGTTCGTGGATTGCCGTATCGAAGACGATCACGGCGAACTCATGGGCGTGGTGGGCGTCGGGGTCAAAATGCGTGAATTGCAGCAGATCCTCGCCTCGTTCGAGCTCGATTTCGATCTGACGGCGTTCCTCGTCAACCGCGAGGGTGTGGTACAGGTCCACACGTCCGACGCCATGATTGCCAACGCCACCATCGACGATCTGTTGCCCGTATCCGAATACCGCAAAAAGATCTTCACCAAGAGCCGTGTGGAAAGCTCGTGGTACAAGTACAACGGGCAGGAAACCTGCCTCGTCACCCGTTACATCGACGATCTCGACTGGTATCTCATCGTGGAAAAAGATACCGCCATCATTAAGGAATCACTTCTTTCGCAGCTTTGGAAGGACATCCTCGTCGTGGCGTGCATCATCATCCTGATCCTGCTGCTGGTTTCGGGGACCGTATCGCGCTACGACAAATTCATGACCCTGTTTGCCACCACGGACAAACTCACCGGGCTCATGAACCGGGAACGCTTCAATGCCATCCTGAGCCGGAAACTCTGGGAGCGGCCTCTCGTATTCATGTTCGACGTGGACCACTTCAAACACATCAACGATACCCGCGGCCACCTTTGGGGCAATGAAGTCCTTGCCCGTGTGGGGCATAAGGCTGAGGAAATCGTCGGTAAGGCCGGTTGCGTGGCCCGCTGGGGCGGGGACGAATTCATCGGCTTCATCGATGCGCCGGGCGACGCCGAGGAAACCTTGAGATGCCTTCTGGAAAGCGTGCGCGATCTCGATAACCACGTCACCATCAGCATCGGCGCGACCCGCATCAACCCCGAAGACGACATGGACGCCATACTCATGCGCGTGGACGACGGCATGTACCGCTCCAAAGCCGAAGGCCGCGACCGCATCACCTACGTTTGAAGCCCAAGCCGATTGGGAACCTCGATCCCATAGGCTTCACGGAAGGAAGCCCTATGCTGGAGCAGGAAAAGCAGATCCGCACCGCCAGGGAAAAGCCGAGGCGGACGCCGTCATGGTGTACGGTTCCTTCACGCAGGATGGCGGAAATGCTTATTCAACACGGCAGATGCGGGAGCCGGATGTTCCTTACCGATGACGCGCCGCAGGATCATGGAAGCACCGATGGAGGGGAACACCACGGCGGAAACAGTGGCGCTTTCCATCATAACGCCGCCCCCATTCTTCCACATAAGGTTATGTTCTCGGCGTGGCTGATGAGGAAGTTACGTTTGCGTGTGTGAGGTACACCATACCGCGCGGGCAGGACAAGATCCCGGCGAATCACCGCAGGCACATCGGAAACCGTGCTAGCATAAGATGACAGCGCTGAGGCTGGGGGATATCGCTGACGCCATAGCACCTCTGCGCTCCTTAACGCTCATCTCCTTTGTAACAAGTTGATAAGCAATGCTATTCGTCCCTCCCGTTCCGCTGGGAGGCCATGTCCAGCAAATATGCGGCCATATCGCAGGGTTCCATACGCTCCCCATCCATGTACGGGGCATGGAGCATGTGCGTCCCCGGCAGAACGGAAACGCACTGTGCGGGGCAGCCGCACACAGCCACCCGGATATCGGCTCCGGCCTCGTTGTCCGTGAGCACAATGCTCCCATCGAAAGCGCGCATGGCGGACAGCACCCCCCTGAACCATGCCACGCGATCGTATCCGGAGCGGCATCCCCCGCAATACTTCACATGGAGGGAAGGCATGGCCCGTCAGCCCCTTTCCACCAACATGGCGATCCCCTGCCCGCCGCCGATGCACAGCGTTGCCAATCCCCTGCTCTGCCCCTTCCGCTTCAGCGTATGCAAAAGCGTAACGAGGATACGCGCACCGGAGGCACCGATAGGATGCCCAAGGGCAATGGCACCACCGTTGACGTTCACGTTATCAAGGCTGAAGCCCAGCTCGCGGCCCACGGCGAGGAACTGGGCGGCAAAGGCTTCGTTGGCTTCGATCTGATCGAGATCGGCCACTGTCCAACCAGCCTTTTCCAAAACCTTGCGGGTGGCGGGGATGGGGCCAAGGCCCATCACGTCGGGTTCCACACCGGCACTGGCCCAGCCCACAATGCGGGCGAGAGGCGAAAGGCCCCGTTCAGCGGCCAGTCCGGCATCCATGAGCACCAGAGCCGCCGCGCCGCTTACGATGCAGGCGGTAGTCAGATGCAGCAGGTTCTCGTCCAGTTCCGTCACCACGCCGTCCTTCTTGAAGGCGGGGCGCAACTTGCCGAGCACGTCCATGGTGGTGCCGGGACGGGGGAACTCATCACGAGCGAAGTCGAAGGATTTTTTCTTCTGCTCCACGTGTACGGGCACGATTTCTTCATCGAACACGCCCGATTCCAGCGCGGCTGCGGCCCTCTGCTGGGAAAGCACGGCATGGGCGTCCAGTTCTTCACGGGAAAGATGGTAGCGGGCCGCCACGTTCTCGGCGGTGATGCCCATGTGATAGTCGTTGAAAGCGTCCCAGAGGCCGTCCCTGATCATCTCGTCCACAAGCTTGACATCGCCCATGCGGCCCCCCCAGCGTGCGGAGGGCAGGACATAGGAAGCCTGAGACATGTTCTCCATGCCGCCTGCCACCACACAGCGGGCCTCTCCGGCGCGGATGGCCAGCGCGGCTTCCGCCACGGCCTTGAGGCCGGAACCGCAGACCTTGTTCACCGTCCACGCCGGGATCTCCACGGGGATACCGGCCTTGACGGCGGCCTGACGCGCGGGGTTCTGGCCCAGCCCCGCTTGAAGGACGTTGCCCATGACGACTTCTTCCACCATGCCGGCATCCACGCCACCCCGGGAAAGGGCCGCGCGGATGGCCACGGCCCCCAGCTCGACGGCAGGGACGGAGGCGAGAGAACCGCCGAAACTGCCCAACGCGGTACGGGCCGCGCTTACGATGACCACTTCACGCATAATGACTCCTGTCCGGCACAGTGCCGGCTCTCCAAGGGCTTTCGCCCGATGATGCGCTCTTTGCGAGCGATATGTTCCCGACGGCTTAGTAGCGGAAGAACCCTTCACCGCTTTTGCGGCCCAGCTTGCCCGCCCGGACCATCTTGCGGAGCAGGGGCGCGGGGCGGTACTTGCCCTCGCCCATCTCGTCGCGGAGCAGCTCCATGATGGCGAGGCACACGTCGAGGCCGATGAGGTCGGCCAGAGCCAGCGGGCCCATAGGGTGATTGGCTCCGAGCTTCATGGCGGTATCGATGTCCTCAGCGGAGGCCACGCCTTCCTGCAACATGAAGACCGCCTCGTTGATCATGGGGATGAGGATGCGGTTGACCACGAAGCCGGGGTATTCATTCACGGTGACCCCCGTTTTGCCCAGCCGTTCGGAAAGCGCCTTGGCGGCTTCGTAGGTCTCGTCGGAAGTGGCGGCGCCGCGGATGATCTCGATGAGGGCCATGCGGGGCACAGGATTGAAGAAATGCAGGCCCACCACCTTGTCGGGCCTGCCCACGGCGGAGGCCACGGCGGTGACGCTCAGGCTGGACGTATTGGTGGCGAGGATGCAGCCGGGGGAAACGATGCCGCTCAGCTTCGAGAAAATAGAACGCTTGACGCCCAGATCCTCCACGGCGGCCTCGATGGCCACGTCGGCCTTGGCGGCATCCTGCATGTCCAACGTGCCGATGATGCGGGGGAGGGCCGCATCGCGGTCTTCGGCGGGCATCTTGCCCCGGGCCACGAGCTTGTCCCAGGCGCCGGCGATGCCCTTCAGCCCCCTGTCGACGAATTCCTGCTTTATATCGTAGAGATACACGGTGAAACCGTTCAGCGCGGCCACCTGAGCGATGCCGCCGCCCATGGTCCCTGCACCTATCACAAAAAGGGTCTCCATAACCATCTCCTTTTCGGCATGAAACCGTTCGTTGACCTGTCCCGTTTCCATCACCCGAGGACGCCGGACGCGATGACCATGCGCTGGACTTCGCTCGTTCCCTCATAGATCTGGGTGATCTTGGCATCGCGGTACAAGCGTTCCGCAACAGATCCTTGTAAATAGCCGCTGCCGCCGCATATCTGCACGGCTTCCGAAGCGCACCACACGGCCGCTTCCGATGCCACGAGCTTGGCCGCCGAAGCTTCCGCGCGGAACCTTTTCCCCCCGTCGCGCAGGCGGGCCGCATACAGGGTGAGCTGGCGGGCGGCTTCCACCTTCGCCCACATGTCCGCGGCCTTCCAGCGCAGCCCTTGGAAATGCTCCAAAGTGCGGCCGAACTGGCGGCGTTCCTTGAGCCGCACGCACGCCTCGTCGAACGCGGCATCCGCTATGCCCACCGCCTGCGCGGCGATGCCCAGCCGCCCGCCGTCCAGCGTTTCCATGGCGATGCGGAACCCGTCGCCGGGCCTGCCGATGAGACGGTCGGCGGGGATGCAGAGGTTGCGCAAAAAGAGTTCGCAGGTCTGGGCGCCGCGGATGCCCATCTTGCGCTGAGGGGCGGAGATGAGCAGGCCGGCGTCGTCACTGCACACCACGAAGGCGCTCAGGCCTTCCGTGCCCTGCCCGCCGGTACGGGCAAAGAGGATATAGATATCGGCCCTGCCGGCATTGGTGATGAATATCTTGTGTCCGTTGATGACGTAGAAGCCGCCGTCCAGCTCCGCCGTGGTGGCGATGGCCCCCACGTCCGACCCGGCCTCGGGCTCCGTGAGCGCGAAGGCCCCCAGCTTGTCGCCGCGGAGCATGGGACGAAGGAAGCTTTCCTTCTGCATGGGCGAGCCGAAGGCATGGAGCGGATGGCAGGCAAGGCCCACATGCGTCGCATAGGTGACGCCCACGGAAGGGCAGACCTTGGACAGGCGTTCCACACAGCGGACATACGATTCATAGCTGGAGCCGCGCCCGCCCTGCTCGGGAGGATAAGGAAGCCCCATGAATCCGGCGTCGGCCAAGGCTCGGACAGACTCCCCGCAGAAAAGGCTTTCCTCATCACAGCGCTCGGCCATAGGCCTCACGGTCCTCGTAATGATCTCATCAAGGCGTTGCCAGAGCGTTGCTTCCATTCAGTCCATCCTCCGAGGGGTGCGCAGCGGAACCCGATCAGCGGCGGCGATTGACGAAGGCGCGCATCCTGTCCTTCTGCTCCTTCGTGGAGAAACAGAGGCCGAACGCCTGCGCTTCGTACGAGAGGCCGGATTCGAGGCCGGATTCGAGGCCATGACGTATGCAGCGTTTGGTCTGCTGGACGGCACAGCGAGCCTGACGGGCGATGCCTTCCGCCAGCGCGGAAACTTCAGCGGCAAGGGCATCGTGGGGGACGATCTTGTCGACGAGGCCGATGCGCAGGGCCTCTGCGGCATCGATCATGTTGCCCGAGAAGAGCAGCAGGGAGGCCGCGCCCCTGCCCACCAGACGGGGCAGGCGCTGGGTGCCGCCGAATCCGGCCGTGATGCCGAGGCCGACTTCGGGCTGGCCGAAGCGGGCCTTTTCGGATGCGATGCGGATATCGCAGGCAAGGGCCAGTTCACAGCCGCCGCCAAGGGCAAAGCCCGGGATCATGGCGATGGAGGGCTGGCGCAGGGCCTCTATCTTGGCGAATACCTTTTGCCCAAAGGCACCGAAGGCCATACCGGCTTCCGCTTCCATGGACTGCATCTCCGTGATGTCCGCTCCGGCGGCGAGAGCCTTCTCTCCGGCCCCCCTGACGACGAGGACGCGGATCTCGGCATCGCCGTCGATTGCGGCAAGGGCGTCGTCAAGTTCCTTCAGTACGGCGCTGTTCAGCGCGTTCAGCTGATCGGGACGGTTCAGCGTGAGGTAAGCCACGCCGTCCTTTTTCTCAAAAAGGATGTTCTCGTACATAACCCCCTTCCCTCTCTTCAAGCAGTGGCCTGCCAAGGCCCGAAAAGCCGCGGCAGGCGTTTTCAAATCAGAACAGGCCGTCGGGATCGATGCCGCACAGGCGGCGTGCAAGGGCCTTCTTCGCTTCCATGTTGGCCTGACGGCCGATCATGATGCGCTGGGCCTGCGGCGAACCTGCGCCGTGCATGGATTCGGTGAGGTAGCCCACCGCCACGGAACCGATGGTCATGGCCTCGATGAGGCGGAGGATGCGCTGGCGGTCTTCCACGGAATACCGGGCATCGCCCACCATGAGCTTGCGGCACCATTCGCCCACTTCGTCGGACGTGAAATCGGCATCGGAAGGCATGGTCACCATGAGCCCCCCGGCGATGTCCTGCGCGAGGCGGGCGATATCGTAAGGCAGGCGGGTGACGTTCTGCTTGCACACGTTGGCGAGGAGCATGTCGATCTGGTAGTTGCCGGCCCGCGTGGGGGAGCCTTCGCAGGAACAGGCGATGCCGCAGGAGAACAGCGTCTCGTTCAGATGGATCATCTCGATGATCTTGTCCTTGATGTGGGACGCCTTGGCGCAGCCGTTGCATTCGGCGGCCGTCTGGGACGCGCCGATGAGCACGTCGCCGTTTCCGACCTTGCAGCCGCCGTAGGACTGGCGGTGATAGCCAGCGAAACGTTCCACCAACATGCCGGTGAAGTCGATCTCGCCCAGCATGTACACGTTCTTGTAGGGAACGAAGGTGTCTTCAAAAATGATGATGACTTCCTGGCCGCCGTAATTCGCGTTGCCCACGTCCACCTTGCTGGCTTCCAGCTTGCGGGTGTCGCTGGCCTGACGGCCATAGATGTAAAGGATGCTGGGGTCATCGGCGGGGACGGAGAAGGCCACGGCATAGTCCCGGTCTTCCGCGCGCATGGTCTGCGTGGGCATGACGAGGATCTGATGGGAGTTGAGGGCGCCGGTCTGGTGCATCTTGGCGCCGCGCACCACGATGCCGTCCTCGCGGCGTTCCACCACGCGCAGGAACATGTCGGGATCCTTCTGGGCGTGGGGCGCGAGGCCACGGTTGCCCTTGGGGTCGGTCATGGCACCGTCCACAGTCCAGTCCTTTTCCTGCCATTCTTTGACGAATTCCACGAAACGCCGGTGGTATTCGGTGCCGTGGCAGGCATCGATCTCGTAGGTAGTGCTGAACACGGCGTTGAGGGCGTCCATGCCCACGCAGCGCTGGAAGCAGGCACCGGTCATGCTCCCGCAAAGCCGCTGCATCTTCACCTTGTTCACCAGATCGGCCGTGGACTGGTGCAGATGGCAAAAGCGGTTCACGGGCTTGCCGGTGAAGCTGGAGGACGTCACCATCAGCTCGCGGTATTCGGGCATCTCGGCCAGCTTGTAGGTCATGGCGCAGCAGTTGATGGAAGGGCGGATCAAGGGGTGGTCGACGCAATCCTCGATCTTCTCGCCAAAGGCATAAACTCTGCGGGGGCGCAGATCACGGAGGGACTGGATGTACTCCTCGGCGGTCATCATAACGCATATCCTGATGGTCTTCGCGACCGCTTTCGGAACAGCGGCGGCGGGTCTATGAAAACGGGCCCCCGCGACAGGAGCCCGCACACGCTCGGTCAGCTCTTATGGCAGAAGCTCCAGCCGCCGTCGGACTGGCACATGGGCATGAGCTCCATGTCGCACACGTCCATATGGGCGGGCAGGTTCACAGACCACCACACGGATTCGGCGATGTTTTCAGGGGTCAGGGGATCCAAGTTTTCGTAAGCGGCTTCCGAAGTCTTCAGGTCGCCCTTGAAACGCACGGCCAGAAATTCGGTGTGCAGGTGGCCGGGCTTGATGTTGGTCACGCGGACGGGGGTGCCCAGAAGGTCGCAGCGCAGCATCCGGCTGAAGTGGTTCACGAAGGCCTTGGTGGCACCGTACACGTTGCCGCACTTGAAGGCGCGGTTGCCGGCGACGGAGCCGATGTTGACGATGTGGCCGGAGCCGCGTTCGATCATGCCGGGCAGGACGCAGCGGGTGCAGTACAGCAATCCGTTGATGTTGGTGGCGATCATTTCGTCCCAGTCGTCCATGTTGCCCGCCTGAGCGGGGTTCTGGCCGATGGAGCTGCCAGCGTTGTTCAGCAGCACGTCGATGTCCTTGAACCCTTCGGGAAGGTTGGCGAACATTTCCACCACGACGTCACGCTTGGCGACGTCGAAACAGAGGGGGAGGAAATCTCCGCCCAGTTCGGCGGCGAGTTCGTCGAGGCGGGACTGGCGGCGGCCGGTGCCGATGACCTTCCAGCCTTCCTTGATGAAGCGGCGGGCGGTTTCGCGGCCGACACCGGAGGTGACGCCGGTGATGAAGATGATTTTCTTGGACATGTCTGACTCCTCGGAAAGGTTAGAAGTGGGTATGCTGCGACATTGGGGAGGGGGCCCCGGAAGCCGCCCCGG
>OLPH01003520.1_pt1 | contig 10790 bp, 13 predicted proteins | sample 1672951 | NCBI WGS metagenome assembly OLPH01 (sample SAMEA3136740, study PRJEB25190) | human gut metagenome
TCAGCGGGACAAAGACCAAATGCAGGTGGGGTGTTTTCTCGTCCATGTGTACCACCGCCGACACGATATTTTCCCGGCCTACCCGGTCAATGAGGAAATCCGCCGCCCTCTGGAAAAAGGCTTGTATCTCTTTTGGGGACTTGCCCTTGAAAAACTCCGGGCTGGCGGTTATGAGCGTATCCACAAACCGGGTGCTGTCTTTGCGTGTCCTGCACCCCGCCTGTTCAATGCGGCTCTGAATGAAATGGTAGTATCTGCCCTCCGGCTTGACGATGTGAAAATTGTACTTGCTCCGGCTGGTGTCAATGTCGGGATTGCTGGCGTACTGGTCTTTCTGTCTTTCGTGGTGGGCTTCCAGCGGCCTTGCCGGGTTGCCCTTATGCTTCTCAAATCGCAAAATTGCGTGCTGTGCCATAAACTCCTTTCCCCATCCCTTTCCTATCCGGGACTTTTCCAAAGGAAAATCCCGCCGGAAATATCTCTGATAGGATTGGAATGGAATTGATATAAATAAATCGTTTTAATCTCTGTATTTCTATATACCGTCCGGTTTTCGTACTTCAAGAGGATTGATTATCGTACCTGTGGAGTGCGGTTTTCAGTCCTCCGGCGTACCGGAACGGGATTTCTTGAAGTCGGTGTTTGGAACCGCTTCGTAGGATTTTGGGTAAATACGGTTGGGTTTTCCACAGCCCTGCTTCTGGATTTCAACCAGTCCGGCATATTGCAGTTCCCGCAGGGTGTTGATCGCCTTCTGCCGCCCGCAGTGGAGCAGCTCCACTACCTCATTGATGGGATAGTAGAGGTAAATGCGCCCATATTCATCTGCCCAGCCGTTTTTCCGGGACAGGTCTGTCCGGCGCAGGATAAAGGCATACAGTACCTTTGCTTCGTTGGACAGGGGTGTGAATGTGGGGGCTTCAAAAAGGAAATTGGGAAGCCGGGTAAAGCTGACCGCCTTTTCCGGCTGATGGATATAAATGGTGTTTGTCATATCGTGTTTTGTGGACGGTTAGAAGCCTGTTTCCGGGGGCAGACGGTAGTTTCTATTGCCTGCCCCTGTTCTGTGCTTGCAAAGCCTTGTAAATCAAGGACTTTTCAGCCCCTAACTGTCCACACAAGACCTCCTTTTCCGTTCACTTTCTGTTTTCTGCCGCCTGTGAACTCTGGCGGCACAGCCGGGGCAGTATTTTGCCCGGTTGGATTTTGGGACAAACACGCCGCCGCAGACCTCACAGCATTTCAAGTCCTTTCCCCGGAAAATCTCTGCTTCCAGCGTTCCGATTTGCGGCAAGACCGACCAGCGGAACCACTTACAGCAGACCGAGAAAGAAATAGTCTGGGGGCAGGTGTGGGTGTCCCCATCGTCAAGGAGCATACAGTTCCCATCCTCATAACAGCAGCACTCCCGGCAGATCAGGGCGTTTGCCTGTTTCCTCTGTGCCGGTGTCATGCGGTAAAGGGAACCGTCCTGCCTGCGCTCTATGGGCGGCAGTCGTTTATATGGGTTCTCTCTCATGTGTTCCCTCCATTTTTCCTTAGCCGTTCTCCCCGAAAAGGCTTCCTGCCCCATTCCTGCGGCGTGTTCCGGCGTTGGCACGCTCCCCGGACTTCGGGACATTTTGTCCCGAAGTGGCTCGTTGCGGTGCTTCCCCTGCCGGGGTATTCCTTTTCGGACGGTTATTCATTTTTCAAGGTGCAGCTCATCGATGAACTACCCTAAGTCTACACCTAAAAGACCGCCCGCCCCGTATATCCATAAGGTCGGAAATCAGCCCGGAAAACTCTTTATTTCCACGCTCTCGGAATTGTGGTAAAATAATAAATACAAGACGATAAATCGGAAGTTGTGAGGTGTTCAAAATGGATAGCATAGTGGAACTTGTCAAGAGAAATGAGCAGCTTCTCCTTGAAAATGCTGAAGCACTAAATGATGAGGAAGTAGAACAGGAAGATATTGACGAGTATCTTAAAATTCAAGGTGCTACAAAAGAAGAATTAAGCGCCTTTGAAAATCAATTTCAAATAAGATTGCCAGAGGATTTTAAAACCGTATATTCATACAAAAACGGCAGCGGCTATATGAGCTTAATTTGGCCGCAGGAGGGATTTTATCGCGGGTATCGCCTACTGTCACTAAAAGAAATAATCAAGTTAAAATCTCTTTTTCAAAATAAAAACTGTAAAATGACAGAGTTTCCAAATGTAATTGGTGAAAAACAACTGCAACAATTAGACGAACGCATAAAGCCATATCTGTTTTGTGAGCGTTGGTTTCCCTTTGCTGAGTATGCCGGTTCTCTTTATCTGATGTTGGACTATAACCCAAGCGAGAAAGGTGAAATCGGTCAAATTATTTGTTATGTGCATGACCCGGATTTTATCTATTATGTCGCTCCGAACATTACCGAAGCACTGAAAATGACGGAAACAGTTATTGAGAATTTAATATAATTTTTCTTTATATGATGTAAGCGATAGCTTCCCATTTATTGGGCAGACAAGGAGGGAGCGCATGGAATTATCCATACAAGAACGACTAAAAGACCTGCGTGTGGAGCGTGGGCTGACGCTGGAGCAGCTTGAAGAACAGGTAAATCTCTCCAAGTCTGCGTTGGGCAGTTATGAAGCAAAGGACTTCAAGGACATCAGCCACTATGCCATTATCAAGCTGGCGAAGTTTTACGGCGTGACCGCCGATTATCTGCTGGGACTGTCCCAAACAAGAAATCACCCAAACGCCGATCTTGCAGACCTGCGTTTGAGCGATGATATGATTGAACTATTGAAAAGTGGGCGGGTGGATAATTCCCTCTTGTGTGAGCTGGCGGCACACCCGGATTTCCCCCGGCTCATGGCTGACCTTGAAATCTATGTAAACGGTATCGCTGGCAAACAGGTGCAGAGTGCAAACGCCATTGTAGACGCTGTGAGCACAACCATTATGAAGCAGCACAATCCCGGCTTGTCTGACCCGCAGTTAAGACAGCTTATCGCCGCCCATATTGATAATGACAGCTTTTGCCGCTATGTGATACAGCAGGACATAAACAAGATAGCTCTTGACCTGCGGGAAGCGCATAAGGACGATTTTTTCAGCGTCCCGGAGGACAATCCTCTGGAAGATTTTTTGCAGACCGCCGAGGAAACCGCCAGCCCAGACAGCGATCCGGAGCAAGCAGCTTTGGCGTTTATCTGTAAGCGGCTCAAATTGAATTTGAAGAAGCTGTCCGAAGAAGAAAAGAAGTGGCTGAAAAAGATTGCACAGAAGTCGGACTTGCTGAAAAATCCAACCCCACAGCGAGGGAGAAAGTAATAAATATGAAATTACAGAATGGAGGAAATCAAAAACATGAATTTCTTTAAGAAAAAGAACTCGCAGACAAATAGTAAGCTAACAAAGCCGGATATTGAAAAACTTTTACAAGAAGCATATCAAGCTAATCCTAAGTGTTACGAAAAAGAAGATGGTACACTTTTGATAGGGCTTGCGCTTACAGAAGATACCGATTCTCTTTTCCCAATCGTGCCGGAGGAGCAGTGGGCAATAGAGGGCAAGACAATTAGCGAATGGATTATTACAATGGTTAGCCTTACAAATCCACAAGGTGGAATTATCGGGCAAATGGAATACCACGAAGCCATAAAACGACTTGAACCATTTATTCTTATGAAAAAAGATAATTGGGCACTTATTAGAGCAATGACCCATGAAGAATTAGACAGTCTATTTGGAAATCTTCCTCGTAAATTATATTGATTACATACAGATTAGGAACGGATAGCAAAGCCAGCCGTGTCAGTCAACGGTCAAGATGAACGGCGCATAAATGCGCCGCCGTTGACAGCCTCGCCCGTCTTTGCTGATGGGTAATCAAGGCGGGAAAGCCCTAAAATGGCTTTCCCGCCCATTCCGATTTTGAGAAGAAAGTCCGTCCGCTTTTTCGTGGGTGTGGCTATCCGGCTGGGACACTTTGTCCTATAGTCCGGCATAGGACGAGGGACGGGGCTTTCATATACGCCCTGTCTGCTGCTGAAACCAGTCCTGCGCTTGCGGCTCCACGCCACGCAATCACAGCCCTGTTTTCCTGCCGCTTCAAATGCCCTTGCCCTCCCCGGCGGCAACGGTATTTTCACGGCAACGCCGACAGAGCGTATAACACACTACACTTTGCTACGCAAAGTCGTGTGCCAAGGGGCAAGCCCCTTTGGAAACCCCTGACAACAAAACAGGCTGAATATCCCGCACTTTCCCGGTGCTTGATACTCAGCCTTTACTTGTTGTCAGCAGCCCCCGTTTCTCGGTCTGCCTTTTGTGTCCTTGTCCATAATGTTTCGGTATACATTCCCACTTGGAGATAATCGCGCCCAAAGCGGCTCATGTCCTTTACGATGACGCGCTTGATCCGTCCTGCCTTGATGTCGGCAAGCATACGCTGGAAGCCCGGACGGTTGAAGTTTGTGCCGGAATAACCGTCATCCTCGTCATAATGGCGGTAGGCGGTAATCCCGTGATTCTTGCAGTAGCGTTCCAGAATCTTCTTCTGGTTTGCTATGGAGTTACTTTCACCATCCAGCTTATCTTCCTGCGAAAGGCGCTCATACAGAGCGGTCAGACCTTCTTCCTCCGCTTCCGCAGATAGCCCCTTGGCGTAGAACTGCAAAACATTATCGCGGATCACGCTGCGAAGCTCATTGCTTAAACTGTCCTGCGGCTTCAAGCTCTGAAAGGTAAATCCTGTCATCTGCACTCACCGCCTTTCTCGGAAGAACTGCGGTAGGCGTTGACAATGCCATGATATAGATTCTGGCAAAGGGGCAGATCGCCGTCTGTAATGGAGCAAATCGCAATACCGCGCTGCTCCATATCATCAAGGAACTGCACCGCTGCAAGATAGCTGCGGTAAAGTCGGTCAAGTGATACGACAACGATTTTCTGCACGCGGTTCTCATGGATTGCTGCGATCAGATTTTGAAACGCCGGACGCTCGGCGGTCAGGCCGCTGTACCCATTGTCCACGAAGAACATATAGGTATCCAATCTGTTTTCCTGCGCATGGCTCAAAAGTCGGTGCATTTGATTGTCAAGGTTCAGGTCTGTTTGTTTGTTCGCCGCACGGTAGTAATATGCGGTGATTTTGTCGGGCTGCTTTTTCATGTTGCCTCCTATTCCGGCAGCCGGACAAACAGGTTATTTATATTATACCAGGGATCTCGCTCGCCGTCATTAGGCGGGTTCAAAATTATTTGTACCTTTTTTACCCCGCAAGTCATTCTGAATCAGGCGGCGCACCTTTGTCACGGCGTCCTCTTTTGCGCCGTCTTTGACGACGGCCTTGATGATATACGTTATATCCCCGATCTTGTACTCGCGTACAATCGGGGACGTTGTTTTCTTCACGGTTGTTTCCATAGAAACAAATCCCCCTTTCATGGGAAACAAAATAACTACAAAAGGGAATGACAAAACAGACGGCTGCTGGCGCAGCTCCAAGGGAATTTCACCCCCGCACGGTTCTCGTGCAGCCCTACCCATCGCCTGCGACGCTTTGAACGCTCGGACTGTGGCTGTAAGGTCGTATCATTATGTGTTTTGCGCGTCATCGCCTGCAAACTGCCACACTTGCGTTACGGCTCGGTATTTGTCGCTCGGCATATCCTCTCGGATATACGTCATGGCGCACCAGCCGCCCAGCTCGGCGCAAAAGGAACGTACCCGTTTTGCCTATGATGCGCCGCCGTTCTCTTGCGGGCATATTTGTCAAGGAGCATCGGACAGAAACGAGGAAAGGGGGAACACGTTTCTGTCAGGCGTCAGTTATCTCACGCGAAATGTGAGCAGTTTGGTAATGAGCTTCGTTTCCAACCTGCGCCGCAGTTCTTCATCCACGCAGAGATGGGGATTGCCGTACTCGTCGTAAAGCTCACGCATCGACAGACGGGCTATGTACCCTGCATAGTGTTTCAGAACGGCGTTGATCGCTTCCACATCACCGCCAGCAGCCGCTTCAATGACGGTCAGCGACAACAGACGGTTATTCTTCGATTGACTTGTCATCTGTTTTCTCCTCCCATCAGGTTTTTCAGCAGCTTTAGGGTGCTTGTCCTGCGATAGGCAACGGAACGGCGCACCATGTTCAGCACATTTGCAATTTCAGCGTCGGACATATCGAGAAAGTAAGACAGCAGGATAATATCTCTGCGGTCAACAGGCAGAGCGGAGATTGCTTCCGCCAGCGTTTCATCATCGATACAAACCGAATGGCCGATGACTTCAAATGTGCGGCTATCCGTGAAATAGGTATCACGGACAGCGAACTGTTCCAGCACTTCGACGGGCAGTTCGGAAAAATAGACCTCTCGGTTTCTTTTCCTTGCCAGCGCGTCTTGATAGTCCCGTGCTTCGTTCCGCAGTACCTTTTTGCAGAAGCAATCAAAGGCACGGGCAACTCCTACATTGTGCGAATGAGGTTTCATGTATACAAGAAATCCCGTGACAAGGAAAAGTATCTGCGCGGACGTGAGTGCGAAATCATTCTCTTTGAAGCGTCGGCGCGGGCGCTGAAAGCGGCGGGTATCGGTGATAAGCTCCCCGACCTTGCCAAGCTGCGCGAGGAATATTCCAGACTGTCCGAAGAAAAGGATCGGCTGTACGCTGAGTACGGAAGCCTGAAAAAACGTATGCGAGAATACGATGCCGTCAAGCAGAACATCGACAGCATCCTGTCCCCCAATCGTGTGCAGGAACAGGATAAAGCCTTATAGCTTCTCTGACAAGCACACATTATTTTCAAACAATTTAATGTGTGTTCGTCGTTTCTCGGTTGACAACCGCACATTATTTCTATATAATATAATGTGTGATTGTCAAAGCGAGGTGAGAAGCATGAACGCCAAGGAGAAAATCGAAGAACTGCTGGAAGCGTCGGAGGACGGCACGATCACCGCAGCGCAGGTGACGGAAGCCGGGCTGCACCGCAGCGTTTTACAGGAGTTTGTCAAAAGCGGTGAAATGTACCGCTTCGGGCGCGGCCTGTATGTGCGGAGCAGCGCATGGGAGGACGATTTTTACCTCTTGCAGCGCAAGTATGGGCGCGGGATTTACTCGCACGATACCGCTCTGTATCTGTTGGGCTATTCAGACCGTACCCCGGCGAAATATACGATGACCTTTCCCAAGGGCTACAATGCCCCGTCCTTAAAGCAGGAGAACTTAATCATCAAGCGCGTTGTGCCGGAGAACTATGAGTTCGGCAGAATTGAAATCGAATCCCCCTCCGGCAATCCAATTCGTGTTTACGATTTGGAACGGACGCTGTGTGACATCCTGCGCGGCAGCGGCAGCGACGTTCAGATCGTTGGAGAAGCTATGAAACGCTATGCGGCGTCCAAAGATAAGAATATTCACAAACTGATGCAGTACGCAGACCAGCTTCGCGTGAAGCCCAAGGTGCTGCGATACATGGAGGTTTTGCTATGATTACAAAAAATCCGATGCAACTAAAAGCCTTTATCAAGAACAAAGCGGCAGAAAAGCATATCTCGGCGCAGCTCGTCATGCAGAACTATATGCTTGAACGGCTGCTGGAACGGATCTCGCTCTCGCCCTATAAAAACAATTTCATTCTCAAGGGCGGATTCCTGATTTCCGCCATTGTGGGACTGGACACGCGGGCAACAATGGATCTGGACACGACAATCAAGGGCTTCACCCTGACGCATGAAGCAATCCGCAAAATCTTTACAGAGATTTGCGCTATCCAGATTGCCGACGACGTACAGCTTGAGGTTGTCGGTATCTCTGACATTCGGGAAACCGACGATTACCCCGGCATCCGGGTTGCGCTGAAAGCGAACTATCCACCGATCAGCGTACCGCTGACGGTGGATGTCACCACGGGCGACATGATAACGCCCCGCGAGGTGGAATACACATTCTCCCTGCTGTTCGATGACCGCACGATCAGTATTCTTGCCTATAACCTTGAAACGGTGCTGGCGGAAAAGCTGGAAACCGTGCTGTCCCGCAACATTGCGAATACCCGTCCGAGAGATTATTACGACGTACATATCCTGTACGCGCTGCGCGGCGCGGATTGCGACAAAGCGACGCTGCGCCGGGCGCTGGAACAAACAACTCAGAAACGCGGCAGCGGCATGATCCTGACAGACTACCCGGAGATTATGAAAGAGATCCGCGGAAGCGATACGCTTCGCAAGCTGTGGGAGAAATACAGCCGCGAGTATGAGTACGCAAAGGATATTTCCTTTGATGATACCTGTAATACCATTCAGACAATTATGGACGCAATCATGGTGTAAACGAAAGGAGGCTTCTTTATGGGTTGGCTGGCAGCGCAGGGCGCGATTATGGCGATTGGGCTTTTCATTGGGCTTGTCTGCTCGGTGATCGGACTATTCTTCGGGCATATCATTCTCTTTGACAGCATTGCTCTCGGCATCGCCGCCGGAGTGTGCTGCAATCAGTTTACTGCAATTCATCCGGCGCTGTGCCTCGTGATCGGCATTGCAACATTTCTGCTGCTATTGTGGCTGCAAAATACCAGCATTGGCTTCTGGCTCGTTGGCGGGCTGCTCACGCTGATCTATGCAGCGGTGTTCGGGCTGCTGGCCTACTTCATTTCGGAGCATGATCCCATCTGGGGCTGGGTGATTTTCGGTCTGGTGTTCCTTGTGGTCGGTGCGCTGCACCTACGCGCACGGGATAACTGAAAGCAAGTGCATAGTCACGGCCTAGAGTGCCTGTATGCCTTGCTGGGCGCGGCTTTGTAGCGCGGAGAACGCAAGGGTCGTATGTTTCTTTGCCTGTTATGAAAACCGAGTTTGAAAGCGTGACAAATGAGATTGAAAGGAATGATGGTATATGTTCAAATATCCCTTGGCAGTAACGATTGATACAAACATATTTGACGCAGCAAAATTCAACTTGGGTGATGCCAGCACCCTCAGAATACTCGAAAACTATGTTAGACGTGGGAAAATCAAGGTTGTTTTAAGTGATATTGTTGTACGGGAATCAAAAAGGCACATTGCAGCGCGGGTCAAAGAAGTCTGCGGAATTGTAAATACAGCAAGAAATAGTGCGTTGAAAGTATATAATGAGCATCTTATAAGCAGTATTGGAATGAATGAAATGTTTAGAATCGTAGAGAGCGAAGATGATATTATTGCCAAAGAAGAAAAAGTATTTGATGATTTTCTCTGTGCGATCGATGCTGAAATTCTTGGCACAGATTTGATAGATATAAATTCTGTACTAAGTGATTATTTTGGTGCAAAGCCGCCCTTCGAAGAAAGTGGGAAGAAAAAAAGTGAGTTTCCAGACGCATTTATTGCTCAACAGATCAGAAATCGATTTGGCGAAACGGAAACAGTTATAATTGTTAGTAACGATAAAGGTTTTATAAGGGCTTGCCAAGAAAGTGAAAATTGCCTTTTCTTTAACTCATTAGGCGCTCTATATAACGCAATAAGCAAAGAAGATGCTGCTTACGATGATACAATAGCCGTTATCAAGGACCTACAATTACGCATAAGCGCTGCTGTGAAAGAGTATATCAAAGGCAACGAAAATATAGATGTGCATGGTCTTTCATACGACAAAGACGGGATAGAATCCGGGTACGATTACAGTGAAGTTTATCTGCATAGCATTTCAGATGTGACATTTTCTGTCCATTCCGTAGATGAAATTTCCGAAAATAAATCCATCGTCACGCTCTCATGTAAAGCAGATATTTCCGCTGATTGCTATTATGAGGATTATGCCAATGCCCCTTGGGATCCGGAAGAAAAAGAATATGTATTTGTTGATACGATACAAATGCGCGAGGAACATAAAGCACGGTTTGGGTGCAGAATTGAGATTGACCGAGAAGCAAAGACATTCAAAGTGTTTCCGTTTATAGTTGCTTTGGGTGGTGATTCAAGAAGCAACAGGTATGAAGTTGAAGAACACCCCGGCGAAGATGATGAAGAAAAAATTCGGGATATGGACAGAGAAGCACTTGGATTCCAGGCGCTCGGAAGCTATGAATCATACTTAGAGGATAATTTGCCTGATTCACATTTTTACGCAGATATAATCGAAAGGTTTGAGAAAATAAATGGCTTATACCGAAAGTATGATGACTGCTGTATTAGTTTTGATGATTTGTTGGCCGAACTTAATACTGCCAATCCCAAAGAGATCATCAAACTGATATACGAAAGATTGTTGGAAGTATCAGATATACCACACATTGCCAATATAGAAAACATCACAGATTCCGAGATTGAAGAAATCCAAGCATGGGCAAATGCTCAATATGAAAGAGCATCTGAGATTGCGGATATAGACACACTGCCAGATGTAATATCTTTCGGGGAAACGATTGTAATTAAGGGCGTAGACGGCGGTAAAGCATCATTGTCCATAGGTGATAATCAGATAAGTCCTGACGAGGGCAGCGAAGAAGTTATTGATATTTGCTTTTCTAACGGGGATGAAAATACGACCAGCGGATATATAAAACTGACTGTTGGCTATTTGAATTTCGATGAAGACGGGGGAGCAGCGGATGGTATAAGTGATGAGGTAGAATACGAATATCACGACATACTAAAAGAATTGGATAATTTCATTTATGCTCAAAATTGTCTTATTGAAAAAGACACTCGTATTGCTGAGATTATCAGCGAAGCCATAAAAACAAATGGTGACAATACCTAAAATAATGCTCATGTACGGTAAGGAAGCAAGCAACCGAAAACAAGAGATAGACCGCCAG
>OLPH01003521.1_pt1 | contig 10782 bp, 9 predicted proteins | sample 1672951 | NCBI WGS metagenome assembly OLPH01 (sample SAMEA3136740, study PRJEB25190) | human gut metagenome
TTCTGCGCGTGCAGAACACGGAAAAGGTGTTTTCGTAAAAAATACCCCGCAATTTCACTAAATTTCTGACAGTGAATTTTACGGGGGGGAATTTTCTTTTTACTGGAAACGGGCGGGCGGCTGTGCTATGATTAAAGTATCAAACGGAAGGTGGTTATATTTATGATATTGGAAAGAGTTACGCCGGAAAGCGTGGGTATTCATTCCGAAGGCATATTGAAATTTATCGATCTTGCAGAAAGCAGAGGGCTTGAACTGCACAGCATGATGCTGCTGCGCCACGGCAAGGTGTGCGCAGAAGGCTGGTGGAAGCCGTATAACCCGGCGTCGCCGCACATGATGTTCTCCTTTACAAAGGCGCTGACCTCCACGGCCATCGGCTTTGCGTGCCAGGAGGGAGCGCTGTCTCTTGACGATCGCTTGAGCGAGCTGTTCCCGGACAAGATGCCGGAAAATCCGAGCGAAAATCTGCTTACCTGCACGGTGCGTGATCTGCTCACGATGTCCTGCGGCCACGAGACGGAGATCAATACGTTCGACGTGAATGAGCCGGATTGGATTAAAAATTTTCTTTCGCACGAGTTTAAATATAAGCCCGGCACGTGCTTTATGTACAACACCGCCGGCACGAACATGCTGTGCGCCGCGCTGAAGCGCCGCACGGGTGAGAATCTGTTCGAGTACCTTACGCCGCGTCTTTTTGAGCCGCTCGGCATGGAGAATATTGAGTGCTTCCGCCTGCCGGACGGCATTGAAATGGGCGGCGCGGGCAGCCGCCTGAAGACCGAAGACATGGCACGCTTTATTTTGTTTGTTTCCCGGCACGGCAAGTGGGAGGGCAAGCAGCTTTTAAACGCCGAATGGTTTGACATGGCGAGCGCAAATCAGATCTCGACGATCAGTCCGGCGAATAATGCGGATAACCCCGACTGGCGCTGTGGTTACGGCTTCCAGTTCTGGCGCTGCGTGCCGGAGCATGTGTTCCGTGCGGACGGCGCGTTCGGCCAGTACGGCGTGGTGTTTGAGGACAAAGACACCGTGCTCATTTTGCAGAGTTCTTCCTCCAATCAGCAGGAGCAGCTGACCTGCGCGTGGGAGGCGTTGCTGCCGGCCATCACGGACGAGGAGACGCTGCCGGAAAGCCCCATGGCGCACGTTTTGAAGAAGCGTTTGGAAAGAGCGGAGATCACGCCGATGCTGTCTTCCCGCAACCCGTGGTCCGAAAAAGAGATTGAGGGTAAGAAATTCGCGTTTACGGAGGAAGTTCCGGGGCTTGTCGATTTCATCGGCGGTGTGTGGATTGTGGCCCCGCAGGGCGGTGTGACAAAGACGCTGCGCTTTGAATTTGCGCCCGAAAAAGCAAATCTCGTTTTCGAGCAGGATAACGGCGAATTTACGGCGGAGATCGGCCTTCAGAGCCACTTCACGAGCTTTACGCTCGGCGGCCGTACCTACGGCGCTGTGGGTCGCTGGCGCAGTGACAAGCGCTTTGAGCTCGAAGTTCGCTGTGCGGAATCCGCAGGCGGCAGACGAATGATCTTCACATTTGAGGGTGACGCGCTCACGCTGGAGACGGAATCTACGATGGCAATCTCCGGCGGCATTGCAGACCGCCCGTACAAGCGCTACACGCTGAAAGCGGAATAATTTCAAAGAAGGATATGGAGCCGTGCGCAGAAGGAAAACCTGTTTGCGCGCGGCTTTTCTTTGCTTAAAACGTTTGACTAACGGCCTGAAATATGCTATACTCTTGGGGTATTGAATATTGGGCTGTCGCCAAGCGGTAAGGCAACGGACTTTGACTCCGTCCCCTCGTGGGTTCGAATCCCGCCAGCCCAGCCATGATTGGGTGACATAAAAGATGTCACCCAATTTTTTTTAGTGTTTATGCGGGTTTTCGGGGTTTTTGAGCGAAATGCAGGAAACCGTTTTACCATAGATGTCCAAACGGCAAACCGCAGTAAGATCCGCCGCAGCGGGGCTCCGTCTGATTTTTTCAGACAGAGGCTCCGCTTTTTTGCTTTTTATACCTTTTCTCCCGCTGTCGGAACTGTAGAAGTTTCCGACAGCTTCATAGGTAGATTGACGAATCCTCCACACAGGCAAATTTCAAGCCCTCAAGGTACAAGGGGTATTGCGCCCTTTTTTAGAAGCGTCTCGGCATGATCCGATGCATCGACGAAACAAAGGAACAGGTTCGCCGGGATGTCGGGGTGTCTGTTACCGATGCTCAGGTGGAACGTGTGCTGGCCGGAAAGCCCTGCAGCATCCTCCAATACCGTTTTTAATGGAGTATAGCAAAAATCTTTATAAACGTAAACTATTATTGCTAACCGGATACAGTACTAGGTTAAAAACTCTGAGTATATTGCCGCCATATGTTTTGACATTACTATTCCACAATCGAACATCACATGATCTGTGCTCCGGAGACGTAGCCAAACAGGAATATTCCCAGAAAAAGCGACTCGACCACAATTACATATGTCCGCAATTCCGACCTATTCTTAACCAGAGCGGCAAGCAGAATAAAGAACACAAACCCGCACGAAAGGTATCGGCCGCCGCTCAGCAGCCACGAGAGCGAATAGTTTGCGATCAAATAACAAAAAGCATATGCTAAGATACTCGAAGAATTTTTGTGGGATCTCAACGAAAGAACAAGAATGGCAAAAAAGACGATAAATAAAATCAGCTCCGGCAACCACACAGCCCATGCCATAGATTGCTGAAACTGCCTGCCCAGATAGCTCACGATATATTTCAGCGTATCCGTGACCCACATCGGACCTTGATGCCAATGCTGCTGATGAATCACATAGGCAAACGGATTGCCGTCTACGAGATAGTTCAAAAGCCAGTAGCCGAGCATTCCCAAACAGGGCAAGAACAGCAGCGGAATGTACATTGCCTTTTGGGCGAGCCTTTTCATCGACGCCTTGATCGGAACAACAAGAGGTTTAACGCTTTTGAAAAACTCTATAACGCCTGGCAAAACAACCAAAATGCCGATCATCCGCGTGAGCGCCGCAAAAGCGCCCCAAATCCCAAAGGCAAGCCACTTGTGCTTATGTGCATAGTAAAGCGCAGCCGCCGTCGTCAATAAAAACAGTCCCTCTGTCATGACCGTACCGAAAAAGAACGAAAACGGGAAAACCGACAGAAACAGCACCGTATCATCGGCAACCGATTCATCATAGCTTTCAAACGCCAGCTTGTGTACCCAGCAGCACCCCCATGAAAAGCACAGTGCCGAAACGAGCGCGCCTGCCAGCGCGGTGTTCGGAATGATAAGCTTCACGATTCGGACAAGCCAGATGTAACAGGGATAGAATACCAGAAAGAGATGCTCTCCGTTTTCCTGATACGCGCTGTATCCCTTGTCAATTAAATTGATATAGTGATTTGCATCCCACAATCTGAGCTTTGCCAAGCAGTCCCAGAGCGACACTTGTTCATTCGATCCGATCATGATGCAAAACAGGGCAGCGACCATGACCAAAACCCGAACGCCGAGCGCAAAGCCGAACGTTTTCCATTCATTAGGATATGCCGCCCTGCAATCAAAGTCCTCCTCCGGCAGGACAGCATGTTTCGCGGATTTTGGGGAAAGGCCGAAATCAAGCAGGCATTTATAAAGGAGAACACAAAACAGCAAAACGATCGGAACGAATAGGATCACATTATAAAGCAATTTCTCTCATCCTCATCTTCTCTTGGATTAATTCCGAGCTATATCAGAAAATAGCGTTTAAATGGATACACGGTAAAAAGCAATTGGAATTCCAGGCTTTCAATAGAGTCCCATTCTTTATCGGAAAAAAACATGCGTTCCATTTGTATACTTAATGATACTACTTTAAAAACGGGAGTTGTTCCATTTTGTCACAGTGGTATATTTTTGAGATTAAATGGTTTTGATCTGTCAATGCAAATAATGAATAAAAATAGCGCGTATTCACTTCAAGTGAATACGCGCTACCGTTAATATTAAATAATGCTACCGATTAGACAAAATCCGTGAAATTCTTCGCTGCCTGTGTTATAATTTATTCAAGCTCCGGAATTTCTCAAACAGTTGAACATACTCCGGTATGTGCTGTTGCTCTTGGGGACTCATCTTGGAAAGCGTTTCGATAATTTCTTTTATGATGATATTCGGAGGAAGTTCGACCTCGGACGCAATATACAGATCACCAATTAAAAGAGAAGTCTCATCACATGCGTATTTTGTCTGGCGTAGATAATCTTACTTATTTATTTTGTGACTTGGTAGAAATAGGACTCGATTTTTTTGAACTTTTACGTATATACTGTGACAACGATTTTCTGCCTTATTTTGGAGATGTACAACAGCCATTCACCTTTCCGCACCCAGATAGGTTCTGCAATCTCGACCAAAAGGACATTCGGAGAGGGATCTCACGTTGGACGGGTTCAAAATATCGCTCAGCCTCTATCGATGCTGTTGTACTGGAAATACATCATCATATTGCCGATAGGCATATCGGCAGTTACGTCTACCACAGCAATCGTAACCCCAAAAAAATAAAAGCAGCCGATGATATATATGTTTTGTTTGTGTTCTCTAGTTCTGCAACCTTTATAGACTTAAATAAAAAGAAATCCTATCTCTTTCAGGAGGAACCTCATGATAAAAATAGCCGTTTGTGATGATAATCCATATGAATTGGAAGAAGTAGCCGAAAAAATCAAAATTTATCTTGATCAGCAAGAGACTGCACTCCAGACAGTAGTTCAAACCTTTCAATGTGGCGAATATCTTATAATGGAAATTGAGTCTGGGCACCCCGCCGATATCTTTATTTTGGACGTAGATATGCCAGGTATGAACGGATTTGAGCTTACCGAAGAGATTCGAAAACGTATCCCCGCTCCTATCATTATCTTTCTTACATCCCATATTGAATATGGATCCAAAGCCTGTAAAAACCGGGCTTTCAGATATATTTATAAGCTAAATATTGATGAAGAACTTTACGAAGCTCTCGACAGTGGATTTCTGGAGTTGCGTCATATTGAAGAACGCTCCATTACTGTCACTCATTATAATGAATATTATCGGATACCTTATTCCAACATTAAATATATCCGCCGCGGCGGGCGTCAATTGAGCATTGAAACACTCGCTTCAGTCTCAATTTTCGATAACAGAGGAGTGAAAGAATTCTTGGAGGCGCTGAATGACAGCCGTTTTGTGCTAATTGACCGCGGATGCATATTAAACGTGGATTTTGCTAAACAGATAACGGGCACAGAAGTGATACTCACCACTAACGAGCGCCTGGCAATTAGCCGTCGCATGCTCAAAAATTTGAAGTTAGCTCTCATCAGAGAGTGGAATATTTAGCTGCAAAAAAACAAAAAGGAAGCCCAATTATGCCTCTTTATACTCTCGTGGAATTATCTGCATCCTTTATAGAATCCTTGTTGGTTATCAGCACAATAACACGCATAAGCGGTAAAAAGCACACGAATCCGCAACACATTCTATTGATTCTAGCGGCAACATGTGTAATGACAACTATAGTTACCTTTATGAACATGTGGGAATCCTTTTCATATTTAACCATAGTTATAGCTGCGACATATTCTATTTGTATTACGAAACTTACATCGAACGGTCATCTTTTGCTCCGCACCGTATCTTGCATGCTTACTTTATTTTTTCTACATACCCTAGATTATGTAGTTGGCTTTAGTGTGAGCATGATCATCGGACAATCTCAAGATATTTTCCATGGATTTGAACTGATGATGAAAACTGGAACCATTAGAACAATATATACAGTAATAAACAAAGCTCTCCAAGTATCCCTGTTTTTCCTATTGGGGGCTCAATATGAAAAAATCCGACAATTTGATAAGAGATATCTGGGGATTCTTTTCGGAATCACCACATCATGCTACATTATTATGTCAATTCTTCTCAGCCTAATCATGACTGATTCTCTGTTTGTCATGCAGATAGCTATTGTCGTTTCGTGGATATTTATAATGAGCTGCTTAGTAGCAATCATTACCATCATTTCGATACATTCAAAATATATAAAGAAAGAACGAGAGACTGTGATGATTTCTTTGACAAATGAGTTAATGGAAAGAAATTATCAGCAACTCCATAAGAATCAGCGATTGATCGCAAAACAGGTTCACGACTTTACAAACCATCTAAAGACCTTAAAAGGGATGTTGGACAAAGATACAGAAGCGGAACAATATGTTTGCAAACTACTTGCGATAACATATCGCGAATCAAAACTTTGTCATAGCGGATGCGATGTAATCGATGCAATCATAAACTGCAAAGTATCAGAAGCAACGGCAGGACATATTGCATTTACTTATAAGGTTCAATTACCGGAACCCATACATATTTCCAGTGTGGACATCTGTGCTGTTCTCTCAAACCAAATTGACAACGCTCTAGAAGCTTGCGCTAATATCCCCAACCAACAAGAACGCTTTGTCCAAGTTACACTTTGGCAAAAAGAGACTTTTTTGTTTTTTAAAGTGATTAACAGCGTTTTAGTTAATCCTTTCATTGCAGGCAATACTTTAATCAGCAAGAAAAAAGAAAGCGGGCATGGATTAGGTCTTATTAACATTCGCGACACTGTGGAAAAATACAACGGGACTTTAGATAATCAGTTTTCTGGAAATCAATTCATATCTATAGCAATGATGCAAAATACCATCTAATATAAAAATTCACACCATAAAATCAAAAACCCCCCAAGCCGATAATCTATCTGTTATAATTTTAGGTAGACCACAGACTTGGAGGATTTTTATGTTAAAAGCGTGTGCATCTAGTTGTACTGATTTTCTAATGCGTCACACAAATATAGCCTCTTCTCGCAGGCCGATATACCTATATGGGTTTGAATTGCTTTTGTCTACGTTAACATCAGCTTTGTCCATTCTATTTGTCTCTGTACTATTCAACGGCATTGAGGATTTATCTTTGCTTAACTTTTCTTAATACGCTGAACTGTACGAAACAATAATCAGCCAGTAATCCGATTCTCAAAATCAGCACCATCGGTGCGTAGCTAATTTCTCAAAATTGTTCAAGGGTCTGAGATGTTGTCCAGCAAGGAAATCGCAGATTTTGCACATGGATACTGCTGTGCATTGCCTGCAATCACAATTCATCATCTTCGGCAAAAATGAGATAAGGGTATCTTCGTGCCCTACTGGACAAGTATGTTTTAGTGGCAGGGAATTTTTGCTCAAAAATAATTTTCAAAATGCCTTCGCAAAACGAATTGGAAACAATACAAATTTCAGTCTGTCAAATCACCTTCAAATCATGAGTAAGGCAAAGACCATAGAAGAACGCCATTTTTATATTTCTCTCTGCGTGAAGGAAAAATATTCCGCTCGTGAGCTGGAACGCCAGATGGACAGCGCCTACTACGAAAGATATATGCTGTCCTCCAAAAAGGTACTTCCCGAACATATTCCCCGGAGTGTACGCGGCAGTATTTTCGACACCTATGTGCTCGAATTTCTGGATCTGCCGGAGCAGTTCTCCGAACGCAATCTGCGCAAAGCCATCATTGAAAACCTGAAACAATTTATTCTTGAGTTCGGCAAAGACTTCACCTTTATTGGGGAAGAATATCGCGTTCAGGTGGGCGGTCAGGACTTCTATATTGACCTTTTGTTCTACAACCGCGCGCTGTCCTGCCTCGTTCCCATTGAACTAAAAATCGTTAAGTTCAAGCCGGAGCATATCGGCCAGATCAACTTCTATCTGGAAGCTCTCGACCGGGATGTGAAGAAGCCGAATGAAAACCCCAGCGTGGGTGTCATACTCTGCGCCGGCAAGGATGATGCCGTCGTGAAATACGCCCTGAACCGCAGCATGTCACCTATGCTGGTTTCCGATTATACCCTCTGTCTGCCCGATAAAAAGCTCTCGCAAAATAAACTGCGCGAACTGACCGAGTTGGCCCTCGAAAACGGTGAGGGAGACGAAGAATAAAGCATCCTGTTCTGAATCATTCTCATTTTCTGATGGTATCTTTTCCGTCGCGTAAGAGCAGAAAAAAGGACTTTGCGTTTTGCAAGGTCCTTTTTTCAACAAGATAAATCCCTTGGGGATTTGTGAAACTGCCCTTTGGGCGGTGAAGTGTATAAAAAGGAAAACCGCCGACCTTCGCAATCATCTCGCGCAGCAGCTCCGGGTTTTCCAACATGGGGCACGGGCGCAGGTGGTTCTCGTTGAACGGCCGGCCATCGTGGTACGCCATGAAGAGCGGCGACTGCAGGACTTCGAGCAGTGTTTTTTCGCGAATGTTGGAATCGGAATAGTGAATGAACACGCACGAGCGGCTCGCCGCCGGTGTAGATATACAGGTATACGCCGAGCTCTTTGCCCTGCGTGATGGCAGAAATTGTAGAGAAAACAAAAGCGCCGGGCTTCCATGAAAGCTCGGCGCTTGATTTATTGATGAAAATTATACGAACTGGGACGGGTCTACACGGGTGCCGTTTTGGTAGACCTCAAAGTGGCAGTGGTCACCGAAGGAATAGCCGGTATCGCCGACATAGCCGATGACATCGCCCTTGTTGACCCACTGGCCCTCGCTGACGGCGACGGAGCTCATGTGTGCGTACAGGGTGGAATAGGTGCTGTCGTGGTAAATGGAGACGTAGTAGCCCCAGGAATAGCCCCAATCATCGGAGCCGTTTGCGGTCATGACCGTGCCGGAGCGGGATGCCACGATCTGCGTGCCGCGGCTTGCGGGGATATCCATGCCGTAGTGGCCGTTGCCGAATGCACAGCTGACGCCGGTCCAGCCCGGAACAGGCCATGCAAAGCTTTCACCGGAATAGTCATCGTCATAAGACGGCTGCGGCACCGGGGTCGGGGTGGGGGTCGGCTTTACGGTCGGCACCGGGGTCGGTGTCGGGGTAGGCATAACGTTGCCGTTATCGTCCACTTCTTCTTCAGGCACCGGGGTCGGCGTAGGTGTGGGCTCTACGGTCGGTACCGGGGTCGGGGTGGGCGTGGCTTTTGCCTGTGCCATCTGCTGCTGCATTTCGGCGATCTTTGCCGACATCATGTTTGCGAGCACGTATTCTTCTTCCTCGGTACGGGAAAGCTCGGTCTCGGCGCTGCTCTTATCGGAGCGGATCTGCTCGAGCAGGGCGGTGTTGTCGCTTTCGAGCTGCTTTAATTCCTCTTCGCTTGATTCATACAGCTTTTTGGCATCGGCGAGCGCGGTCTTTTCCTTTTCAAGCTCTTCACGCTGTGCCTTTGTCTCGTTCATGTACGCTGCAACCGTATCGATGAGCTGCTTATCGTGGCGGGTGATGGTGGAGACGGCCTCTGCGCGCATGGAGAAATCATGCAGGCTTTCGGAATTGAAGAGAATCTCCAGTGTGCCGACGGTGCAGCCGGCGGAGTACAGCACGGCGAGACGCTTTTTCAGAAGCTCCATGGTATCGGAGATCTGATCTGCGGAATCGCTGAGCTCTTTTTCGAGCTTTTTAATGCTGGTGTTCAGCACGGTGATGTCACTGTTTGCGGTATCGATCTGCTCCTTGATGGTATCAATCTTTTCGGAGAGCAGGGTAAGATATTCGGTTTTATCGGCCTCTTGAGACTCCAGAGAGGAGATTTTGTTTTCGAGGTCGGCCTTTTTGTTGGCGAGCTCGGTCTGCTTGGCTTCCATATCGGCTACGGTATCGTCGGCGTAGCTGAGCGGTGCGGCACAGAGCAGCAGGGCGGAAAGCACGGCTGCAGTGATGCGCTTCCTATTTTTAGAAAACAGTTTCAACGGAAAAACTTCCTTTCAGCAACAAATTTCGATTTCATAAAAGGGCATACGAACCCCCTTCTTATATACGGGACTATTCTACATGATAACTTTCAATTTTTAATTCCTTAAAAGAATTAAAGTGCAAATTACTACGGAAAAAGAACAGATTTATTTCAGAATTCTTACAAGGGAGCCCAAGTCGGTATCAGCTTCGAGATAACTTTACGGGGAAAAGGAGGGCATTTCAAAGGAAAAAGAGGATGCGCGAAAGCGTTTTACTTGACATTTTGCCGCGAAACGAGTACAATATCAGCGGTTGTTCGTTAGTTTGTTTAACTAAATTTATCGAAAAACGGCACAAATGGGCGAAAGGAGTGTGCAGCATGTCCGGCTTTTCTGCGAAAGCAAACGAGCTTCTGGTGGAGATCTATCGCAATGTGCAGATCTTGGAGCAGAACGAACTGAAAAAACAACGGCTGAACATCTCCATCAACGAGATGCACATGATCGAGCTCATTGCCAAAGGCAAAACCGGCATGACGGTCAGCGAGATCGCCCAGCAGCTCAAGGTGACAAAGCCCTCCGTTACGGTGGCGGTGAACAAGCTGGTACAGAAGGGCTACTGCGAAAAGCAGCGCCTGCCCGGCGACGGCCGCGCGGTGCAGGTAATGCTAACGCCCGAGGGCAAAAAAGTGGAGGCGTTCCACCGCCGCTGCCACCGGCGCATCATTGCGGAGATCTGCGAGGATCTTTCGGAAGAGGAGCGCGAGGAGCTTCTGCGCACCATGACGCGCATCAATTCTTATTTTCAGACGAAATTGTGATTTCTTTAAGTTTCTTTCAATGATTTGCGCGGCAAATCATTGGGAGACCCCTTAATTGGGTCTCCCACACCTCAACAGTCCACTGGACTGTTGAGGTTCCCGTCCTGATTTTTCGGCAGTCAAAAGTATTTCGCGCTCTGCGGAGCGCGCCTCAGGGCTTT
>OLPH01003528.1_pt1 | contig 10764 bp, 8 predicted proteins | sample 1672951 | NCBI WGS metagenome assembly OLPH01 (sample SAMEA3136740, study PRJEB25190) | human gut metagenome
TATCGTGAAATCGCTCGTGCTATGGGGGTTAAGAATGCCGATTCTATGACACAGGATGAATATCGTAAAGCAGCTGTCGATGCCGTTCGCCAATTATCCCAAGATGTAGGCATTCCCCAAAAGCTGGAAGCTTTAAAAGAAGAAGATCTTGACTTTTTGGCACAATCGGCCTTTGACGATGCATGTGCGCCGGGCAACCCAAAAGATGCCAGTATCGAAGATCTAAAAGCGTTGTTTAGAAAACTAATGTAAACTCTATAGACAAAAGTGCATCCAAACATTGGATGCACTTTTGTTGTAATGTCTATTTGTATAGCTTTTTTTCCATAGAAAGATGAAACCGGGCAATTTGCTCTTTTCCTATCTCGATGGCTACTTCCGCTAGTTCTTCTACATTTTTGACAAATGTTCGAGTTAGATTTATTTCAATCAACATTCCTAAATTTACACCACCGATCACTTCTAAATTTTGATAGGAATAACTAATTTTTACTGCTGTTTTAAAAGGAACTCCACCGATTAGATCACATAAAACAAGGATTTCATCACACGTTTTGAGAACATTAAGTGCATCGATCATCTTCTTAGATATATCTTCTAAAGAATCGTTTTCTCTATAGTCAATAGATACATAATCTTCAGGCATTCCAACAATTTGTCTTAAACTGTTTGTTAAACCAGTTGCGAAAATCCCGTGTCCCGTTACAATCAATCCAATCTTTTTTTCTTTTGTTTTCATTCCATGTGATTGGTTGGCTGAATCGCATCATAGCCCGTTTCTTTTGTACGAATACGATATGCGGATCGAATTTCATAACTAAATATTTTTCCATCCCCTATTTCTCCGGTATAGGCTGCTTTTGAAATCGCATCAATGGTCTTCTTTTCCCATTCCGGAGACGATACGACAATTTCAAATTTAATTTTCGGCTGCATCTGCAGATCTACTTTAACCCCTCTAACTACTTCATTGTATCCTTTTTGAATACCACAGCCCATCACCTGATAAACCGTTAACCCCCTGACTTCTATTTCATTTAAAGCCGTTTTGACATCTTCAAAGGCTTCCTCTCTTACGATTGCTTCTATTTTGATCAACATATCGATTCTCCTTAATCAAATCCATTGAAACTCGGATAAGCTTGTTCGCCATGCATGGAAGCATCCATACCTATGGCTTCTTGTTTAGTTGTGGCGCGTAGAGGTACAAAGCACTTGACAATGCAACCACAAATCAATGTTCCCACGACCGCAATCAAGATGGTTAAAACAATGCCTTCTAACTGTGCTACAAAGAGTTCTGTCTGCCCAAAGAATAAACCATTCCATTGCGCAACATCGTTGATACTTGTCATACCGAATAATCCGGTAGCAATACCGCCCCAAATACCACCTAAGCCATGACAGCCAAACGCATCCAGCGAATCATCAATCTTACATTTTGATTTAACCAGCTTGACCCCAAAATAACAGATGGGACTGACTAATGCACCAATGATGAAAGAAGCCCAAATCGGTACAAACCCGGCTCCTGGTGTAATAGCCACTAAACCTACCACAAGGCCGGTAGAAGCACCAACCAAAGTTGGTTTTCCATCTTTGATCACATCGATCAACATCCATGACAACAAAGCACAAGCCGAAGCAATGGCACTGGTCATAAAGGCATGAGCCGCTAAACCATTAGCTCCTAGTGCACTTCCGGCATTAAATCCATACCATCCAAACCATAACAGTGTGGCTCCTAATACCACAAAAGGAATATTGTGTACACGATAAGCCACCTGATCATAACCTTTTCGCTTTCCAATCCATAAAGCCAAAACCAAAGCGGTTATACCGGAACTGATATGAACGACGTTACCTCCAGCAAAATCAACAGATCCTAAAGAAGCAATAAATCCATTTTCACCCCAAACCATATGAGCCAATGGATAATATACGATCAAAGACCAAAGTGCTACAAAAAGAAACAAGGCTTTAAAATTCATTCTTCCTACTAAAGCACCGGTAAACAAGGCCGGTGTAATGACGGCAAACATCATTTGAAAAGCACAATACATCAAATGTGGTATTGAATCGGCATACGGCCCTGCCTGCCAATCTACACCATTTAAAAACGCATAGCTTAGATCACCAATCACACCACCATGATCTTGTCCAAAAGCTAATGAATAGCCAAATGCACACCACATGACTATCGCAAGTCCCATAATTGAAACACAGCCCATCATCGTGTTAACTACATTTTTTCTTCGCACCAGTCCGCCATAGAAAAACGCAAGAGCCGGAGTCATTACAAACACCAAAGCTGTACAAATCATCATAAATCCTGTATCGCCTGTATCCATCCTATCGATCCTTCCCTTCTTCTGTCATCTAAATCGTCTCGAGAACGAAAAAGGGCGCTAAAATGGATTTCCATTTTAACGCCTTTGTTAACAAGATTTAGTATAACAGAAAAATATAAAAACGCAACACTATTTTCAATTAATTTACATTTTATTTCATTCTGTTACATTTTAATTAATTCATACTCTCTGGTTCCCAAACCAATCTTCTGCGCATGATCCAGACAACTTTTCCATTCCGATTCCGGTGCAGAATTTGTAAAGTGATCATGATGATCCGTAAAGTTTGGATCTTCCAAGTGACGAGCCAACTGACTACCCGGCAATGGTTTTGCCGCCATACAGGCATCTACACAAGCTTGATCTAATGCCAATGGATCTTTGGATACAAACATACCGATATTCGGTAAGATTGGTACATCATTTTCTCCATGACAGTCACAGTTTGGACTGACATCAACGATCAATGAAATATGAATGCAAGGTCGTCCATCTACGACCGCTTTCGTATATTCTGCCATTCGACAGTTCAACAACGCATTTGCGGCATCATTATCAAACTGGATCGCATCAAAGTTACACGCTCCTAAACAACGACCACAGCCTACACAGTTTTCCTGATTTACATGCATTTTTCTTGTTGTTTCGTCAAATTCCAATCCGCCATTGGCACATTCTTTCTGACAACGCGTACAGCCACGGCACAATTCTTCATCAATATGCGGTTTGCCGCTGGAATGCTGATCACACTTACCGGCACGAGAACCACATCCCATACCGATATTCTTGATGGCACCACCAAATCCGGTCATCTCATGCCCTTTAAAATGAGTCAAAGAGATAAATACATCGGCATCCATGATAGCACGTCCGATCTTGGCTTCCTTAATATATTCGCCGCCTTCTACCGGTACATCCACATCATCCGTTCCTTTTAAACCATCTCCAATGATTACCGGACATCCCACGGTCAATGGTGTAAAACCATTCTGCCAGGCACATTCCAAATGCTCCAAAGCATTCTTACGACTGCCCGGATACATCGTATTACAATCCGTTAAGAAAGGTTTTCCACCTAATTCTTTGACCACATCCACAATGGCTCTGGCATAATTAGGACGCAGATAAGAAATGTTTCCCAGCTCACCAAAATGCATTTTAATGGCCACAAACTTTCCTTCCATATTTAAATCCGCAATTCCGGCACGACGTACCAGTTTCTGCAATTTTGTCGGCAGGCCATCCCCAAAAGCCTGTGTGTGAAAATCTGTAAAATAAACTTTTGCTTTCTCCATTCTATTCACCTGTCTTTCAAACGTATTGTACTGTACGATTTTTGTTTACACAACGTAAAAAGGGTTATCAAAAACTAACCCTTTACTTACGAACATTTACTTTCTGATTCCAGTAATATCCTTTTTTCCAATGACGCTTGATATACTCTTCTTCCTGTATCGTTTTTCCTATACGATGCGATAATCTGGACATATAAACAACCATCGATTCTTTGGTGATCTTATGATCGTGCTGCTCCAGCAAATCAAGAATTTCTTCATCCTTAATTGTCTCTCTGGCATTGGACATCAATAATTGTAAGATCAACAATTCATGTTCATGCATCACAAGAATCTGTTTTCCTTTATGCATGACCTGTTCTTCAAAATCAATGCGTATTTCACCGGATGACACTTTTTTATGTGCTAAATTATGAAAACGTTGATAATGGATATTATCTGTAGTTTCTTTCTTTGAAAAGATCTTCTTTAAATCTTCCAGACCAATTCCATGTTCAAGACAATATTTGCCCAGCTCTACTATTTTTTCCTCTTTTGCCTTATCCATATATTTACCCATAAGAAAAGGAGAGGCTCCCCTCTCCTTTAAATTACATTACTTTAGACTTATTTTTGTTTACGACGAAGTAATGCAACCATTCCGGCAAGAGCAGCACTCATTGTTCCGAATACTCCGGCAAGTGACATGGCAACTCCTGTATCTGTTCCGTCTGTTTGTTCAGATTCTTCTGTTCCTTCAGCTGGTGTATTAGGTTCTTCTTCATCACCTGGCTGTGTTGGTTCTTCAGTAGTCTTAGTTAAAGTTAAAACAATTTGCTTACTTTGACCAAAATTAACATCTACAGTTGGATATTCACCTTCATAAGTATATCCTTCTGGAATAACTACATCATAGTTTTCACCATATACAAACGTATATACTTCATCTGCTGTTCCTTCTGCGTCAGATACAACTGTCTGAACTTTGTCTGTCAGGATTACGTTTCCTTTTTCATCCTGGAAAGAGATGATCAGTTTTGCAGGAGCAGTTTCTACAGGTTGTTCAGTTACTGGACGAACTTCAACCCATACCCAACCGTCCATGATTGGAAGGTCACCTTGCCATACTAATTCGTAACCTTCTGGAACATCTGTAAAAGTAGATGTATTAACACTGGTAGCTTTTGAATCTACAACGACTGATCCTTCAGACACTTGTTTATTGTTGACAACATCCCAATAGTTTAATCCTACTGTTTTTGTAGTAGCCACTGGACGTAATTCAACAAAAATCCATCCATCATTGATTTGTGTATCGCCTTGCCAAACAATTTCGTATCCTTCCGGTACATCTGTTAAATCATGTGTATTTACGTTAGTAGCATCTGCATCTACTGTTACAGTACCTTCACTAACTTGCACATCATTTACGATGTCCCAGTAATTTACACCAATTGTTTTTGTTGTTGGAGCCGGTTTAACTTCTACATAGATCCATCCATCATTAATCTGGTAGTCTCCAATATAGCCAGTTAATTCATATCCTTCCGGTACTAAACCTAAAATATCTGGCATTCCAACATTGTTGTCATCAGCCGAAACAGTTACCTCAGCTTCACCAGCCTGTGTATTGTTTTCAACATCCCAGAAATTAACACCTACTTTTTGTGTTGTAACAGGTTTAACTTCTACAAAGATCCATCCATCATTGATCTGGTAATCGCCGATATATCCAGCTAATTCATATCCTTCTGGTACCAATGCCTCAACAGCCGACATACCTACGTTGTTATCTGTTGCAGCTACTGTGATTTCATCTTCCCCGGCTTGTTTTTTATTTTCAATATCCCAGAAATTGATTCCAACTGTCTTTGTCGTAGCCGGTTTTACTTCTACAAAGATCCATCCGTCATTGATCTGGTAATCACCGATATATCCATCTAATTCATATCCTTTTGGTATTAAGTTTTCGATTTCAGATACTTTTACATTATTAGCATCGATAGAAACCGTTACTTTATCTTCTCCAGCTTGTTTGTTATTTTCAACATCCCAGAAATTAACACCAATTTCTTTTGTAGTCTTTACTTGTCTAATTAAATAATTCACTACATAGTTACCTTCTGAATCTGTCATAATAGCTTCTGCTGTATAATAAAATTCATAATTGTCTGGTAAATATTCTTTTAACTCATCTGCTGTAAAACTAATCTTATCATTGTCTACATTTAATGTTTCTTTAACCAAAGTCTCTTTTGTAGCTTCATCAATTAAACTAACAGTAACTTCTTTTGTTGTTACTTCATTTTTCTTAACTTTGATGTTGTATTCTCCGCCTTCTACAAAATTAATCCAATTTACTTCTGCAAGAGAATATCCTTGTGGCATATATTGTTCGACTATAGCTGGATTTCTCATTCCTGCAAGTACTGAACAATCTGTCTTATAATCGACTATCTGATTATCTTCATCAACAAAAAACAAAGTAACATGAACTTTAGTGGCCTCAGCTTCTTTAATGATAGGCACATAAACATACCTGTCATTAATTGTGAAAAGCCCATCATCGTAAGCAACATCATTGACATTGATAACATATCCTTCTGGGATATCTTTTAATTGACTTTCTGTTACTACTTCTGCATCAGCACTTACTTCAACATACCCAGTAAAATAGCTACCATCTGCTGCAGCATAATTAACCTCAATTGTTTTGGTTTCTTCTACTGGTGCTTCATTTTGCACTACATCATTAGTGTTCACTTCATTCTGCGTTCCAGCAACCTTTTCTTGATTGTTTGTCGCTTCATTAGTCTTGTCTTCCGCATTAGCTACTAGTGGTGCAGCCATGGCTGGTACCATAGTAACCGCAACTAAACCAGACAACGCAGCCTTAGTTATTTTTTTGTGACAATAGTGCCCCCGTATATTTTTGTCAATGGTTACCTTTGCCTTTTTATACGATTTAATGAAATCTTTATTTGTCACAATAGAGGTCACACAAAAAAGCAGAGGTTGTTAATTCCTCTGCTTATAGAGTTTAGATTTACTTAAATTAGCGCTTCTTAGAAAACCGTTTTATAATCAGCAAACACAAAGCACTACCTGCTGCAATCATAGAAGATACCATCAATCCTACATTTGTTTGTGTTGCGGTATCCGCAGAATCCGTATTATCACTATCTTCTTTTTCTGGTTTAGAAGGGGTTTGTGCTTTCTTATAATATACATCGATGACTTTATTTCCATCGATTGTTCCTGTAACAGTATCTCCACGTGTTTCTACGTAAGTGTAGCCATCGATATCGATCGCATCAAAACGACTGACATCATATTCTTCATTCCATGTTAATTCGGTTAAGATATTGGAATAATGAATAGATTTGTTGGTATCGATATCATAGTAATTAACGGTTACTGTATATTCATTTTGTTCCCATCCGGCATATACAGTTGTCCAGTTTTCAGTTAAAGCTTGTTCAAAATCAAATGCTTCTGTACATTCTTTATCTGTATACCATCCAGTAAAAGTATATCCGTTTCTTGTTGGTTCATTTTCTGGATTTTGCGCTGTAGTATTGTAATCAATTGATAATTGATCTGTCGGCATATTTTCTACAGCATCCTCGGTATTCGCATCAAATGCTAAACCAACTAAAGGAGCATATACATAGGTTTCCGGGCAATCAAAGCTGTTGGGATGCTCTTGTGTATTTCCCACATATTCATTACATTGTGTACAACGATATCGTTTTATACCGTATGTATCTTTTGTAGCCTGATCGGTTATTTCGCCATTTGTCCAATCATAGATATGATGACTTAACTGTGCTTCCGTTAATTCTCCAATCTTAGCATTATCTTTTCCAATAATATCGGTTTTATTGCTGACATTTTGGTCATCAAATAGATCCGCATCATTATTGGAAGCTGTAGTTTCTGCATTTCCACGTGCATAATCACTTTCCATAAATGGATTTAAGAATAACGTATGTTTTGTAGTATCTACAACATTGGCATCTGTGAGTACAGGCGAAGTATTACTCTTTAGATTGTCAACGGCATGCTCACTTAAATCATGCGCTACAATACTTCCTGATGGTGTTGTCACAGAACCCGTTCTTCCTACACCACCTAGCCATGCAGATCCCGGCATAGCTAAAGAGGTGCAATCCGTTACCGTTAATCCATATCCGTTCAACCACAGATCCCCAGCTGAATAGCTTAATAATTTTTCTCCATTGCATCGAATATCCACGGTAGAATTCACAAGTGAAGAATCTTGGCTTTGGATATATACACCTGCATATCCGTTATGAAGAATCTGTAAAGCAGAGTTACTCATTTCAAATCCAATACAAGATAAAGCATGTCCGCCTCGATTTCCGTTCATCTGAATTGTTGAGTTATCAACAATCCAATAACCTGAGTTACAACCATTTCCTTTATTGTTATTAACCGTGATATCCGAGTTTTTCACATGAATATTGACATTGTTTATCGCAAAACCACCAGCTGCATTATCTGAAAAATCAATCGTAGAATCTTCTACAAAAATCGCATCATAGCCTGTTTTGTTGTCTCCTGAATAGAACGCATTGATATTCCCACTATCAGTAGTCATACCAGTAGCCGTCATACTGGAACCATTTAACAGTTTTAATACAGAGCCTGCATACATTGCATAGCTCCAACCATTTTTATTTCCTACTGTCGAAATATTCGATTGATTAAATGTAACAGCACCACTAGAGCCATATAATCCTAAGAACTGTCCATTATATCCTTCAGCACTTAATGTACAACCATTCAGATTAATGTTTCCACTAAAGAAATAAATAGCTGCATCATATCCAGCTGTTGTTGTTTTTGTTGCTCCAGCCTGTGTAACAAACGTACAGTTATTAAATGTTACATCACCGCCGATCCACAATTTAGCAACTGTTTCTCCATTATTATAAGAAATGCCTCCTTGATTACCGGAAATCTTAACAGTGCCGCCAGAAAGATTAAATGTACAGTTATCAAATACAATCGGAGCTTCCTGTCCAGAAATCATCAGGACTTGACCATCGCCAATATCAAAAGTTTGATTCGTAGCTCCTTCTTTAGTAACATTGACACCTTCATTTAGAGCGTTTGAATCCAATTCTGCCTCATCTGTTGCAGTGGCATCCTCTGTTGATTCTTCACTTGTTTCTGTTAATGTTTCTACAGGTTCTTCTTTTACCTCTTCAGTCGTTTCAGTTACATCTGACGTTTCTTCAGGAACTGTAGTCACCTCTTCATTTTCAACAACTTCATCTTCTGTGATTACATCTTCCTGTGCCAAAACAGGTGATACTAAGCTTCCTGTTAAGGTTGCAATCATAGAAGCAGAAGTAAGGATTCCCAATCCTTTTTTAACTCGTTTCATAAGATTTTCCCCTCTCTGTTTGCTAACGTTATCAACAAAATCTTATCCTCTCCCCTTAGATTATGTCAATATATTTTTGTTATATTTCTATTATTCTTTAGTTATTTATAAAGGCTAATCTACTCAATAAATTCCTATACAAACTAAAAGAAGAGCATAATATTTTGCGTCATGCTCTTCTTACATCAAATCTTCAATTCTATTTATTTTTTTGTTTTTGTTTCAATAAAGCCAATACACCGACACTCACAATAGATGCAACACCTAAGCTAACAAATACATTGGCATTTGTTGAAGCACTTGTCTTTACATCATCATTTTTCTTATCTTCTTTATCCTTCTTTTCATCTTTTGGTGCCTGAGACTTTTCCTTCAATGTCACAGTAGCAACATATTCCACTTTTTTAGGACAGTTAAACGTTACAATGTCAGACCATCCAAAATCTGTATCTTGATACATATTGTCTGCATTATCAAAGTCCAGTTCACCTTTTACAATCACATTAGTAGCTTGATCTGAGTTTACTGTTACTTCGTTTAGCGGTGTGGTATAACTCAACGACCAACATTTCGCATAGAAATAAGCATTCCATGCTTCCTGTAAAGATGTGTAGTTTGTTCCTAATTGGCTATTGTAGTAAGCCAAAACATTAGCTTCATTTACATTTCCCTCATATCTAGGATTTTCAGTCTGTGTGATTACATAATATTGATCCGCTACAGTATCATGATAATATGGACCTTCATTAAATGTCGTTTCGTTAGCAACTGGCTTAGTTTCTACTTCTACTACCGTAATACCTTCAGGAATCACAGAAGATTCAACAGATTGAACATCATAATTGTAAGCGTTTGATTCATCAAATGTATCTAAATACGGATCTAACCCATATTTTTGAAGAATCCATTTATAAGTCGGATCAAATTTTCCTAAACGTTTGATATGATCTACTGCATTTCCACCTAATCCAGAATCTACATGATTCCAACCACCATTTACATATGTATCTTGCGAATCATTAATAAAATCAAAAGACCATGTGAAATTGTCACCAGGCAATGCATTTTCATTCGTATAAGGCAAATCAATTGATATACTTTCTACTCCACCTGTGATATGCACTTGTGCTATATGCTTATCCGGGTCAAAATCAATATAATATCCTTTCCCTTCCGGATCCTTTTCTTTATCAATCGATGTAGTTACACCTGATACTTCATTTTCCTGAATATCTCCCTTTATTTCATATTTGGAAGTATCAAAAGAATCAATCCAAGATTGTGCTTCTTCTTTAGAAGCAAACGTCTTTGTCTGTGTTGTTGAATCTTTAGCATAAACAGTTGTTGTTGTGACCATCCCCATAGCCATAACAAGTGCAGTTACAATTGAAAACATGCGTTTTCTCATCTTAAGTCTCATGTTACCCTCTCCTTATTATTAGTTATTATTTAGTTATATTATATATTGAGAGGGAGGGAATTCAATTAAAATATATCAAATTTATAACAATGTCATCAAAAGAAAAAGTCAGCTAAAATCTGACTCTCCCTGTATCAATACTTTAGCATTCCAGTAATACCCCTGTTTCCAATGCCTTTTTATATATTTTTCCTGCTTTGTATTTTTCCCGATTTTGTGACTAATTCTTGAAACATAAACGACTAATGATTTTAATTCTATATCATATCCATACGTTTTCAATAAGCTCAAAATTTCTTCGTC
>OLPH01003532.1_pt1 | contig 10758 bp, 7 predicted proteins | sample 1672951 | NCBI WGS metagenome assembly OLPH01 (sample SAMEA3136740, study PRJEB25190) | human gut metagenome
GTGAAAACGCGGGCGCCGGTGCGCAACCCGGGCAACGAGAGGAAAATCGATGCGCTGGTGCCCCGGCAGGAGCTTCCGCAGCCCGAGTATTTGCCTTTGGCTGACGGTGATGTGTTCGATCTCGGCGGACGGACGCTGGAGGTCATCCACACGCCGGGGCATTCGCCCGGTTCCATTTGTCTGTTGGACAAAGAAAACAGGCTTCTGTTTACCGGCGACACGGTCAACGTAAGCATGGCGCTCACCGGACATGATTTTCATGAGTACAATGCCAGCCTGCGCAGACTGTGGGCGCGCGAGAGCGAATTTGACTCTATCTGTATTGGACATGAGCTGCCCGCAATGCGGGAAAAACAGGCGATTGCACGATATATTTCCATGACGGACCGTCTGATGTCCGGAGAGGCTGCCGCGGTTTGTGCGCCCGACGCCATCCGTGTCGGTAAAGTGTTTCGCGAAAACGGCCTGGAGATATGGTGCGATTGTGAGGCGTAGCGGCTCCGGCGCTTGAAACTGAAGATAACACACATGAGTTCGGAAAATTTTCTCTTTTAAAACGGGCGAAAAACGGATACCATGAAACCACGGCAGCGCCGCTGGAGACGGCGCGGCGGATATCAACCAAAGGAGGAAGAAACATGAAAAAGGCAAAACGTATCCTTTCGGCAGTTGCTGCAGGTGTTATGGTGCTTTCGCTTAGCGCGTGCGGAGGAGGCTCCGGCAGCGCGTCCGGGTCTGCATCCGGGAGCGCTCCGGCAGCCGGTTCCACGCCGGCAGGAGCGGAAGGGAAAATCACGATTTCCTACTGGACCACAAACCGTCACGATCAGGCATATATGACGCCGCTCATAGAGGAGTTCAATGCGACCAACGACAAAAATATCTACATTGATTTCCAGGTATATGCCGACAATTACAGCCAAATGCTGGATCTGGCGTTCAGCACAAACACAGCGCCGGATGTGTACCAGCTTGCAGGTACGGACCCGATCGAGGTCGTCGTCAAGGAGAAGGGGCAGCTTCTGGACCTTGCCCCTTACATGGATGACGAATACAGAGCGCGTTTTGGCGAAGGCGCTTTTGTGGAAGGCATCAACGCGCTGGGGGACGGCATTTATTCGCTGCCGTACACGGCTTCTGCCGCGCGCCTGTTCTATAACCAGGACATCTTTGACCGTGTAGGCATAGACGGGCCGCCTCAAACGCTGGATGAGCTGGTGGCGGACGCAAAGCTCGTTACAGAACAGCTTGGCAGTGAAGGGATTTACGGCATTGCGGGTAACTTCAAATCCGCGGCGAGCTCCGTGGCGCGTTCCATCGACATGATCGTGATGCGCAGCGGCGGCACCCGCGGTGGGTTTGACTACAAAACCGGTACTTATGACTTCTCCAGCTATAAGCCCGTCCTGGAGGCGTTCAAGGAAATGTTCGCCACCGGCGTTTCGTTCCCGGGCAGTGAATCTTTGGATATCGACCCGCTGCGCACGCAATTCGCAGCCGGAAATATCGCGATGTATATCTCCATCAGCCATGCGGAGCCGGGCGTATATGCCAGCCAGTTCCCGACGGATGCAAACTGGAACTGCGCTCAGCTCCCCACGGTGAACGGCAAGGTGGAAGGTAAGCAGCAGCTCTGGTTCGGCGGTTCGAACCTCGGCATCAATCCCGCGACGGAGCATCCGGATGAGGCGTGGGAAGTGATGAAGTTCCTGCACAGCGATGAGGTTATGGGACCGTATCATACAGCCGGGCTTGGCACCGTGATGATCCCCAGCGCCGTGGAAAGCGCCGAAGCGCCGGAATCCATTGAGAAGATGCCGAATCTGGCCATCAATGCCGATGACCAGAACTGGCCGCCGCTGCCTGCGGGCGTCGTGGTGGAAGGCAAGGATTATTACACCACCTGTGTGGAGTGCATTTTTGGTGTGACGGACATCGACAGTGCCATTGAAGACCTGAACACCCGCTACAACGCCGCTTACGACAAGCTGGTGGACGGCGGTGCGGAGCGCATCGTCTATCCCAATTTTGATCCGCTCAAGCAGGACACCGCCAAGTAAAATACAAACCCTAAGCGCCGAAAGAGAACCCTGCCCAAGGGCTCTCTTTTTGGCGTTTGGCGGGGCGAAATGGTATACTTGTATAAAAAAGCGGCGCAAAACCGCCCGGGCGGTTTTCTTGCTTTGCTGTGCAAAGCAAGAATGAACGGTATTTTGCGCTTCGTGCCGGGGGGATTGGAATGAAACGGCTGTTGTGTGCTTACCGCAACGCGAGCCTCAGGGTAAAGCTTTCGCTGCTGGTGACGGCGGTGCTTTTGACCGTGCTGATCGCGTGCCAGGTAGCGTTGTATTTCTATGTGGCTGAAAATGTGGAACGGCAGGCGCGCAGCGCGGCGGATGTGAGGCTCACACAGGCGCAGACTTATATGGACGCAAAGCTGCGCAATGTAGTGGAGCGGCTGTTTTATATTCGGCTCGACCCGAGCTTTGAGGGCGCATTGACCGATTATCTGCTCAGCGATAAGCCGTCGGCGCAGGGCGTGGCGATGACGCTGCTTTCGCCGTGCCTCTCGCTGCACAAGGTAACGGAGCCTCTCATCAGTTCCATCTTTTTGTATACGCCCAAAAGCAGCTTCACGGATATGGGCGTCTCCACCGAGCAGGAATACCGCTTTGAGGCGTCTGTGCTGTGGCGCCAGGCTGAAGAAAGCGAAAGCTATGTTATTTGGGGTGAAGTGCAGAAAGATGAAATATTCATCACGCATCGCGAGGTGCTGCCTGTGATGTACCGTTTTTCCGTAGACGGTTACGGGGGCGATTGCGTGCTTCTGGCCAATATCGACAAAGCGCGTCTGACGGCGTATCTGCACGATATTGTACCCGACGACGGTTCGGATATGCTGCTGGTGGACGGCCGGGGCCGGTTGGTTACGCAGGCGGGAGGCGCGGCTGCCGCCGCGCTTGCGGAAGACTACGGGGCGCTGCATGCGGTGCTTGAAACCGAAGGTTTTACAGAAACCGCAGCGCAAGGGGGGAAGTATCTGACGGCTCACCGTGCGTTGGCAAACGCTCCTTGGCACGTGGTCTATCTTCAATCGGAAAAACATATTCTGGGCCAGCTGCAGAACATCCGCAATGTGTTTTTTGCCGTCAGTCTTGCTGTGGTGCTGGTGCTTCTCGTGGCGCTGACCCGTATCGTCCACAGCGTAACACAGCCGCTTTCGCGTCTGTCGCAGCGTATGCGCAGTGTGGACGTGAAAAACGACTGGCAGGGCTTTGAATATCCGTATCATAACGAGATCGGAACGCTGTCCCGCAGCTTTAACAGCATGCTGGCGCACATTCACATGCTTTTGGACGAACAGGAAACATACATCGCCCAATTACAGGACGAAAAAGAGCGTGTGCGTGTGGAGCAGCAGCTCAAGCGCCGCGCAGAGCTGAAGGCGCTGCAGGCGCAGATCAATCCTCATTTTTTGTACAACACGCTGGACTCCATTCGCTGGAAAGCTGAACGTGCGGGCGCGCAGGATATCAGCCGAATGACAACGGCATTGGCGACGCTGTTCCGTATCGGGCTGAGCCGCGGCAGAGAGATCATTTCCGTGGAGCAGGAAGCGCAGCATGTGGGCAGTTATCTGCAGATTCAGAAGCTGCGTTACGGCGGAAAGCTGAGTTATACGGTGGAGCTTTCGCCGGATATCCTGCAGCTTTATACCGTTAAGCTGATTTTGCAGCCGTTGGTGGAAAACGCGATTTATCACGGGATCAAAGAGAGCGAGGCGCCGGGGCTTATTGCCATATCCGGGCGGCGCAGCGGCAGTGTGATGGAGCTGCGCGTGACGGATAACGGCCCGGGGATACCGCCGGAACGGCTGGCCATGCTGCAGGCAGACCTTGCGCGCGGCCTTTCCGTCAGCGGGGAGGGGTACGGCATTTTCAACGTCAACGAACGTATCAGGCTGTATTTTGGCGCAGAGTACGGATTGATGCTGGAGAGCGAATATGGGCGCGGCACGGTGGCCGCCGTGCGATTGCCCTGTATCACACAGGATGAGGTGGAGCAATATGTATCGCTTACTGATAGCGGACGATGAGGAGAGCATCCGCGAGGGCGTGGCGGATTTTGTGCGGCAGAACTGCCCGGAATGGGATGTTGCAGCACTGGCGCGGGACGGACGCGAGGCGCTGGCGCTGGCGCGGGAGATTCTGCCCGATGCGGTGTTGACGGATATCACGATGCCCCACATGAACGGATTGGAGTTTTTGGAAAGCCTGTCTGATCTTCTGCCGGAGGCAAAGCTGCTGGTGCTGAGCGGGTATGACCAGTTTGAATACGCTGTGCAGGCTCTCCGCCTTGGGGTCAGCGATTACCTGCTGAAGCCGTTGGACACTGCAAAGCTCGTTTCCGCTTTGAGCCGTTTCGCAGCGGAACTGGACGCACAGGCTTTGCGCTGGGCCCAGATAGAAACGCTGCGGACCAACACGCAGAAAACCAACGAGCTGGAATTGCAGAGCTATTTCCGTGCTGCGTTGCTGGGAGAAGAGCTGCCTGCTCTCTCTGCGGCAAACGCCGTGTTTGCGCAAGAGGGGACAAGCTATTGCTGCGTACTGTGCGACGGCCTGGACGCACAGCGCGCTCTTTTAGAGCGGGTGCTGGAACAACGGCTCTATGGCGCGGTGCGTACTGTACTGCTCCGTCTCGGCACGCCGCCCCGGCAGGCGGTGGTGTTCTGTGCGCCCCGCACGGCACGCGCAGGGCTGTTTCTCACGCTGAGCCATGCGCTTACTTCCATTGCGGTATCCTGTAAACGCGCGCAGGCGTTGGATGTGCATTTTTTTGTCGGCTGTATTGCGGAAACGCCCGCCAAGCTGGAGCTTTCCTACCGCCAATCTACGCAGGCTCGCGCCTATGCGTTCCCGGAACAGGCGGCGCCCGTTTCCACCTACGAGGATGTTTTGGCCGGAAAGCTTCTGCCGTGTCCGGAGCCGCCGGAGGAGCTCCTTCGTGACATCCCCGCCGCGGTACAGTGCGGCAGCCGGGCTGCTTTTGTCCAAAATTGCGAAGCGCTGTTCGCATGGTTTGTGGAGCGGGAGATCCGCGATGCGACATTCATTCGCATGTGCGTGCTGCGCTTGTGCTATTCCATTCTGAAAAAACCAGCTTCCGATATGCCGATGAGCTATTACGAATTCACAAATTTTCAGCAGGAGATCATGGCGGCGGCGAGCATGGAGGAGCTGAGAGCCTGCTTCGAGAACTTCGTATCGCTGTACTGGCTGCGCCGCCAGGGAGAAAAGCCGCCCCGGCGCATACTGACGGAGCGTGTGAGCGAGGTGGTGCAGGCGCATATCTCAGACATTGATTTTTCTCTGGATGACGTGGCTGCGGCACTGTTTATCAGCCCCAATTATCTGCGGCAGCTGTTCAAGCAGGAGACTGGGCAGACGTTTACGGAATTCCTGACAGCGCAGCGTATGCAGCACGCACACATGCTGCTTGGCAATCCGCAGACGAAGGTGTGCGATGTTGCCGAACAGGCGGGCTACGCGGATTCACGATATTTTTCCGTATGTTTTAAAAAATTCTACCATATGACGCCCAGTGAATATCAAGCTGCCGCCCTGGCGGGAAAGGCTTGATATTCGTTGAATTTTAGACATATCTTCCGATGATTTTCCTCCCTCGCATACTTGGGCCGGCGGTATAATTGAGGTACCAATTACGGCAAGGGGAGTGACGGCATGTCGAAGAAAGGGAAAAAGGTCTGGGAGCGCGTCTATAACGAGCGCACCTCGTATCTGATGCTGCTGCCGAACATCATCATGTTCGCAGTGTTCACGGTGTATCCCATCCTGTGGGCGCTGCGGTATATGCTGTTCGACTATCGCGGCTACGGCGAGGCGAAGTTTGTTGGAATGGACAATTTTGTGCGTGTTTTTACGAGGGACCCTGTGTTTTGGGATTCTGTGGTAAACACCTTCGTCTATGTGGGGGGCAAACTCATTCTTACGCTGCCCATCGCGTTCATGCTGGCATTTCTGCTCAGTAAAAGCACACGCATCAACGCCGTGAGCCAGTCCATTATTTTTACGCCAACCATTATGTCCAGCGCAGTGATGGCTCTTATCTTCTATCTGCTGTTCAATACATACAACGGCGAGATCAACCGTTTTCTGATGTGGCTTGGCGTCATCGATGAAAATATAAACTGGCTGGGGGTGCAGCATGCGATGCTCACAGTCATCATCCTGGCTGTTTGGGGTGGTGTGGGCAACTACATGGTGTATTTTATCGCAGGCCTGACGGGGATCTCTACGGATGTATATGAAAGCGCAAAGCTGGACGGTGCAAACGGTGCACAGACTTTGTTCCGCATCACGATACCGCTCCTGGCGCCGGTTCTGAAGATGATCTTGATGCTGGCACTGGTGATTTCCTTTATGGATATGCAGAGCATCATGGTGCTGACCGAGGGCGGTCCAATGGGCAAAACAAATGTCATGTTCCTTTATATCTACCAGCTCTTCTTCCCGATTTCCGCAGGCTCTACGGTCACCCAGGAATTTGGATACGGCGCGGCTGTCAGCCTGGTGGCGGCTTGCATCATCGGTTTGATCACCGGTCTGTATCTCTTTATCGGCAGTAAGCTGGACAAAGTAACGGGCGAATAAGGAGGAACCGCTATGGAAAAAACACACCGTTTGCGCTGGGCAGAGATGCGCCCCAGCGAACGCCGCGATGCGGCGGTATCCTTCATCGGGCAGGTGCTCAAATGGGCTTTTGTGGGCGCAATGTGCATTTTTACGCTGTATCCCGTTATTTACACTCTGTTGGGCTCTTTCAAAACAAATGCCGAGCTTACGCTGGGCGGCGGTATCTTGCCGGAAAAATGGCAGATCGAAAACTATATCTACGCATTCCAGAAGCTGGAGTTCGGTAAATATACGCTAAACAGTGTTGTGCTGGCCCTGCTGACCGTGTTGTTCACAGTTACGACTGCTTCGATGGCTGCATATATCATTGCCCGCAGAGAGTTCCCGGGCAAAAAACTGCTCACCACAAGTTATCTGCTCAGCATGTTCATCTCCGTGGGTTCTGTGGCGCTGTATCCGCTGTACGGCCTTCTGCATGCCGTCGGACTCACCAGTAATATGGTGGGGCTGGCATTGCTGCTCACGGGCGGGCAGGCGGCGAATATCTTCATGGTTTCAGGCTTTGTGCGCAGTGTTCCCAAGGAACTGGATGAAGCTGCGACCATAGACGGCGCAGGTACGTTCCGCATTTTCTGGCAGATCATTGTTCCTGCGATCAAACCCATCCTCGGCGTCATCGCGCTGTTTGCATTCCGCACCGCATGGAACGAATTTGTGACGGCACAGGTTTTCACGATGTCAAACCCGGGCTTGAAAACATTGAGCGTGGCTGTGGCAAATCTGCGTTATTCTGCCAACGCCGCGGCAGAATGGCACATTATGACGGCCGGCGCTTCCATCGCCCTGATCCCTATTTTGATCGTATACCTGCTGTCGAACCGTCAGTTCATCACCGGTTTGACAGCGGGAGCGGTCAAAGGATAAGGCAGCGGCTCCTGTTATCTTAAAATGTATCCCGGCCGTTTGTACTTCGGCCGGGATTTTTTGACGGCATAGCAGGCGGCTTGCTCTGTGCCGAAAGGTGTTATATAATGTAAATATATAGGAAAAATGGCCGCATCTGTGATGCGGCCAAATGTATGGAGGATTGGGAATTGAACCGAGTTGCTTCATTGCTTTTTAATGCGCGGCGCATTTTAAAGCGCACACAGCTGGAGGGACCCCTGCCGGACGACGGAGACCTGCTGAGGCGGGCGTTCCGCGTCGCATGGCCTTCCACGCTGGAATCCTTTCTGGTGGCGCTTGTCAGCGTGGTGGATACCATTATGGTATCGTCACTGGGAGCCGCGGCCATTGCGGCCATCGGTCTGACCGGGCAGCCGAAATTCATTTGTCTGGCGGTTTTCCTTTCTGTGAATGTGGCGGTCAGTGCCATTGTAGCACGGCGCAAGGGGGAAGGAGACCGCGAAGGCGCAAATCGTGTTCTGGTACAGGCAATTTTGATCACAGTGGTGCTTACTGTCGTTATCACCGCTCTAGCGCTCATTTTTGCAGAGCCGGTGCTTCGGCTCGCGGGAACCAACGAGGACACGCACGAGCTTGCCACGGGTTATTTTCGCATCATTGTGGGCTGCCAGTTTTTCAACGTGCTGAATATGGTCATCAATGCGGCTCAGCGCGGCGTCGGCAACACAAAAATTGCGATGCGTACCAATATTGTTTCAAATCTTGTGAATATTGTGTTCAACTACCTGCTTATCGGCGGAAACTTCGGCTTCCCGGCACTGGGGGTAAACGGCGCTGCCATCGCAACAGTGCTGGGTACTGTCGTAGCCAGCGGAATGGCTTTGCGCTCGGTAATGCATCCCGACAGCTTCCTCTACTTATTTTACAATAAAAGGCCGGTGGGCTTTGACCGCAAGACACTCGGCTCCATCGCCAACATTGGTTCCGCCACCCTGGCGGAACAGCTGTTCCTGCGTTTTGGCTTCCTGATGTACACGATGGTCGTGGCGCGCCTGGGAACGAACGCATTTGCAGCCCATCAGATCGGCATGAATATTATTACCATTTCCTTTGCGTTTGGCGACGGCCTTTCTGTTGCGTCGGTGTCCCTTGTCGGGCAGAGCCTGGGAGAAAAGCGTCCGGACCTGGCCAAGGTGTACGGCGGCTTTTGCCAGCGGCTGGGCTTTTTGTGCTCGGCAGCGGTGGCGTTTGTGTATGTTGTATTTGGCCGCGATGTGTTCCGCCTTTTTTCAGCAGATCCGGAGATCCTTGATTACGGCGCCATGATCATGGATTTCGTCGCGGTCATCGTGTTCCTGCAGATATCTCAGGTGATTTACAGCGGGTGCCTGCGCGGCGGCGGCGATACGCGTTTCGTGGCGCTGGTTTCTCTTATCAGTGTGGCGTGTATCCGTCCGCTGTCCGGCTGGCTGTTTGTTTATCCGCTGGGCATGGGGCTGTTCGGTGCATGGCTCGGCTTGGCCATCGATCAGCTTCTGCGCCTGTTGCTCACAATGTGGCGCTTCAAACATGACAAGTGGCTCAAAATCAAAATTTGACCCATTCATGGCGGCGTTTCTGCACGGGAGCGCCGCCTTTTTGGTTGCGGATGATACATATTTCCCATATCAAAAAAGGGATAAATGTAGTATAATAACCCCGAAGCCGCAGAGCGATGTTCAGAGGGGCGGGCAAATGGCGGCAGCGCATATGTAAAACATAATGTGGAGGGGTTCCATGAATGTATTTGATATTGTCGGGCCTGTGATGATCGGGCCGTCCAGCTCACATACCGCGGGCGCGGCGCGTATTGGGCTCATCGCACGGGCGCTTTTGGGTGCTCCGGCCGTGACGGCGGACATCCGTTTGCACGGCAGTTTTGCCAAGACATACCGGGGCCACGGGACGGATAAGGCGCTTGTCGCGGGGATACTGGGCATGAAGCCCGATGACGCGCGCCTGCGCGACAGTTTGACGCTTGCGCAGAAAGCCGGGCTGGCCATCACCATCATGCCGGCTGCTTTGGAAAATGCACACCCCAATACCGCGCTTATCACTTTGACGGATGCGCAGGGACATACGGTGAGCGTGCAGGGAGCTTCAGTGGGCGGAGGAAATATTCTTGTCACACGCGTAAACGGCATGGCTGTGGAGATCACCGGTCAGTATACGACGCTGATCGTACTGCACCGTGATGCGCCAGGAACGATTGCCGCCGTTACGGAGGAAATGAGCCGGCGCGGCGTCAATATCTGTAATTTCCGCCTTTCCCGCGCACAAAACGGAGGAACAGCGGTCATGACCATCGAGGTGGACGGCGCGCTGGAGCCTGATGTGAATTCCTGTGTGGAAAAACTTCCGAATGTGTTGTCGTCCACGATGCTTGCACCGATGTAACAGGGGAGAATGAGAATGGATTTAAGATATGATTCAATCGCCGCATTGATCGAAGCAGCGAAACAAAGCGGGAGGAAGCTCTCTGAGCTGGTGCTGGAGCAGCAGGCAGTACAAATGGAACAGAGCGCGGACGAATTGTATGAAATCATGCGCAAAAGCTACGCGGTAATGGCGGCATCCGTGGAGGAGGGGAAAGCGCCCGGCGTACGTTCGGCCAGCGGCCTTTCGGGCGGAGACGCTTACCGTATGGCACGTGCAGAGCGGGAAGGGAACGTGCTGTGCGAAGGGGTGTTCTCCGGCGCGCTCACCCGCGCGCTTGCAGTCAGCGAATGGAACGCGGCAATGGGCCGTATCGTTGCGGCGCCCACGGCAGGCTCCTGCGGAATTCTGCCGGCCGCCGTGCTCACGTTGCAGGCAGAGCGTAAGCTGCCGGAGCGCGCTTGCGTGATGTCACTGTTCACGGCGTCAGCGGTTGGTATGGTGATTGCAAACAATGCGTGCATTGCGGGCGCGCAGGGCGGCTGTCAGGCCGAGTGCGGCAGTGCCGCAGCCATGGCTGCGGCGGCGCTTGTGGAATTGTGCGGCGGTGCGCCGGATATGCTGGGCGACGCGGTGTCCATCTCTCTGGGCAATGTATTGGGCCTTGTGTGTGACCCTGTGGCCGGTCTTGTGGAAATTCCCTGCATCCACCGCAATGCGGCAGGCGTAGCGGGCGCTCTTGTCGCGGCGCAGCTCGCGCTGGCTGGCATTCGCAGCCCTA
>OLPH01003533.1_pt1 | contig 10755 bp, 7 predicted proteins | sample 1672951 | NCBI WGS metagenome assembly OLPH01 (sample SAMEA3136740, study PRJEB25190) | human gut metagenome
TCTCCATCAGCTCAAAGGGGTCGCGGGCTTCGCGGTCCATCTTGTTGATGAAGGTAAAGATGGGGATGTGGCGCAGGGTGCACACCTTGAACAGCTTGATGGTCTGGGCCTCGACGCCCTTTGCGGCGTCGATGACCATGACGGCGGAGTCCGCCGCCATCAGGGTGCGGTAGGTATCCTCCGAGAAGTCCTGATGGCCCGGGGTGTCCAGAATGTTCACGCACTTGCCGGCGTAGTTGAACTGCAGCACCGAGGAGGTGACGGAAATACCGCGCTGCTTCTCGATGTCCATCCAGTCGGAAACAGCGTGCTTGGCGCTCTGCTTGCCCTTGACGGAACCGGCCTGGTTGATGGCTCCGCCGTACAGCAGCAGCTTTTCGGTCAGCGTGGTCTTGCCGGCGTCGGGATGGCTGATGATCGCAAACGTCCGGCGGCGCTCGATTTCTTCACGATTTGTCATAGATCTGAAATTCTCCTAGAAGGGGGGTGAAGTTTTCTCCGCTCCCGCTGTGCGGGAGCGGAGAAAACATATTTTTACACATACGCACTTTATTCTATACGAAAACGCGCGATAATGCAAGGGCTTTCGTTATTTTTTCAGGATGAAGCAGGGCAGAGGGGCGGTTTCGGCCCAATTGGCAAAATCGCACACCAGAACGGTGAAATCTTTCAGCGGAAGTGCCCGCAGCCAGGCCAGCACCGCCTGCTTTTCGTCTGTGCCGATGACCGCCCCGCTGTACAGGATGGCGCTGACCACCCCGCCGGGGCGCACCGCCTGCAGGGCGGCTTCCAGCGCGGGGATGCTGCTGTCGGCGGTGGAGAACACCCCATGGTCGGCCCCGGGCAGCCAGCCAAGGTTGAACATCACGGCATCCGCCGTGCCGGGCTGCACATACTGTAACAGATGGGCGTGGCTGTCGCAGTGCAGGGCATACTGCCCGGCGGGCACCCTGGCCTGTTCCAGCCGGGCGCGGGTGGAGGCGATGGCTTCCGGCTGGATGTCAAAGCCCAGCACACGGCCCTCCGGTGCGGTAAGACGGCACAGGAAGGCCGTGTCGCCGCCGTTGCCGCAGGTGGCGTCCACGCACAGGCGCGGGTGCACCAGCCGCGCGGCGAGGAAGTCCTGCACGAATTTGACGGCGGTCAGGTCCGGGGTGCGGCGGCGCACCAGCTGCGGCCCCTCGACCGCAAAGCCGAATTTGGCCCAGAAGGCCATCTCGGCGCAGTCGGCGGGCAGGGGTGCCGTAAACACGGTGGCGGCTTCGCGGTCATAACCGCCAAAGCTGCGCAATACTTCTTTTAACAGGTAGGAGCCATAGCCCTTGCGCCGCCATGCCGGGTCGATGGCAAGGGCGGCAAGGGCCGCGCCCTGTGCGGCGGGGTGCAGGGTGCAATGGCCGATGGCCTCCTTTTCCTTATAAAGGGCAAAGCCCGTTTCCGTGCGGCGCAGTTCCATGCGGCAGTCTCCTCTTTTCTGCAGGTTTTTCTGCTGTTACAATAGCAACTGCGGGCGTTCTTGTCAAGAAAAAACGGCAGGACCGCATTTCACAGTTTCTTCACGGCACATGCGATTGGTTTTCACAATTGGTGTATACAATAAGAACAGTTCCAGGGGGCGCAGTTCCCCGGAGACAGAGCCTTTTCAGGGAAGGAAGTATCAATATGGATGAGAACAAATGGGAATACAACTATTCCTCTTCCGATAACACGGCAGGCGGCACCGGTTACCCCAATGTGGGCAGCAGCGGCATGAACACCGCCAACCAGTACAACAACGAGCCGGAGCCGCAGGCTGCTGCCCCGGATGCTGGCAGCACGGTGCCTCCCACCGAGGTGCCGCCCCAGCAGCCGGCCGCTCCGGAACCGCCCAAAAAGAAAAAGCACCATGTCAATGGCGGCAAGGTGGCACGCAGTGCCGTGGCACTGGTGCTGGCCGCAGTCATGGGCTTTGCAGGCGGCTATGTCGGCTCCCAGATGAACGGCAGCAAGGTGGTCATCCAGCAGGTGGCTCCCTCCGGCTCCAGCAGCTCTTCCGGCAGTGACAGCTCCATCACCTCGGCTTCGGCGTCCGGCAGCAGCCTGACCACCGAACAGGTGGCAGATCTGGTCAGCCCCAGCGTGGTGGTCATCACCACCGAGCAGGTGGTCTACTCCCAGTGGTCCTGGTACGGCCAGAATCAGGTGGAGAGCGGTGCCGGCAGCGGTGTGATCATCAGCTCGGACGGCTACATCCTCACCTGTGCCCACGTTGTGGACGGTGCTTCCAATATCACCGTGACGATCAATGATAAGGACTATACCGCAACGCTGGTGGGCGAAGATACCACCAGTGATATCGCGGTCATCAAGATCGACGCCAACGGCCTGACCCCCGCTACCGTGGGCGACAGCGACGGCCTGAAGGTAGGCCAGAACGTGATGGCTGTGGGCAACCCGCTGGGTGAGCTGGGCGGCACCGTGACCGGCGGCATGATCAGCGCACTGAACCGCAGCGTGACCATCCAGGGCACCAACTCCACCAACACCATGTCCCTGATCCAGATGGATGCCTCGGTCAGCCCCGGCAACTCCGGCGGCGGCCTGTTCAACATGAACGGTGAGCTGGTCGGCATCGTGAACGCAAAATCCTCTTCCAGCGATGCCGAGGGCCTGGGCTTTGCCATCCCCATCAATGATGCCATCAAGGTGGCACAGGAGCTGCTGGAGAACGGCTATGTGACCGGCCGCCCCTATCTGGGCATCACCTACCTGGCTGTGACCGACGCACAGACGGCACAGCAGCTGGGCGTGAACGCCTATGGCGTCTACATCGTGGACGTGACCAAGGGCGGCCCCGCCGATCAGGCCGGTCTGAAGGTCGGTGACCGCATCGTCAGCGTGGACGGCTCGGAGATCGCCGCCAAGGATGATCTGGGCACCCTGATGCAGAAGCATGCAGCCGGTGACACGCTGGCCATCACGGTGGCCCGCGACGGCCAGATGCAGACGGTCAATGTTACGCTGGGCGAAAAGACCGCGTCCAACAGCTAAAAATCCGATAGAACAAGGGCAGACTGCCGAAAAGCAGTCTGCCCTTGTTTTTTTGTTGTTTATACGGCTCCGAACACGGTGGCGCTGTACGGCATCAGAAGGGCTTCCCGTTCATAGGTGCGGCTCTCGCCCCGCCATAAGCTGGAAGAAGTGCCGTCGCTCAGCAGCTTCCACCGCCCGGTGGGCAGGGGAACGGTGCGGGCAGTGTCGGTGGGATTGTAGAACACACACAGTGCCCGCCACCAGGCCCCGTCGCCGGGGGCAGCGGGCAGGGTCCAGCCCACCAGCGGCTGTTCCAGCGAGAAGAACTGCAGCGCCTCCGGGGCGTGGCGGTCGGTGGTGCCCAGCCGCGGGAAGGCGGCCCGCAGGGCCAGCAAGCCCCGGTAGTAGTCCACCAGGGCGTGGTACTGCCTGGCGCGGGCCCAGTCCAGACGGTTCAGGGCGGGGGAGGAGTGGTAGCTGTTGCCCACGCCCTTTTTGGTGCGGGCAAACTCTTCGCCCGCCTGCAGGAAGGGCAGGCCGAAACTGGTGAGGTAGATGCCGGCGGCCAGCCGGTTCTGGGCCAGTGCCACCGGGTCAGATGCGGTGAACTCCGGCCGCTCGTAGCGCACGCAGAGCAGTTTGTCCCACAGGGTGAAGTTGTCGTGGGCGGACACATAGCTTACGATCTGGCTGGGGGCGTGGGGTGGCAGACGGTCGCTGCGGCACCAGGCGGCCACCGCGCCGCCGACGTCCCAGAAGCTGCCGGGCTTGCCCTCCGCATAGCCCGGCTCCCGGGCATTGAAACAGCCGCCCTTGATGGCGTCGCGGGTGTCGTCGCAGAAGATGCCGATGCGCTCGTTCAGCATGGCCAGGTTCGCCTTGTTGGCCTCGTACCGGTGCAGCTGGCTGCCGCCGCCCTGCCACGGCTCGCCGTACATCAGGATATCCCGCCCGCCGGGCAGGGCATCCAAAGCGGCACGGGCCGCGTTCATGGTGTCCACGTCGTACAGGCCCATCAGGTCGAACCGGAAACCGTCGATGTGGTACTCCTGCGCCCAGTAGAGCAGAGAGTCGATCATATATTTGCGGGCCATGGGGCGCTCGCTGGCAAACTCGTTGCCGCAGCCGCTGCCGTTGGACAGGCTGCCGTCCTCATTCTGGCGGAAAAAGTAGTCCGGTACGGTGTTGTTCAGCACGTTTTCGTAGCGGTACATGTGGTTATACACCACATCCATGATCACGCCGATGCCCGCCGCGTGCAGGGCGGCAATCATCTCTTTGCACTCCCGCACCCGCACTTCGCCCCGGGCGGGGTCGGTGGAGTAGCTGCCCTCCGGGAAATTGTAGTTGGTGGGGTCGTAGCCCCAGTTGTACTGCCGCAGCAGCGGCTTTGCCTCGTCCACGCTGCCAAAGTCGAAGATGGGCATCAGCTGCACATAGCCCACGCCCAGCCGCTTGAGGTAGTTCAGGCAGGTGGGGTGGATGCCGTCGCCGTGCAGGGTGGTGCCGGTCTGGGTAAAGGCCAGAAATTTGCCCCGCCAGGCCGGGCGCACGCCGCTGGCCGCATCCTGCGAAAAGTCGCGCACGCTCACCTCCCACACTGACCGCCGGGCCGGGGGGATCACCGGGCGCACGTCCCGCTCCCACCCGGCAGGGGCGGTGCGGGCCAGGTCCACGATCATGCTGCGCAGGCCGTTCAGGCCGCCAGCGCGGGCGTAGGGGTCGCCGGTCTCCCGTGCGACGCCGTCCACCGTGACCGTAAAGGTATAGTAATGCCCATGCTGGTCGCCGGGCAGCCAGATGCTCCATACGCCCTGCGGGCCGCGCTGCAGCGGCAGCGTGCCGATGCAGGGGCTGTCGTGCCCCTTGCGGAACAGGTTCACCGCGGCCTGCTCCGCGGTGGGGGCCCACAGCCGCAGCCGGGTGCCGGCGGGGGTGTACTCCGGCCCAAGCGGGCCGTTATAGGTGGTTTCGCGGGCAAAGCGGGCGCTCTCGTACAGGGCGCGGCGCTGTGCCGGTGTCATAGTACCCATTCCTTCATTCCTTCTTGTGAGATTTACACACTTTCACACACTTGTAGTGTAAACAACCGGCGTGGATTTTGCAAGAGGCAAAATCCCTTGCAAAACGGGCCGGGGTACACTATACTGGAAGAAAACTGCAGGGAGGGCCGCACAATGGCATATACCGACGATTGGGAATCCCTTATGAACGGCGTATTCGGCGCAGGCGGGCGCGTGAAATTTGGTTCCGGAGCTGCGCAGCCGGACACAAAGGCAAAGACCGGGGGCCTGCCGGACCTGAACGCGGCCCTTCTGGAGCAGCAGAAACAGCTGGACGAGCTGCTGAAAAAGCAGAATGCCCAGCTGAAAAAGCAGGATGCCGACACCCAGACGGCGCTGGAAAACAGCCGTCAGATGCTGCGGGACATGGAGAATGACGGCCTGCTGGCCAAAGGCACCGCCGACACGAAGCCGGAGCATCTGGGCAGCTTTGAAGGGCTGGCGACCGAGGTCAAAAAGACCGTGCTGGGGCAGGACGCCTTTGTGGACGGTGTGGTGCGGGCCATGCGGCGGCCCTTTGTTCTGGGCACCGAGGCTCCGGCGGCCCGCAACGTGATCCTGCTGAGCGGTGCGCCCGGCACCGGGCGGCACTTTGCGCTGGAGGAGACGGCCCGCATCATGGCGGCCCGCGGCCTGCTGCAGAGCGATAAGACCGCCGTGCTGGACCTGGCCCTGTACCCGGATGCCGGGTCCGAAAAGCTGTTTTTGCAGGACCTGTATGCCGCTCTGCACGCCCCCGGCGAGATCCTGATCTTTGAGCACTACGAGAGCTGCTACCCCGGCTTTTTAAAAACCATCGCCGACCTTGCCACCAAGGGCAGCGCACCGCTGTCCAGCCGGTATCTGGTCAACAAGGAGGGCATTCTGGTGGATGCCGGTACCGCGCTGGCGCCCGGTGCGGTGAGCCGCATCGACCCCTGCGGCAAGTACCTGATCTTCTTCTCCCACAAGGGCCGGGAGGTGCTGGCCGACAAGTTCGGTGCGCCCTTTGTCTCGGCGGTGGGGGACGTGTGTATCACCACCGCCTTTGCACGGGAAGATCTGGCTGCTATGGCGGCGCAGGAGCTGAACGCGCTGGCTCAGAAGGTGCGCACCCGGCTGGGGCTCACCCTTACCGCCGGGGCAGACGTGCGGGACTATGTGGCCGCCCAGTGCTCCAAGGAGAAGGGCGCGGCCGGTCTGAAGCTGTGCTGTGACCGCATCTTCCGCGCCCTGAGTGAATACTGCCTGCAGACCGATACGGCCCTTACCGGCACCGTGGCCCTGACTGCCGTGCCGGAGGGGCTGCAGTTTGCCCTGAACGGGGCCGCCCCGGCAGACCTGTTCAGCCTGCTGCCGACGGAGTACACCGGTGCTGTGGACGAGATCCGCGCCGAGCTGGACGCGCTGGTGGGCCTTGCCCCGGTCAAGGACTATGTGTTCGGTCTGGCAGACAACCTGCAGGTGCAGCAGCGCCGCGCCGCCGCCGGGTTCAAGACGGCCAGCCTGTCCATGCACATGATCTTCACCGGCAACCCCGGCACCGGCAAGACCACCATCGCCCGGCTGGTGGCAAAGTACCTCAAGGCCATCGGGGCGCTCAAGGGCGGCCAACTGGTGGAGGTGAGCCGCGGCGACCTGGTGGGCCGCTACACGGGCCATACTGCCCCGCTGACCAACAGCGTCATCCAGAGTGCACTGGGCGGCGTGCTGTTCATCGACGAGGCCTACAGCCTGTACCGCGGCGAGCAGGACAGCTTCGGGCTGGAAGCCATCGACACCCTTGTGAAGGGCATGGAGGACCACCGCGACGAACTGGTGGTGATCCTGGCCGGGTATACCAAAGAGATGGAAGTGTTCCTCACCGCCAACAGCGGCCTTGCCAGCCGCTTCCCGAACAAGGTGGAATTCCCGGATTACACCACCGACGAGCTGCTGGACATCACCACCGTGCTGGCCAAGGGCAAAGGCTACCGGCTGGACGAGGGCTGCACCTTCCCGCTGCTGGGCTACTACAAGCGCCGTCAGGCGCTGGACAGCCGCACCGCCGGCAATGGCCGTCTGGCGCGCAACACGCTGGAAAAGGCCATCTTCAACCAGAGCCGCCGCCTTGTGGCAGAGCCCAACGCCCCGCTGGACCTGATCTTGCCCAGCGACCTGGAATTTGACGAATGAGAAAGAATTATTTATAACGAACGAACCCCCGGCAGGCTGCGGCCTGCCGGGGGTTCGTTGATTCTGGATCAGTTGTGCTGCTCGGCCAGCTTCTGCGCCATGTCGTGCAGGCCCTGCCGTACTTCGGCGGGAGAGGTGACCTCCACCTTGCCGCCAAAACCGCAGACCCAGCCGTAAAACTGGTCGCTCACGCAGACCGGGACATCAAAGTGGAAGTACCCGTCTGCTTCCGGCAAAAAGAGAGTGTCCTGCCCGAAGCGGTCCCGCATGGCGGCTTCCAGGTCGGCGGTGCAGCGCAGGGTCACCCGGTATTCCGGCCCGCCGAACATGTTGAAATGCTTGCGCAGATAGCTGGGCAGGTCGAAGGCGGCAAAGGCCTCCTTGCCCCGGCGGGGGCGGTCCAGCACCTTGACGTAGGACATGCGGTCCACCCGGTAGTTGCGGATGTTGGCGGGATCCTTTTCATCCTGGTAGGCGATGAGGTAGTAGCAGCCGCCCTCCCAGGCCAGCTGCCAGGGGCTGACCGTCCAGGTGCTGTTGTTCTTGTAGCGGAACTGCACCAGCCGCCCGGCGCTGATGGCCGTGTGCAGCGCGTCGATGCTGTACAGCAGGGTGCGGCTGTCGGCCTTGGGGCGGCCGTCCACATACACCTGACGCTGCAGCTGGGTGCCCTCGTACTCGGAGCACAGGGCCTCCAGCTTGCGGATGAGCTTTTTGCTGGTGCGTGCCGAGATGACCTTGCTGGCCTGCACAGCGTCCACCAGCAGCTTGAGCTCGGAAAGCTCGAAGGCACGGCTGGCCATCCAGTAGCCGCCGCCGCGCCCGCGCCGCAGCTGGATGTCGTAGCCCAGCGCGCACAGGGTGTCGATGTCGCTGTAGATGCTCTTGCGTTCGGCCAGAATGCCCTGCTGTTCCAGCAGTTCCACCAGCTGGGGCACGTTCAGCAGGTGGTTTTCGTCGGTTTTCTGCTCAAAGATGTGCAGCAATGCCAGGAGCTTGGTCTTTTGTCCTTCCTGCTTGGGCATGGCGGAGTACCTCCCTTGTTTTACGGCAGCTTTTTGTCAAAGGCAGCGCGGCGCTGGGTGGACAGGCGGAACATCTCTTCCAGCTTGTCCCGGTCATCGGCCACGAGGGCGTTGCGCATTTCGCGCAGGGCCGCATCGAACTGGTCGATCTCGCTGATCAGGTTTTCCTTGTTCCACAGGAACAGTTCCGCCCACATTTTGTCGTTGATGCGGGCAATGCGGGTCAGATCCCGGAAGGAGTCACCGGTGTACTCGCACAGCGAGGTGTTGTCGTTGGCGCACATCAGGCTCACGGCGATGGCGTGGCACAGCTGGCTGACGTAGCCGATCATTTTGTCGTGCTCCTGCACGGTCAGGGTGCAGATGTGCTTGAAGCCCAGCACCTCCGCCAGCTCCTTTGCCCACTGGATGGCCTCCGGGGTGTTCTTGTCGGTGGGGGTGATGATGAAGTTGGCCGGGGCAAAGTTCACCTCGGCAGCGTGCTCCACGCTGGAGGTCTCACGGCCTGCCATGGGGTGGCTGGCAATGAACTCCACCCCTGCCGGGCACATGGCCTGCACCGGCTCCACAAGGCCGGTCTTGACGCCGGACACATCCGTGAAGATGCAGCCGGGCTTGAGGAGCGGGCCGTAGGCTTTGAACCATTCCAGCAGGGCCGTGGGGTACAGGCCGAAGATGATATGGTCGGCCTGCTGCACCAGATCTTCAAAATCATGGGTCTTGCCGCTGGCAATGTAGCCGTGGTCAAGAGCATATTGCAGATGCCCCTCGCTGCGGTTGATGCCGTCCACATGGAAACCGGCTTTGGTCAGCTCCAGGGCATACTTGCCGCCCAGCAGACCAAGACCCACCACGAGATAACGTTTTGTTTTGTCAAGCATATTCTACCTCCACACCCAAAGGCCGGATGGCTGCAAAGAAATTCGGCCAGCTCTTCTGGATGGCTTCGGCGTCATCCACAGTCAGGGGCAGCCCGGCGGCTGCGCTCAGCACCGCAAGGCTCATGACCACTCGGTGGTCGTTGTGCCCGTGCAGAATGCCTTCCGGCGCGTGCAGATGCTCGGCGCAGCCGTGCACCGTGATGGTGCCGCCCTCGCTTTCCAGCACGCCGCCGCAGGCCCGCAGCTCGGCTTCCATGGCGGCGATGCGGTCGCTCTCCTTCAGGCGCAGGCGCTCGGCGTTGCGGATGACGGTGGTGCCCTCACACAGCAGGCCCAGCACCATGAGCACGGGGCCAAGGTCCGGGCAGTCGGCCAGGTCGATGTCCACCCCGTGCAGAGGAGCCTTTGCAAAGGTGACGGTGTCCCCCTCACGGGTGAACTGTGCGCCGCACCGGTGCAGGATATCCAGAATGACCGCGTCGCCCTGCAGGGTGTCCGGGGAAAGGCCGGTGACGGTCACCCCGCCGCACACGGCACCCAGCACCGCCGGGAAGGCCGCCTGGCTGTAATCCCCCTCCACGTCATAGTCGCAGGGGCGGTAGTGCTGGCGGCCCGGCAGGGCCAGAGTGGTCTCGTCCAGCCAGCGGTTGGTCACGCCAAAGGCGGCCTGCACCGCGCGGGTCATGTCGATGTAGCTGCGGCTCTCCACCGGCGGGATGAGGTGCAGGGTGCTGTCGCCGTCCAGCAGGGGCAGGGCAAACAGCAGCCCGCTGATGAACTGGCTGGACACGTTGCCCGCCAGCCGGTACTCCCCCGGTGTGAGGGCACCTTCCACGGTCAGACCGGCAGAGGTCTGTTCAAACCGTAGATCCTGCTCCCGATACAACGTTTCGTAAACCGACTGGGGCCGCTCCATGAGCCGCCCACGGCCGGTAAAGGTCACTTCCTGCCCGGTGAGGCTGGCAATGGGGATGAGGAACCGCAGGGTGCTGCCGCTCTCGCAGCAGTCCACCGGGGCAGTGAGGGGGGCAAACCGGCCCAGCCCTTCCACCACAGCATCTGCGGGGCCGGTGGTCACCCGGGCACACAGCTGGCCTGCGGCGGCCAGCGTGGCGGAGATGTCCTTACTGAATTCCAGATGCGTGATGTGGGAGCTGCCTGTGGCCAGCGCCGCACACAGCACGGCCCGGTGGGCCATGCTCTTGCTGGGCGGGGCTGTGATGCTCCCGCCGATGGGGCGGGAAGAATGAATGGTTACCAGCATAGGCCGTTACATATCGCGGCCGATGGCCCATGCCACCTGGCGGCACTTGGCCATGGCCTGTGCAAAGGCGTCCGGGGTCAGGCACTGGGCACCGTCGCTCCAGGCGTGGCGGGGGTCATAGTGCACCTCCACCTCCAGACCGTCGGCACCGGCGGCCACAGCGGCGATCATCATGGGTTCCACGAGGTTTGCCTTGCCGGTGGCGTGGCTGGGGTCCACGATGACGGGCAGGTGGGTCTTTTCGTGGATGAGGGGCACGGCAGACAGGTCCAGCGTGTTGCGGGTGTACTTTTCAAAGGTACGGATGCCGCGCTCGCACAGGATGACCTGCTCGTTGCCGCCCGCCATGATATACT
>OLPH01003537.1_pt1 | contig 10732 bp, 10 predicted proteins | sample 1672951 | NCBI WGS metagenome assembly OLPH01 (sample SAMEA3136740, study PRJEB25190) | human gut metagenome
TATTTCTTATATAACAAAGAAGAAGAAAACTCCTCATGAAGCTAGACATACTTTTGAAACATTCCTTGATAATGCAGGTGGTAATAGAAAGTGTATTGATATGCTGATGGGGCACAAATCTAAAGATGTTGGAAATAGGGTTTATAATCATAAAACAGTGGAACAATTGAGAGATACTATTCTCTTGTTGAAATAATAAATTTCCATTCAACAAGTAACAAATTAGTAACACATATGTTAGGAAATGACCATTTTAAGCCATTTCCTAACATTGCAAAATTATTATACCATAAAAAGAATGGCACTGTATATCACTTTAGTAATATACAGTATCTTTCCTTTCTTCATTATCATCATGTATCTACTTTATCTAAGCAAATTCCACATTACAGCCTGTGCTTTTTCTAAGTCTTTTCTCGCCACAAAAATTTCATACTGTATGGACTGTGATGTAGGATTCCCCACACTTCCAAAGTTTCCACGAAGTGTTCCTGATCCTGCCCATTCTCCTAAGTGATTGTATGTTTTGTATTTGTACTTAATCTTTTCCCGATCCAAGATATCCCTGATCGCATTAAATTGTATCATGTCTGTTCCAATCCATAAGCTTTCTGAGTTTAATATTGTAAGCATACTTTTCTCCTTTCTCGCAATTTCCAATTTTATTAAACTGGATTTGCCCCCTCTTTTGCAGCATACCGAAGCCACTTTCAACCTGTTAATTAATTTCTTATATTTTATCACAATTTCCTGACTGTGTCCTATTTTTTCCCATAAATAATTCCCATCCCGCTGATCATCCATGGTGTTGTTACAAATCCCGGAATAAAGTCTAGCTTCTTTTCCAGATTTCCTATGTAGTGAACTTCTGAAATTCCTTCTTCTTTTAAGATTCTTACAAACTCTTCCATATCTCCGTACAATGCTTTCTGTGAAAACATATCCTGAAAAGAAAATACACCGCCTTTTTTCAAAACTCTTAATGCTTCTTTTACAACATCCCTCTTATCTTTTGCTGTTCGCACTTCATGAAACACGAAATTGCTTACTACTGCATCAAATGTCTCATCAGGGAAATCCAGTTTTGCTGCATCTCCTTTTTGAAAAGCGATATGGTCTGCAACTCCTTCAATCTTTGCATTTTTCTCGCACTGCTCTTTTGCATAATTCCATTCCACACCCCAGTGATCCATCGCTGTGATCTGTGCCTTTGGAAATGCTTTGGCGCAATGAACAGTAAGTGCTGCTGCTCCGCATCCGATGTCTAGAAGTTTCCCTTCACCATCCCAATCAAGATGTTTAATCAGATGTTCATGTACTCCTGCCATCATATTTCCTTTTCCAAATGCGAATGCTTCATGACAGATCAGCATATAAATTGCCATTACCAGAGTCATAATGCATAATACGCCTACTATGATTGCAATGACCATTTCACTTAAAGCTACTTGTACTGCTACCGCAATAACACCTAAAACAATTACTTCTCCAAATAACATATACAATGCTTTTTCAGGTACCCAGTTTCCATAATTTGCTTTTTCATTCATTCTTCTTTTCTCCCTTTCATTAGTGTTCGCTAACTATTCTCATCAATTTTCCTGTACGGATACGCCTTCTTTACAGCATCACGATATTTATAATGTTCCTCGACACTTCCAAACTCAAAGAAAATGGTTCTTTGAACCTCTTGTGACAGCTTTGGAAATTCTTTATCTTCCAAACTGTCCATCATCTGTCGATATAGATTTTTATACCGCAGATTTTTTCCTGCTTTTATAAAATATGGCTTTATACTTTCTTCACTGCACCACATAAATTTACTTAAAGTCGCTCCTTTACTCCAATAAAGGCTCTTAATCGCCAGATACAAAAATGGAACCATAACCTTCCTTGTCAATCTTGAAATCTGTGCAAATTGACCTCCATCAAAAAAGTATGCTCAATTGGAATTTTCATCTGAGAAAGAAATATGAGTCCTAAATCTGCTCCAATTGATGAAGCGACAATAAGCGTTATTTTTTCTATTCCTTGCTTTTGCAGATACTCTCCTATCTGATGAATTTCATCTTGTTTACTTTGATAACTTTGTTCCCATCGTTTGAAATTCCATTTTTATATTCCTCCTTATAGTTTTAGTATATCAGATTCAAAAAATATTTCCTATATGAGATAATAAGAAAAATTCCTATAATCTAACAAATATCCACACAACCCATGATCATCTTCTCACACCTTGCATATCCCAACTGTGAACTGTTTAATGACAATGTATAATTCTTAGCCATTCCCCATTTTTGTTCCGTATAGAAATTATAATTTGTCCTTCGTCTTTTATCTGTATCCTTTATAAGTTTTACTGCCCCGTCTTCTGTAACATTATATAACTTGCAAATACGTTTGATCTTCTCTGGCATGTCTCCATGTATAAACACATTTAACACATCATCTCTATCCTTCAGTATAAAATCAGTATTTCTCCCAATCATAACGCATGGTTCTTTTTCTGCAATTTCCAAAATTACCTTTCTCTGTGCCTCATCCAGCATATCGTCCACGGATTTCCCTGTAATATCACGACCCGAAAATGCATAGGCAAAAAATCCTTTCTTTGGGGATAATTCTGCATTTTCTTCGATATATTCTGGTGATAATCCTGACTGTTGCGCAATCTGATCTATAATATTTTCACTATAATAAGCAATTCCAAGCTGTTGTGCTACTTCTTCTCCGATAAATCGTCCACCGCTTCCAAATTCTCTACTGATTGTAATGATTCTTTTTGCCATAATACCTTCCTCCTTAATGTGTTAATCGGTCCACTTTTGTTTTTCTTATCTTCTTTAAAAAGATAAATCCGATCAGACATGCTGCAAGTTCTGTAATTGGGAATGCCCACCAGATTAAAGATACTCCTGCCTGGTCATTTCTTACAAAGATTGAAAAGATTCCTGCCAGGGGTAATATGACCACAAGTTGCCTAAGCAGTGAAATAATTAATGATTCCATACCACCATCCAATGCTTGGTATATTCCCTGATATGCCACATTAATCCCAGCAAAAATAAAACTGATTGAGATAATTCTCATTGCACCAATAAAATATTCTCTGGAACTTCCTGCATTAAATAATGTTGCAAAAGAACTTGGGAATATTTCTGTGATCAAAATTCCAAAGATCATCAATACGCTCGTGTACATCAATCCATATTTGATTCCATCTTTTATCCTCTTTTTACTTCCCATCCCATAAGCAAATGCTATGATCGGTGTAATCGCATCCCTTAGTCCAAATGCTAAGAATAAAACAAACTGCTGTACTTTATAAAACAATCCGTAGGCTGTCTGAGCGGAAGGACTGAATTTCAAAATAAGGTTCATTACATATACCATAATCGACATCAATGCCTGTGCAATGATCGCCGGAAGTCCGATTGCATATATTTCTTTGATAATTCCAGCATCTGGCTTCATATACTTTGCTCCATGTTCAAATTCTTTGTTTAATTTCATATGAAAGATAAACAATAACACTGTTGACACTACCTGTCCGATGACTGTTGCATAAGCTGCACCTTGAACCCCCATTTCTGGAACAGGTCCAATCCCATAGATCATGATCGGATCAAGGATGATATTTACCACTGCTCCCGCAACCTGACCGATTGTTGAATAGAGCGAACGCCCTGTTGCCTGTAACAACTTTTCAAATAGAGAAAAGAAAATGATTCCCATGGAAATAATACAGCATATCCTAAGATAACTTGTTCCCATAGAGATTACTTGCGGATCAACCGTCTGTGATGAAATGTATGTTTTAACTCCAAAGATTCCAAAGAGCAAACAGACCACATAAATGATCCCGCCTAAAAACAAACTGTTTCCAGCAACCTTACCTGCTTTTTTATGATTTCCCTGTCCGAGTGTTCTTGCAAGAAGTGCATTGGTTCCCACTCCTGTTCCAATCCCTATCGCAACCATCAGCATCTGAACTGGAAATACAAGCGTCAAGGCATTTAGGGCCGCCTCGCTTCCTGCTCTCATGTTACCTACAAAAGCACTATCTACAATATTGTAGACTGCCTGCAATGCCATTGATAAGATCATTGGAATTCCCATCTGGATCATGAGCTTATTGACTGGCATATCCTTCATCTTGTTACTTTCTGCCATTTTTAATTTTTCCTCCTTTTTTGCATAAAAAAAGAATGTAGTTCATCAGAATAAGCTGGTCTTACGCTGATTGGCTACACACTTTTTAATGACATTTTATGATTGTAAAAATAGAAAAACGAGTAGCAAAAACTGGATTTACGCTCGTTTGCTACTCGTTCGTTTTTTATTATATTTTGATTTTTTGAAAAAGTCAAATGAAAATTATTGTACATTCTCATAATTACAAATCTGGATTGCCGCACCATCTCATTTTGTCCTTCTAATCTGTTCTGCCATAAGTGCCTCCGCCTTTCCTTGTTTCTCAATGTTGTATTATAATCTGTCCCATATTAATTTAACATCTACAGCCCATATTTATAATCAATAGTACCATATTCCTTCTTAAAATAAAACTCTAGCTTCTTTCATCTTCCAACACTTCGATATAAAAACTAACCGGGCGGAATCCATCATTACAGCTGATCATTGCTGATTTTTTATTTTTCATCCATCCTTCATAAATATCGCTGCCTCCATAAACTAATGTCATAACAAACGGAGAGATACTCTCCCATGCACTTTCACAAAATCCTTCTGGTCGTTTCCATCCTTCTGCAATAAATACTTGCCCCTCTTCTATATCGCAAGCATTCTCCATAGGATTTTCATACTTTTCCATTAAGTCTTTATATTCTGTTTTGCGGATTGCAGTAATTTTACATCGTTTCACTTATTTCTTCCCCTTACATTTTATTCTATCAATTTTTATTCTCATTATAGCACAAAATAAAGGCACCAGATATTTCTAAAAAACATCCAATGCCTTTATGATTTTTCTTATAAATATGTTTTTATTTCTCTAGATATCTAACGCCACAGGATACCCTTCATACACAGCATTTGTAATCGTAGAAACTTTCGATGCATCTCCGATCACTGTCACATATTTATCAATTTCCTCTAATAAGAGTGGTCTATGTCTGATGTTCGCATCTGGAGCAAGTTCATCTCTCATTTCTACAATATAAAAAAATCCCTGTTGTCACTGAGAACATGGATGAAAATCTGATCATCACTTATTCTCCGAAATATAAAGCTTATCAGCGAAAGATCCGTTCCCGTCAGATCGAACGTGCCTGTATATCAGCAGACCTTTTCATCCGAACGAATCAAGGTTGATGATACGATTGATGCATACTTTGAAAATATATTGCAACACGAATGCAACATGAAAAAAGAAAACCCCACGTAAAAACGTGAGGTTTAAGAATGGACTAGGCGGGAATCGAACCCGCGTCCAAAAGCCAATTCACATGAGGCTCTCCCATTACAGTCAGTCTTCTTTCATTCCCTCTACCGTGCTCCGACTAACAGGATCACAGCTTCAGTAGCTTCATCAATACTTTAACCGGCACAAAGCTTGACCGGTCAAGGGTCCTGCATGTTTGAAGCCAGGATTCCAGACTACAGGTGATCTAGAGCTGACTGCTGCAAACTAGGCAGCGTACGCTAATTTATTATCTGCGTTTATATTTAAGTTTGTACCGTAAGGTGGTCCCTCCCAATGGCTCCTCAAGCTTCATAACCCCTGTCGAAACCTTTACTAGCCCGGAATTAATAAGCTTGGTTCGAGACTGAGAGCCTTCCCAGTCTCGAAATTATATTATATAGTCTCTTATATAGGATGTCAAGTCTTTTTGTATAACTTCTTATACAATCTTTAATCTTCCTTGAAATTATCCAAAGTTTCTTACTTTGAAGTCTCTCTGTGCTTCTCTTAACTGATCTCTCTTTGAGATATCTTGTCGTTTGTCGTAGAGTTTCTTACCTTTGCATAATCCGATCTGAACTTTCACCAAACTTCCACTAAAGTATACTTTTAATGGAATCAATGTATATCCCTTCTGATTGATCTGTCCGATCATCTTGGAAATCTCGGATTTATGCAATAACAGTTTTCTTGTACGAAGTGGATCTTTGTTGAAGATATTTCCTTTTTCATAAGGGCTGATATGCATCTGATGAATGAACACTTCCCCATTATCAATATCAACAAAGGATTCTTTGATGCTGCAGTGTCCTTGTCTTAAAGATTTTACTTCAGTTCCATGAAGTACGATCCCTGCTTCAAAACTATCCTCTACAAAATAATCATGTCTTGCTTTTTTATTATTTGCAATGAGTTTTTTTCCATCCGTCTTCGCTTTGCTCATAATCATCATCCTCCACTAACTCAAAATCAATATTCTTAAGCATCATATCCACATCTTTGACACGGATTTTTGCCTTCTCTCCTAATTTAAATGTTCTTCCAGTTCTTTCTCCTACCATGGAATAGGTCTTCTCATCATAGTAATAATAGTCTCCCGGAAGAATGGATACATGAACCATTCCTTCGATCGTATTTGGAAGTTCCACATAGATTCCCCAGTTTGTCACACCGGAAATGATTCCTTCATGTACTTCTCCGATTCTTCTTCTCATGTATTCCGCTTTCTTAAGCTTACATACTTCTCTCTCGACTTCTTCTGCACGGCGTTCCATCTTAGATGACTGTTCTGCTACTTTTGGCAAAATTGCATCGTAATGACTGAATCGTCTTGTTGTAAATTTATTATGCAAAGTTTCCTTGATGATCCTGTGGATCTGAAGATCTGGATATCTTCGGATCGGTGATGTAAAATGGCAGTAATATTTTGTGGACAATCCAAAATGCATAGAGCTGTATGCAGAATATTTTGCCTGTTTCATAGATCTTAATGTCAAACGGCTGATCAATGGTTCTTCTGGTGTTCCTTCGATCTTTGTCAGTAACTTCTGTACTTCCTTTGGATGAATCTCATCATGACTGCTCTTTAAGTAAATTCCAAAGTTTTGTAAAAATATCTGTAACTTATCAATCTTCTCATGGTCTGGAATCTCATGGATTCGATACAAAAATGGAATCTCTCTCCAGTAAAATTCTTCCGCGATCGTTTCATTGGCACACAGCATAAAATCTTCTATAATCTTTGTTGCTGCATTTCTTACCTGTGGATAAACATCAACTGGACGGCCTTTTTCATCTAAGATGATCTTAGATTCTGGAAAGTCAAAGTCAATGCTTCCTCTTTCATGACGACGATGTCTTAAAATGTCGGATAATTCCTTCATTAACTCAAACATTTCTACAAAATCTTCGTATTTGTTACGTTCTTCCATATCCCCATCCAAAATTTTAGCTACGGATGTATATGTCATACGATGATCGACGTTGATCAATGTCTCTGCGATCTGATGATCGACAACCTTTCCACTTGAATCAACTTCCATGATACAACTTAATGCCAGTCTGTCGCATACCTGATTTAAGGAACAGATTCCATTCGATAATTGATGTGGAAGCATCGGAATCACACGGTCTACAAGATATACACTTGTTCCTCGTTTTAACGCTTCTTTATCTAATGGAGAATACTCTGTTACATATTCGGATACATCCGCGATATGTACTCCAAGTAAATAATTCTTTCCTTTTCTTGATAATGTGATCGCATCATCTAAGTCCTTCGCATCTTCTCCATCGATCGTTACCATTGGCCAGTCTCTGATATCCATACGGTCTTTGTAGTCAGATGCTTTGATCTGTGATGGAATCGTATCAACCTGCTGTTTGACATCATCTTCAAACTGGGTTGGGATTCCATAAGCTTTGACAATTGATAAAATATCAACTCTTGGATCATCTTTATGTCCTAAAACTTCAATGATCTTTCCTTCTGGACTTCTTCTGGCATCTCCATAATCTGTGATCTCTACCATCACTTTAAATCCGCTGGTAAGATTCTTGCACTGAGATTTGGATACAAAAATATCACTGTCAAATCTTAAATTATCTGGAATCACGAACCCAAAGTTCTGGTTTTTCTGAAGAGTTCCGACCACTGTCTTGATTCCTCTCTCTAAAATCTTGATGATCTTTCCTTCTTTTCTTCTTCCAGAAGTTGGATGATCGTCCAATACCTGCATTAAGACCGTATCTTCATGGAAAGCTCCATTCATGTTCTTCTCATGAATGTAATAATCGTCATCTTCCCCTTCCACAGTCACAAACCCAAAACCTTTGCTTGTACAACTGAATGTTCCTTTGACCGTCTTCACACTTGGCGGCATGTATTTTCCACGTTTGCTTACTTCAATTGATCCTTCTTCTACCAGTTCATTTAAAATCTCAACAAACTCGTCTCGATCTTCTGGAGCTACCTGCATCAGGTATCCGATCTCTCTTTGTTTCATTGGCTGATAATACGGATCGTTGATCAACGCTTTAATTTTCTTCTTTCTGTTAAATCGTTTATCTGTCATTACGTTCTCCTGTATATTTAAATCTTTTTCATATCGTGTATATTACCTATGGCGTTATGACATAAAAAGCACCTCTTAAAACAAGTTTAAGAAGTGCTTATCTTTTCTCTAAATAAATCTTGAGCAAAGGATTGCTGCTGTTACGAAAAATACGATCGTAAAGAATGTTGTCACTTTGATCAGTGTTCCTTCCTTAGAACGACCTTTGTTCTTGCTCCAGTATGTTCCGCTATCTGCTGCACCGGTTAAAGAACCTAATCCCGCCTCTTTTCCTTCTTGCATTAATACTAATATGATTAATAAAATTGATGCTATAATAAAAATTACAGTTAATGCTGTTTTCACGATATGCCTCCTAATATATTTCCATTCACTGTGGTTCATTCTAACATATACATATCAAACTTGCAAGGAAAACAACAATACTTTGCATAGTTTTTACATTTTTATCCTTTTACCAGCCATATTTTGATAAGCTTCCAAGCTCTTCTTCAATACGTAATAAACGATTGTATTTTGCAGTACGATCAGATCTGCATGGTGCTCCTGTTTTGATCAGTCCTGCATTCGTTGCAACTGCAATATCTGCGATCGTCGTATCTTCGCTTTCCCCTGATCTATGAGAAATGATTGTTTTGTAGTCTGATTTTGCAGCTGTCTCAATGGCATCTAATGTCTCTGTCAATGTTCCAATCTGATTTGGCTTGATCAAAATACTGTTTGCAATATTTTCCTTAATTCCTTCTCTTAGCCGTGCAACATTTGTTACAAATAAATCATCTCCAACTAGCAGGATCTTCTCTCCAAGACGGTAGGTCAATACTTTCCAACCTGGCATATCTTCTTCATTTAATCCATCTTCAATGGAAAAGATTGGATAATCTTCGACAAGTTTTTCATAATACTGCACCATTTCTTCAGAATTTCTTCTTACTTCCTTGCCTGCCATCCTGCTTTCTCCCATAAAATGATAAACTTTCTCATCTTCATTATAGATTTCTGACGCAGCACAATCCATAGCGATTGCTATTTCTTCTTTTGTTTTATATCCTGCCTGTTCAATTGCCTGCACCAAAAGATCTAATGCCTGTTCTGAGCTTTCCAGATTCGGGGCGAAACCTCCTTCATCTCCAACACCTGTATTTAAATGATTTCTCCTCAAAATGTATTTTAATGTATGATAAACATCAGTTCCCATCATCAAAGCATCTTTGAAAGAGTCTGCACCAACTGGTGCAATCATAAATTCCTGAAAATCAACGGTATTATCTGCGTGTTTTCCTCCATTTAATATGTTCATCATTGGTATCGGAAGTTTGGATGCAAAGCTGCCTCCGAGATACTGGTATAACGGTAAACCTAGTCCACAAGCGGCTGCCTTAGCAGTTGCAAGTGATGCTCCAAGGATTGCGTTTGCCCCAAATCTTTCTTTGTTTGGGGTTCCATCTGCTTCTAACATGATCTGATCGATCTCAATCTGATTGAGTGCATTTTTGCCAGTCAAGCGGTCTGCAATCTTGTGATTCACATGATTAACAGCTGTTTCAACACCTAATCCACGATATCTTTTTTCGCGGTCTCTTAACTCTAACGCCTCATATTTACCTGTGGACGCACCAGAAGGGACAATTGCTCTTCCCAAGGCTCCATTTTCTAAAAGTACATCGACTTCTACCGTTGGATTTCCTCTGGAATCTAAAACTTCCCTTCCGATAACATTTTCAATGCATAAACGATTTTTCAATTTTTGTCACATCCTTCTTTCTGAAAATAATAGTTGTATTATTTCCTTGATTGGATGTTTTTATACATATGCATTTAAAATAATATTAATTTCATGTTCAAAATAATCTTTTAGTAATATATTTTTAACACAAAAATCATACTAACTATTGACTTATCATTTTAGCAGATGTATTATCCTTTTTGAGATAATAATTATATTTGCACAATCACGTGGTAGGTGAACAAACTTGAAATCTAAAACACACTATAAGTATTTAATCATCAGTATTCTTTGTTGGATTTTATTTATTGTTGCTATTTTTCCAACACTCCATTCTCCTATTGAAAGAGGATTACAGGCAGTACTTTTCTTATTTTTTGCATATCAGGGTGGGAAGAATTTTCAGAAATTCAGAAAGCATTATGCTGATTAATTTTTATAATATTCCACCAATAACTTCCGTCATCAAACAAGCAAATTAAAAATCATCCCTCAACCACAACCTTG
>OLPH01003542.1_pt1 | contig 10719 bp, 7 predicted proteins | sample 1672951 | NCBI WGS metagenome assembly OLPH01 (sample SAMEA3136740, study PRJEB25190) | human gut metagenome
AATACGGCCCTGAGAAGCCCCTCCCTTTGTCAACTGCGCGCAAGCCGAGCGCACCCGCCCGCGGGATGCCGAGGCGCCGCCGCAGAAACCGAGCGAAGCGAAGGGAGGGGACAGCGGGGTGGGAATGTCGATATCCGCGAAGCGGCTACGCCCCGCCCGAGTCCTGCGACAACCGAAACAAGTACAACAATTTCAAATACAACCGACAATGTCTTTTGATACATTCGCTGACCGCCATATCGGCGTCAGCAATCCCGACGAACTCAAAGCCATGCTCGACACGATCGGTGTCGGAAGCGTCGACGAACTGATCGCGCAGGTGATCCCCCAGTCGATCCGGCTGAAAAAACCGCTCGACCTGCCTGCGGGCATGAGCGAATACGAATTCGCCGCACATATCCGTGCGCTGGCCGACCGCAACCACCCGCTGCGGTCGTTCATCGGCATGGGCTACTACCCCTGCGCCGTACCGGCCGCCGTGGCGCGCAACGTCTTCGAGAATCCCGCGTGGTACACCTCCTACACCCCCTACCAGGCCGAAATCTCGCAGGGGCGTCTGGAAGCGCTGCTCAATTTCCAGACCGCCGTGCTCTCGCTCACGGGCATGGAAATCGCCAACTGCTCGCTGCTCGACGAGGGGACGGCGACGGCCGAGGCGATGCTCATGATGTTCGCCCTGCGCAGCCGCGACGCGGTGAAGGAGGGGCGCACGCAGCTCTTCGTCGACCGCAACCTCTTCCCGCAGACGCTCGACCTGCTGCTCACGCGCAGCGAGCCGTTCGGCATCGAGCTCATCGTCGACGACTACGACTGCTACGAGTTCTCGGGCAAAGAGTTCGGCGCTGTCGTGCAGTATCCGGCCGCCGACGGCGCCGTGCGCGACTACGCGGCCTTCGTCGAAGCGGCGCACGCGCACGATGCGAAGGTGACGGCCGTGGCCGACCTGCTCTCGCTGGCACTGCTGAAAGCTCCCGGCGAATGGGGCGCCGACATCTGCGTCGGTTCGGCGCAACGTCTGGGCACACCCATGGGCTTCGGCGGCCCGCACGCGGGCTACATGGCCACGCGCGAGGCCTACAAACGTCAGATGCCCGGCCGCATCATCGGCGTCTCGGTCGACCGGCTGGGCAACCGCGCCCTGCGCATGGCGCTGCAAATGCGCGAGCAGCATATCAAGCGCGAGCGCGCCACCTCGAACATCTGCACCGCCTCGGCGCTGATGGCCTCGATGGTGGGCTTCTACTGCGTCTACAACGGCGCCGAAGGCCTGCGCCGTGCTGCCGAGACGGCCCACACGGCCGCCTGCGACACCGCCCGCGCCCTCGCGGCGCTGGGCTACAAGCTCACGAACCAGCACTTCTTCGATACGCTCGACATCGAGGCCGAAGCGGCCGTCATCCAGTCGCTCGCTCTCGAACGGGGCATCAACTTCTTCTACCCCTCCGAGGAGCGCGTGCGCCTCTCGTTCGACGAGGTGACCACCCCCGACGAGGTGGCCGAGGTCGTGGCCCTCTTCGCCGAGGCGCGGGGACGCAAACCCAAAGTCGCCAGGAGCCACGCCCCGAGCACGCTGCCCGAAGCGCTGCGCCGCACCTCGCCGATCCTCACCGAGGAGGTCTTCCGCTCGCACCGCAGCGAAAGCGCGCTGATGCGCTACATCAAGCGGCTGGAACACCGCGACATCTCGCTGGCCGACTCGATGATCTCGCTGGGGTCGTGCACGATGAAACTCAACGCGGCGGCACTCATGCAACCCCTGTCGCTGGCCGGGTTCCAGAACATGCACCCCTTCGCACCCGTCGAACAGGCCGAAGGTTACATGGAGCTGATCGCCGCGCTCGAACGCGACCTGGCCACGATCACCGGACTGGCCGCCTGCTCGCTGCAACCCAATTCGGGCGCCGCGGGCGAATACGCAGGGTTGATGGTCATCCGCGCCTACCACCAGTCCAAGGGGCAGGGGTACCGCAACGTCATCCTGATCCCCGCCTCGGCGCACGGCACGAACCCCGCGTCGGCCGCCATGGCAGGCATGAAGATCGTCACGGTGGCGTGCGACGCCAAGGGCAACATCGACGTCAACGACCTCAAAACCAAGGCCGAAGAACACGCCTCGGAGCTGTGCGGGCTGATGGTGACCTATCCCTCGACGCACGGCGTCTTCGAGAGCCGCATCCGCGAGATCGTCGACGCCGTACACGACGCCGGCGGACAGGTCTATATGGACGGCGCCAACATGAACGCGCAGGTCGGCCTCACCAATCCGGGCTACATCGGCGCCGACGTCTGCCACCTCAACCTCCACAAGACCTTCGCCATGCCGCACGGCGGCGGCGGTCCCGGCGTCGGCCCGATCTGCGTGGCCGCGCACCTGCGTCCCTTCCTGCCGTCGCACCCCATCGCCGCGACGGGCGGCGACGAAGGCATCACCGCCGTGGCGTCGGCCCCGTGGGGTTCGGCGCTGCTGCTGCCCATCACCTACGGCTACATCAAGATGCTGGGCGGCGACGGGCTGCGCCGCGCCACCGAGATGGCCATCGTCAACGCCAACTACATGTCGTCGGCACTGGCCGCGGAGTACCGCACCTATTACAGCGGCGAAACGGGCCGCGTGGGGCACGAGATGATCCTCGACCTGACGAATTTCAAACACGACTACGGCATCGACTGCGGCGACATCGCCCACCGCCTGATGGACTACGGCTTCCACGCCCCGACGCTCTCGTTCCCCGTGCACGAAACGCTGATGGTCGAGCCCACGGAGTCGGAGCCCAAGGCCGAGATGGATCGTTTCATGGAGGCGCTCGTGCACATCAAGCGCGAGTGCGAAGCGGCCGCCGGACAGGAGGACAACGTCGTGCGCAACGCTCCGCACACGGCCGTGGAGATCGCCGGCGAGTGGTCGCACCCCTACTCGCCGGGAAGCGGCCTTCCCGCTCGGCTGGATCGCCGAGGCGAAGTTCTGGCCCTACGTCTCGAAAATCGACAACGGCTACGGCGACCGCAACCTCGTCTGCCGCTGCACGGAGTAATCCGCACGGAGGCATCGAGCAGTACGTTCCGACTGTACCGTATCATCGGCCGGCAGACGAAAACCGCGGACGGACAGCCCGAAGGAGCCGTACTCGAAGAGCTCCCGCCGGCACATCGCACCTTGCACAGACGGAACGTCCGACCGGACGTTCCGTCTCTTTTCGAGCCGATGGAGCGGAAATCCGATAATTTGCACTATCTTTGCCGTGCATGTCGAGAAAAAGAGTGCCGCGGACGGCGACGCCCGCGCAGACGACTTCGATACTATATTTAATTCTATAAATTCATGAAAGCAGAAAACAACAAAATGGTGGCGGTGGATTACACGCTCACCGTCGACGGCAAAATCGCCGACCGGTCGCGTCCCGGACAGCCGCTGGAATTCATCTTCGGCACCGGTATGCTGCTGCCCAAATTCGAGGCGGCCATCGTCGGCAAGGAACCGGGCGAGAAGGTCTCCTTCACGCTCGCTCCCGCCGACGGCTACGGCGAAATCGTCGACGACGCGATCGTCGACCTCCCCAAAACGATATTCATGGTCGACGGCAAGCTGGCCGAGGACATTCTCTTCGTGGGCAGCCAGATTCCGATGGCCAACGCACAGGGCCAGCGTATGCTGGGCGTGGTGAAGGAGATCGGCGACGATACCGTGAAGATGGACTTCAACCACCCGATGGCGGGCAAGACGCTCAACTTCGACGTGGAGGTGATCTCGGTGCGCGACGTGACGCCGGAAGACCTGGCCGGCAAATGCAGCTGCGGGGAGTGCAGTTGCGGCGACGACTGCCACTGCGAAGGCGAGTCGCACGCCGACTGCGGCTGCCACGGCTGCCACTGATCGACACCCGAATGCAAAGGCCGGCCCGCAGGCCGGCTTTTTTTATCGCCGCGGCGATCCCATGATTCACCATCTCCGGCCATGCTCTTCACCGTCACCCAATACCTCGAATCGGTTCTCAACTCCCGCGGCCTGACGCGCACGCTGGGAGAGATCGACGTCTGCCGCACGGCCGACGGCCGTCCCGTGTTCCATACGGGCAACAGCGCGGTGATTTTCCGCATCCGGCTCGACGGCCGCGACCGCCTGCTGAAATGCTACACCCGCCCGCACCGCCATCTCGAAGCGATCTACGGCGACCGGTTCCGGCCTGCGGAACTCTTCCTCTACACCGCCCCGTCGGAGGGCATGTGGGCGGATGTCGTCGTGGACGACTGGATCGAGGGCGAGACGCTCACCCGCACGCTGGACCGTGCCGCAGCGAACGGGGACAAACCCCTCGTCGCACGACTCGCGGCGGCCTTCGACACGCTGGCCGCGCGACTGCTGCCGGCCGAGTGGGCGCACGGCGACCTGAAACCCGACAACCTGATCTGGGACGGGCAGCGGCTCCGCCCGATCGACTTCGACGCGATGTTCCTGCCCGAATTCCGCGGCCGGCGCAGCCCCGAACTGGGAACCCGTGCCTTCCAGCATCCGGCACGCACGGAAGCGGACTTCGACGCCTCGCTCGACGACTATCCGGCGGCGTTGATCGCCACCGTGCTCCATGCCGCGGCCCACGATCCCTCGCTGCTCGTACGTTATCCCGCCGAAGGGCTCGTGCTCGACCCTTCGGCCGTCATAGAAGGGCGCAGCGAAGCCTACCGCGAGATGCTCGACGCCTTCGCCCGCCGCGGCGACGCCGTGGGATACCGCACGGCACAGTTGCTCCGCTCGCCCGTCGCGAAACTTCCGCAGGCCGCTTCGCTCTTCGCATGGCGGCTGCGGCCGCCCCGTCCCGCCGACGATCCGCCCGAACTGGCCGTCGACGCCGGACGCTGGGGTTTCCGCTCGGGCGGACGGTTCGTCATCCCGCCCGTGTGGGACAACGGATTCGATTTCAGCGAAGGACTGGCGGCGGTGGAGATCGCCGGACGGTGGCACTTCATCGACACGGCGGGCCGCGTCGTCCTCAACTGCCCGCCCTGCGATGCCGTGAAACCTTTCCGCAACGGTACGGCCGAACTGCGCAGCGGCCTGCGGCGGGAGAAAATCGCACACCCGTTGAAAAACTCACGCTAAAACGCTATATTTGTAGATTGGAAATATGACGCGAATGGACACATACAGAGCTCTGACCCCCGGCGAAATCGCCGCGCTCGAAGCCTCCGGCTCGACGGCCGACGACTGGTCGTCGATCGAGGTGGCGGAGGACTTCCACCCCTCGCAACTGCGCGGCGCACGGCTGGGCGGCCGTGTCCGGCTCGCATCGGGCGTGCGCATCCGCAACTCCGGCGTCCGCAACTACGACATCGGCGCAAGAACGCTCGTCGAAGAGGTCGTCCGCCTGGAATGCCGCGGCGAAAGCGCTTTCGGAAACGGCACGGAGGTGGCCGTCATGAACGAGAACGGCGGCCGCACGGTACGGATTTACAGCGGCCTGACCGCCCAGATCGCCTACATGGCCGCCGTCTACCGCCACCGTCCGGCGCTCGTCGCCGCACTCGACCGTATGGCGCGGCGGGCGGCCGACGCGGCACGCTCCGCGCAAGGAAGCATCGGCCGCGACTGCCGCATCACCGACTGCCGGCTGCTGCGCGACGTATGTATCGGCTACGGGGCGACGCTCGAAGGGGTCTCCGTCCTCTCCAACGGCACGGTCGGCGACTTTTCGCGCATCGGCATCGACGTCAAGGCCTACGACTTCGTCACGGCCGAGCATGCGCTCGTCGACAACGGTTCGCTCATCGAACGCTGCTTCATAGGCGAACGCTGCATCTTCGACCGCGGCTACACCGCCTCCGATTCGCTCTTCTTCGCCAACTCGCACTGCGAGAACGGCGAAGCGGTTTCGATCTTCGCAGGCCCCTACACCGTCTCGCACCACAAGTCGTCGCTGCTGATCGCCGGCATGTTCTCCTTCTTCAACGCCGGCAGCGGCACCAACCAGAGCAACCACCTCTTCAAGTGCGGCGCCGTGCATCAGGCCGTCCACCGGCGCGGCTGCAAGTTCGCCAGCGGCGCCTACGTCATGTCGCCGGCCATCGAAGGGGTCTATACGATGATCATGGGGCGCCACACGCATCACCACGACACGTCAGTCTTCCCCTTCTCCTACCTGCTGGAACAGGAGGGGCGTTCGGCTCTGCTGCCCGGCGCCAATCTGTCGAGCTACGGCACGGTGCGCGACATCGAGAAGTGGCGGCAGCGCGACAAACGCAGCGCAGGCCGCGACCTGATCAATTTCGAGACCTGGAATCCCTTCGTGGGCAACGCCCTCGCAGCCGGCCTCGATGCGCTCCGCACGCTCTACGACAGCAACCCCGACGCCCAGAGCTTCATCTACAACTCCGTCCATATCAAGCTCACGGGGCTGCGCCGCGGAATACAGCGCTACGAGCAAGCGCTCGCGGCGACGCTCGGCGACCTGCTCGCGCGCGGCGGCGACGGATACGACGGCCGCGGCGCGTGGATCGACGCCGCTGGGCTTTACCTCGCCCGCTCCTGCATGGAAGAGCTGCTCGACGCAATCGAGCAGGATGCCGTCACCACGCCCGAAGCCCTCACGGAGCGGTTGCAGGCCTTTGCGGAGCACTACGACGACTACGCCCGCAGCTGGGCGCTCGATATCCTGGCCCGGCGGCTGGGACACACGCCCGACGCCGCCGAGATCGAACGGGCCGTCGTCGAAGGGAAGGCGGCGCAACAGGAGCTGCAACGCCTCGCGGAGGCCGACCGAGCGTTCGACTGTTCGTTCGACATGGCCGTCGGCTACGGACTCGACGCCGCCACGGACGACGAACGCAGGGCCGACTTCCGCGCCGTCCGCGGACTGGAATAGAGAGACCTAAAACCAACATAAACCATGAACTACACCCAAAGCATCACACGCCGTCACCGCACGGCCTTCGTTCTGGCCATCGACCAGTCGGGTTCGATGGTCGAGGAGCTGGAATTCCGCGGACGGCGCACCTCGAAGGCTGCGGCCGTGGCGGAGGTCGCCAATTCGCTGCTGTCGGAACTGCTGCTGCGCGCCACGCGCGAAGGCGAAGTGCGCGACTACTACGACATCGCCGTGGTCGGTTATTCGGGCGAAGGCGTACACTCGCTCCTCTCGGCCGATGAAACGTTCGTTCCGGTCTCCGCGCTCCGGAACGCCGTGCGCAATACCCGCCGGGTCAGCATCGAACGCCGCCTTCCCGACGGTCAGCCCGCATTCAACGAGGTGACCGTGAGCGAGTGGATCGCTCCCGCCGCATCGGGACAGACCCCGATGTACGAAGCGCTGCTCTACGTCCACGATCTCGTCGAGGCGTGGTGCCGCCGGCCGGAACACCGCGAGAGTTTCCCGCCGCTGGTCTTCAACATCACCGACGGCGAGGCTTCCGACAGCGACGAGGAGGAGCTCGCGCAGATCGCAGGGCGCATCCGTTCGCTCGGCACGGACGACGGCCGTGCGCTGCTGGTCAACATCCACCTCGCATCGGGCGACGCAGCGAAGGGCCGCATCTTCCTGACCGACGGGGAGACCGCCTACAACAACCGCTACGCCCGCCTGCTCTACGACATTTCGAGCCCGATGCCGCCGCTCTTCGACGACGCGATCCGTTCGCTCCGGGGCGACGAGGCCCGCGGGCCGTTCCGCGGCATGTGCTACAACGCATCGATCACCGAACTGCTCTCGATCCTCAACGTCGGGTCGATCAGCGTAAATCTCCAATAGCCATGTTCCCTACGATCCACCGCTTCATGGAGGGGCTGCTCTCACCCCGCACGTCGCTCCGCACGCTGAGCGAAGCCCGCTTCGCACAGGACGGGACGGGCGCATTGCTGCTCGAACGCACGACGCTCTTCGCCGAGGCGCAGTGTACGCTCGGCGACCGCCGGCTGCGGCTGTTCTGCCCGCTCTCGCCGCTCGCCCACCGGCTCGCGGAGACCACGGCGCAACGCCTCAAATATCATCCGGCCGAATTCCTGCTCCCGTGGCGGATGCTGCGCGAGGAATTCACCTACACCGACGCCACCGGCACGCAGCGCACCTGCGACCTGGTCGCGCAGGAACTTCCCGCCGAGGGCGAGCCGCTCGCAACGGCAGTCGGCCACGCAGACCGCGACCGTCTGCTCTCGGCGCTCGATACTCTGCAACGGCAGTTGGCGCAGGCCGGCCTGACGCACAACAACCTCAAAGCGGCCAACCTCTGGATGACGCCCGACTACCGGCTGCTGCCGCTGCGCTACGCCTACATGCGTTTCGACGGCGGCGACGACGCACCGCAGTTCGACGCGCTGCGCGCTTTCGTCGCCGAAAAGGCCTCCGTGGCACAAATGATGTGCGATACCTCGGCGGAGTACAGCGCACCGTGCACCGCTTTTCGGAACCACCTCTGGGTCGGACACATGTTCGAACAGATGATCTGCGTCGAGGACGCCGAAGGATACGGCTACGTCGACACGCAAAACCGCTATCTCATCGCCCCGCAATACCGCTGGGCCAACGATTTCCACGAAGGCCGCGCCGAGGTGCAGACCGCCGACGGGCGGATGGGGCTCATCGACAAGACGGGCCGTTACGTCCTCGAACCGCACTACGAAATCGTCGAATACGACGACCGGACGGGACGTCTGCTGGCCCGCCTCGACGGACGTTGGGCCGCCTTCGACTACGAGGGCCGTCAACTCACCGAGTTCGGCGCCGTAGAACCCTGACAACGAAAATCACAACGCATAACAATCATGGAAAAAGTCAAATGTCTGATTATCGGCAGCGGCCCGGCCGGATATACGGCGGCCATCTACACCTCGCGCGCCAACCTGAACCCCGTACTCTACGAAGGGATCGAACCGGGCGGCCAGCTGACCACCACCACCGAAATCGATAACTACCCGGGCTACCCCGAAGGGATCGACGGCAACCAGCTCATGGGCCACATGCGCAAGCAGGCCGAACGGTTCGGCGCCGACATCCGCCGCGGCACGGTGACGCGCGCCGACCTCTCGTCGCGGCCGTTCCACCTGGTCGTCGACGGCGAAAAACAGATCGAAGCCGACAGCCTCATCATCGCTACGGGCGCTTCGGCGCGCTATCTGGGACTACCCTCCGAGACGAAATACAGGGGACAGGGCGTGAGCGCCTGCGCCACCTGCGACGGCTTCTTCTACCGCAAGAAGGACGTGGCGGTCGTGGGCGGCGGCGACACTGCCTGCGAGGAGGCCACCTATCTGGCTTCGATCTGCCGGCAGGTCTACATGATCGTACGCAAACCCTACCTGCGCGCCTCGAAGGCGATGCAGCACCGCGTGATGAACACCCCCAACATCGAAGTGCTCTTCGAATACAACACCGCCGAAGTGCTGGGCGACGACACGGGCGTCACGGGCGTCACGATCCGCCACAACGACGGCAAGGAACGGACGCTCGCCGTTGCGGGATTCTTCGTGGCCATCGGCCACCACCCCAACACCGAACTGTTCCGCAACCAGCTGGAACTCGATGCCGAGGGGTATATCCGCACCGAAGGCAATTCGTCGAAAACCTCCGTCGAAGGGGTCTTCGCGGCCGGCGACGTGCAGGATCCCGCCTACCGGCAGGCCATCACCGCCGCCGGTTCGGGCTGCATCGCCGCGCTCGACTGCGAGCGCTTCCTGCTGCAATAGGCCGGATGCCCTGCAAACGACAGAAGCCTCTGCATAAGAGGCTTCTGTCATTTTCAACACGCACCGCCGAACCCCGGCATCGGGCGGGACGACGGGAGACGGACGCCGCAGCATCCGCCTCCCGTCGTATTCCGCCGCGCGCCGCAGATCAGTCGACGCGGATCGTCCCTTTCAGCCGCAGGTCGCGCGACGAAGCGCCCACCTGAATCAGGAAATCGCCCGGCTCGACCACGAAGTCGTGGCGCACCGTATCGTAGAAGGCGAAGGCGTCGTGCGGCAGGAGTATCTCCACGCGCTTCGTCTCGCCCCGTTTCAGGAAGACCTTCTCATAGCCTTTGAGCTCCTTCACCGGACGCGGCACGCTGGCCGCTAGGTCGCTCACGTAGAGCTGCGCCACCTCGGCGCCGTCGCGGCGGCCCGTGTTCCTCACGTCGAACGACACCCGACAGGAGCCGTCGTCCTGCCGCGCGACTTTCAGCCCCGAATAGGCGAAAGTGGTATAGGAAAGGCCGTAACCGAAGGCGTAGAGCGGTTCGGTCGCCGTGCGGTCGTACCCGCGGTAACCCACGAAGATGCCTTCGTCGTAGTTGACGCGCGGCTGCGGCGCACCCTTGCGGTGCGAACGGTCGACGTTCTCGTAATAGCTGCCGTAGCAGGGATTGTCCTCGGCGCGCCGTTCGATCGAGATCGGCAGTTTGCCGCTGGGCGAAACCGCTCCCGTCAGAATCTCGGCGACCGCGCGGCCGCCCTCCTGCCCGGGATACCAGGCCATGAGGATCGCACGCGCCCGGTCGGCGAACTGCGCGAAATCGACCCCGCCGCCGCTGTTGACCACTACCACGAGGTTCGCGTTGAGCTTCGCCACGGCGGCGATCTCGGCGGCCTGTCCTTCGGGCAGGGCGAAGGTGCGGTCGTGGTTTTCCCGTTCGGTATCGCTGTCGAAGCCGGCGCAGTAGATCACCGCGTCGGCCGCCGCGATCCGCCGCTCGAGATCCGTCACATTCTCGAAGAGATAGCGCAACGACACGGAGGCCGTCGAGGCATTGTCGTAG
>OLPH01003556.1_pt1 | contig 10680 bp, 12 predicted proteins | sample 1672951 | NCBI WGS metagenome assembly OLPH01 (sample SAMEA3136740, study PRJEB25190) | human gut metagenome
TGTCTTGTCCTCCTCCCCCTCCCGTGGTAAAATATGGGCGGTAGGAAGGAGGTGATTGATTTGGATCAATATATCAAGCGTGAGCTCGATCGCTTTTTCAATATCTATCGCAGCAGAACGGAAGGCATTGTTTCTACACTCCCAAGTTCTGCAAAGGCCGCTCTGGATGAAGAGCTTGACCTTCTCCGTGTATCGATTGAAAACCGGCTCACAGATCTCGGTGTCTGACAGGCTGCGTCGAGGTCATGAGCAGTTCCTGTGCATATTCAAGAGCGTCCTCTGCGTCTTTGTAAGTTACTGCGCTGGATAGGATCAGCGCAGTAATTTTTTCTCCCAGGGCCTTTGAAGCGTCACTGCTCTCCCCTAGTGAACGATATGCCTGTAACATCCCCTCACCCCCTCTCCTCCCCCGGCCCGGCCGGGGGCTTCTGTCTCTCGAACATTTGTCTTGTCCTCCTCCCCCTCCCGTGGTAAAATATGGGCGGTAGGAAGGAGGTGAATCCTATGAAACCAGAACTGATCCAAGATTTGGCCCTCATTTATGTCAAGGCTCATACAACAGAAGATACATCCGTAGAAGAAGTCTACGAAATGTATACTCATGCCGAAAATGAGCTGAAGGAAATTGAGAGCAAGAAATTCAACGACCATGTATCGTCCCCGGATTTCAGCCTGTGAATCAGGGCCCTGTCAGCGTCACCGGTTGCCGCCGGTGGCGCTGTCCTTTTTAACGGAAATCTGCGTGACCTTCATGCCTAAATCCAAGACAATGCAATCTTCCCCGGTCTCTTTCTTGAACTGCTCACGAAGGATTCTTTTTGTTTCTTTTGTCAATTCATACTCCGTGGTCAAAACAAACATCCTCTCACCCCCTCTCCTCCCCCGGCCCGGCCGGGGGCTTCTGTCTCTCGAACATTTGTCTTGTCCTCCTCCCCCGCCCGTGGTAAAATGTGGGCGGAAGGAGTTGTTTTTATGAAACTGTTGAAACCTGCACAGCAAATGCTGACTAATATTTATCAGCACTATCAAGAAACAGGCGACCTATCCTTTGGCCTTATGTACTCCGAGGATATGCACGAAAAACAGCGTGAGATCCAAATGGTGGATCAGCTTGTTCTCGCAGGCTTTGTTGAGGAGATCGCACCTGCTTGCGGATTTACAGAATTGAAACTTACTCGGGCTGGAATCGAATACTTTGAAGAAACGCTCCAGCCGCAACCACAGGTGATCAATTTCAATGTCACTGGCCCGGTTCAAAACTCCATCTTGGGGAGCCAGAACAATGCATCCATCCAAATCGCTTCTGATCTAGAAACAATCAAGTCTCTGATTTCTTCGATCAGCGGCCCAGACCACGATCTGCTTGCAAAACTCCCTCACGAACTATCACAGGCGCAGGAGGAAAAACAGCTAAAGGCCGGAAGCCTTTCTAAGTTCACTGACGTACTGATGAAATATCCAAAGGTGTTTGATGCCGTCGGTGCTCTACTGACCAAGTTTGTGCTTGGCCTTCTCCAGTAACCAAATCCACTTCTGAAGTGCAGCTTCCCTGGCTCGTGCAAGGGCTGGAGACGTTGCACTTTTTGCCATCACATCCGTGGTTCTTGAAAACATTCTCTGTCCCGTTGGTGCCGAGAATATATCCACCTCTTTGATGCCATACCAAAAACTCTGCCGAAACGTGACCAACACATCCCGTTTTTCTGTGTGAAGCAGGATATATGATTTCATCCTCTCACCCCCTCTCCTCCCCCGGCCCGGCCGGGGGCTTTTTGTTGCCTGGCGTCCAAAACAACTCGTCAATAGTACAATTAAATAACGATGCTAGCTGAGGGAGTAAATCTGCCCTTGGCTTTGCCAGGCCACTTTCCCATCTTGCCACAGCTTGCTGGCTTACATGGACGGCTTCGGCAACCTGTTGCTGGGACAAGCCCATCTTCTCTCGCAACACTCTAATGTTGTGCATAAGTCACCATCTCTTCCGTTTAACTATCTTTTGTTGTGCGTTTAATATAATACTATTTTTTGTTGTTGTCAATAGCGAATTTCATTTTTTCTATTGCACTATACAATTTTATGTTGTATTCTAAGGGAGACAAGGGGGGGTATCAGTGTTTAGTGGGCAACTGCGCAAGTATCGGCTGGCGGCTGGTCTAAGCCAAAAAGAGCTTGCAGGCAAATTATTTGTAAGTCAGCAGGCCATTGCCAGATGGGAAACTGACAAGGCAACGCCAAACCCGGAAACTGTGGTAAAACTCGCAGAAATTTTTGATGTTACTACCGATGAACTGCTTGGGAAAGAGTCCATCCCATCATCAGACGAAAGTAATGCCAAAGAGAACCTCCAGGCCGCTTTCTGGGGCGGGGAGAAGGATCTGTCTCAGGAAGATCTGGACGCCATGTGGAACGATGTGTCTCGGTTCGCCGCCTTTCTGGCGGATCAAAAGAAACAGGAGAAGGGGAAAAATGATTGATCTTTTGGATTTGTACGACCTGGCCGAGGATCACGGCACGCAGGTTGTCTGGTTCGATCTGGAAGCCGCTGAATCCTTGTCCATGCCCCTGTCCGACGGCTCCTGTGCTATCGCCATGAACCCATGGCGGATGCCAACGGTGGCCGACGAAACGGTCAAGCTGGCCCATGAACTGGGCCACTGTGAGACCGGGGCATTTTATAACCGCTATGCCGCCCGTGATGTACGACAGAAATATGAAAACCGGGCCAACAAATGGGCAATAAAAAAACTCATCCCGGAGGATGAGTTGAGGCAAGCTATTCTCCAAGGCTGTCGTGAGCCTTGGGAGTTAGCGGAATATTTCCATGTAACTGAGGGCTTTATGCAGAAAGCCCTCTGCTGGTATACATACGGCAGTCTGGCAACAGAGCAATATTTTTAGAGGATCTATCAACCAGATTCGGGTTGTAGGCCTGGCCGTAGTTTATAACTATTTCATTTGGAAGGGGTCTAATTATGTTTTGTTTTAAGTGCGGGACACAGCTACCGGATGAGAGTGTGTTTTGTCCTAAATGCGGAGTAAAAGTAAGCCCCCAAACAAGTATTTCAGAGGCATCTATACTACAAGAAGAGAAAAGTTTTAAGCTAACTTTAGATCGAGCCAGTCAAATATATCTAATAAATCCTCCAATTAAGGTACTGATTGATACTGATATATACATCTCGGTCGATAATGGAAAAGTATGTGATGTGATGCTAGCACCTGGACCTCATCATTTGGAATTTACTTCCTCTATGCGTACCACAAAATTAGATATTAACTTGAAAAAGGATACTGTTATTCAGTTGACCATCAGCCGTTTATCTGGGAAAATTGTATCTAAAATATCTGATTGAAAGCAATCCCTACCATACCAGAGATAATTTATCCGCCGCATTTATGAGCGCTATTTTATGACTCCACCGCCAAATCCGTCAGCGCTGACGGATTTGAAAAAAGCCGCCCCGGCTCGGGACGGACTTGACAATCGAACATCAGGCGGTTATACTGAACATGAAAAGGGCGCTGCCGGCAGACGGTTGGCCCAAGACTTTAGTTCTTCAAAAGAAGTAACCGCACTCTTTGGACGGAGGGGCGGTTACTTCTTTTTATTGGCCATCATAAAGAGGCCGATAATGCCAACGACTAAAATGCCGGTCTGGATCAGATCGGAATATGTAACCATTGGGCAGCCCCCCTTTCCGTGGATCAGGGGACAGAAGCTGCCCCCTGTCGGGGGCCAACCGCCTGCCGTTTGCTGGCAGCGCCAAGGACAGGATACCACACTTTTCGCCGAAGCGCAACCGCGCCAAGTCTCAAATCCGCAAGCGCTTGCGGATTTGAAAAGAAGCCGCCCCACCGGGCGGCTTCTCAAAAACTTCACACTAGAACATTTGTTTTGAAAGGAGGCCCCTCACATGAAGCGAGCCAATGGCACCGGGAGCATCGTCAAGCTCTCCGGCAACCGCCGCCGCCCCTGGGCGGTCCGAATCCCTTACCGCACCCAGCGGGGGCGGATCCGGCAGAGGTATCTATCCTACCACGCCAAGGCCAGCGACGCCCAGGCCGCGCTGGACGAGTGGTGCCGCACCCACTCCTCCCCGGCCACCGAGGTCATCGACTACACCCTCCAACAGGTCTATGACCTCTGGAGCAGCCGGGAATATCCCCGGCTGGGCCCCGCCTCCGTCTCCTCCCACCGGGCGGCATGGGGCAGAGTCTCAGCCCTAGCCGATAAAAAGGTCCGTCGCATCACCATCGACGACTTGCAGCAGATCATCGACCAGGACGAGGCCGACGGGCTCTCCAAGTCCAGCATCCAGAATGACAAGGCCCTGATCTCCGCCCTATTCCGGTTCTCCATGGAGCGTGACATCATCATCAAGGACTATTCCCAGTTCATACGAATGCCGTCGGTTCAGGCTAAACAGGAAAAGGGGGTCCTGAGCGACCTCCAACTCAAAAAATTGGAGCAGCTGGCTGCCTCAGGCGATCCCTGGGCAGACGCCGTCCTGATCCTGTGCTATACCGGATTCCGGATCTCTGAGTTTCTGGCCCTCACCAGATTCTCCTACCATGCCGACGGGGACTACCTCCAGGGCGGCATGAAAACCGCCGCAGGCCGGGACAGGATCGTCCCGGTCCACCCCAAAATCAAGCCCTATCTCGCCGCCCGCCTGGCCCGGAACGGAGAGCGGATCATCTGCGATCCGGACGGCCATGCCGTCTCCACCCAGGTGTTCCGGGCCCGATTCACCGCCCTCATGGAGCAGATCAGCGCCGCCGGAGCAACCCCCCACTGGTGCCGCCACACATTCGCCAGCCGCCTGCACCAGGCCGGCGCCGATGAGCTGGCCATCAAGCGCATGATGGGCCACGCCAATAAGGACATCACCGAGCACTATACCCATATCGGCCTGGACTACCTCCGCCAGGAGCTCTGTAAAATAGCGTGATTTGTCTCTAACGGTAAACAGTTGTGCAAAACAGAGAGGCGGGAAAAGTTCTGTTTTTCGCCTGTTTCCCCATTGACCTTCCCTCAGGTGGAAAGTGTACCGTAAAGCCGCCAGGCAAAATTTAATGAAAATTTAAGCCTTTCTTTCGGGAAAGCTAATCCCCCCGCGGTAAGATAGAGGCACCTCTTGGGGCGCGCTGCCCCGGCCTACCCACCCTCGCCCGCGCCCAGCGCTCTGGAATCTGTACATAGTAAGGAGTCAACGCCATGGAAACCACACAACTCACCCCGGAAGCGCCGGTACAGCCGGAAGCGCCAAAGCGATTCCCCGCCGCCCCCCGCTTCCAGCTCCCCAAAAAGCGCAGAAAATGGCTCAAGCGTCTGGTCCTGATCCTCGCCGCGGCAGGGGTCCTCTTCCTGCTCCTGCGCCCCCTGCTCTTCGGAAGCCCAGCAGCCTCCTCCGGGCAGTACCAGCCCGCCGCCGTCCAGCGGCAGGACCTGACCGTCTCGGTGGACGGCTCCGGCACCATGACCCCTATCGAGTCCTACCAGGTGGGGGCGCTGGTCTCCGGCGAGATCCTGGAGGCCCCCTTCCAGGACGGAGACCGGGTGGAAAAGGGGCAGCTGCTCTACCGCATCGATCCGGGCAGCGCCGCCACCGCCCTGGAGCAGGCCCAGGTGGCTGTCCAGCAGGCCCAGCTGGCCTATGACAGCACCGCGGACGGGCTGCGGCCCAGGGCCTCCGGCTCCGGCGTGGTGCAGAAGCTGTATGTGAAGAAGGGGGATACGGTCTCCGCCGGCTCCCCCATCGCGGACATCTCCGACACCGCCTCCATGACCCTCACCCTCCCCTTCCAGTCCGCCGACGCGGCCCGGATCTCCGTGGGACAGAGCGCCCAGGTCACCCTGGCGGGCACCCTGGAGACCCTGCCCGGCACCGTGGAGTATGTGGCCGGGGCAGATCAGGTGGGCAGCGGCGGCGCCTTGGTCCGGCAGGTGAAGATCCGTGTGAACAATCCCGGCGCACTTACCGAGGCCACCAGCGCCACCGCCAAGGTGGGGACCGCCTCCTGCGCCGCGGGGGGCACCTTTGAGGCCCGCCTGAGCCAGACCATCACCGCCCAGGCCGGGGGCGAGGTCACTGCCCTGAACGTCTCGGTGGGCAGCCGGGTCTCCAGCGGGGAGCTGCTGGCCACGCTGGGCGGCTCCGCCGCGGAGACCACCCTGCAAAACGCCGCCCTCTCCCTCCAGAACGCGCAGCTCTCCCTTCAGAGCGCCCTGGAAGCCCTGGAGAACTACACCATTACCTCCCCTATCTCCGGCACGGTCATCGAAAAGAACCTGAAGGCCGGGGATCAGCTGGACGGCAGCGAGTCTGGGGCGCTGGCCGTGATCTACGATTTGGAGCAGCTGGAGCTGAAAATGAACGTCAGCGAGCTGGACATCGGCAAGATCCGGCCCGGCCAGAGCGTGGAGATCACCGCCGAGGCCCTGCCCGGCGAGACCTTCCTGGGCACCGTGGAGAAGGTGAACATCAACGGGACCACCACCGACGGCTTCACCACCTATCCGGTCACCATTCTGCTCTCCGAGTACGGCGCCCTCAATCCCGGCATGAACGTGTCCGCCGACATCATCGTGGAGCAGGCACAGCAGGTCCTCTGCATCCCAACCCCCGCCGTCTCCGGCGGCAATACGGTCCTGGTTGCCCAGGATGGGGCCCTGGGCGAAGACGGCTCCGTGCTCGACCCCGCCAAGCTGGAGACGCGCCAGGTGGAGCTGGGCCGCAGCAGCCAGGACTATGTGGAGATCCTCTCCGGCCTGGAGGAGGGGGAGACCGTGCTGGTGCCCATCCAGTCAGCAGACAGTTCCGCCGGCTCCACTGCCGTGATGGCTTCGGGAGGCTGAGCTTCGTGACACATCTGATTGAACTAAAAGACGTCTATAAGATCTACCCCATGGGGGACGAGACGGTCCACGCCCTGGACGGCGTCAGCCTCTCCATCGACCAGGGGGAGTTCGTGGCCATCGTTGGCTCCTCCGGCTCAGGCAAGTCCACCGCCATGAACATCATCGGCTGTCTGGATGTACCCACCTCCGGCTCCTACCACCTGGGAGGTGTGGACGTGTCCACCATGGACGATGACCAGCAGGCGGAGATCCGCAACAAAATGCTGGGCTTCATCTTCCAGCAGTACAATCTGATCCCCAAGCTGTCCGTGCTGGAAAATGTGGAACTGCCCCTGCTGTACGCTGGAGTCCCTGCGGAGGAGCGCCGGGAGCGGGCCATCCACTCCCTGGAGCGGGTTGGGCTGGCGGACAAGCGGAAGCACCTGCCCTCCCAGCTCTCCGGCGGCCAGCAGCAGCGGGTCTCCATCGCCCGGGCCCTGGCGGGCAGCCCCTCGGTGATCCTGGCCGACGAGCCCACCGGCGCGCTGGACTCCCGCACCGGCCGGGAGGTGCTCGGCTTTTTAAAAAAGCTGAACCGCGAGGGGGACACAGTGGTGCTCATCACCCACGACAACTCCATCGCCGTCCGGGCCGACCGGATCATTCGCCTTCAGGACGGCAGGATCATCTATGACGGGGACGCCCACGACCCCCGGGCGGTGGTCCAGCCCGATGAGGAGCAGGAGGCGGACGGGGCGGAACAGGAGGGGGCTGTATGAACTTTGGACAGTCCTTCCGCCTGGCGCTGAAGTCCCTGACCACCAGCAAGATGCGCTCTCTGCTGACCATGCTGGGCATCATCATCGGCGTGGCCTCGGTCATCGTCATCCTGGCCCTGGGCAACGGGGTGCAGGGGATGGTGGATGAGCAGGTGGAGAAGCTGGGGGTCAACATGATGCAGACCTATGTGTGGGGCCGGGGCGATGGCTCCACCATGGACCTGGACCCGGACGATATGTACCAGCTGGTGGAGGAGCACCCCGAGGTCCTCACCGGCGTCTCCCCATACGTCTCCTTCCAGGCCACCCTGCGCCGGGGGGACGAGAAATTTGACAAGACCCAGCTGTACGGCGTCAGCGAGGTCATGTTCAAAAATGAGACTCAGGCCACCATGGACGGGGGACAGAAGCTGACCTCCGGGCGGTTCCTCTCCTTCCTGGACGTGGAGCGCCGGAACAATGTGTGCGTCATCGGGGCCTATCTGGCCCAGGAGGCCTTTCAGGGGGATGCTCTGGGACGGACGCTGTCCATCAACGGCACGTCCTACACCGTCATCGGCGTGCTGGATCAGCTGAGCACCAGCGAGATGCTAAAGGGCGGACCAGATGACCAGATCTACATCCCCTACGAAAACGCCCTGGAACTCATGGGAGCCCGGTATGTGACCCTGTACATCTTCACCAGCACCTCCGGCGAGACCGCCGCCCAGGCCAAGGAGGTCATCGACAGTATGCTCTATGACCGCTTCCAGGGGGACACGGACGCCTATTTCACCCAGACCATGGAGGAGCAGGCCAACCTCATCAACGCCATGATGGGCGTGGCCATCGGCGTGCTGGTGGCCATCGCCGCCATCTCCCTGCTGGTGGGCGGCATCGGCATTATGAATATCATGCTGGTCTCCGTCACCGAGCGCACCCGGGAGATCGGCATCCGCAAATCCCTGGGGGCCAAGCGGAAGGACATCCGCCGCCAGTTCGTCATCGAGGCGGGGACCACCTCCGCCATCGGCGGGCTGCTGGGTATCGCCCTGGGATACCTGCTGGCCACCGGCGTGGGCGCCCTGCTGGGCGGAATGCTGACCGCCCAGATGGGAGGAGGGGCCACCTTCTCCGCCGCGCCCACCTTCGGCTCCGTGGCCATCAGCTTCGGCGTCTCTGTGGGGATCGGCATATTGTTCGGCTATCTGCCCGCCAACAAGGCGGCGAAGCTGAATCCCATCGACGCGCTGCGGTACGACTAAGGCAAATTAGGAATCAGGAATGATCCGATACCGGATGGTCCCCCTCTTGCGCAGAGGTCCGGCGCGCACCAAAATTCCTAATTCCTCATTTCTCATTCAAAAGGAGTTTTGGGTCTATGAAAAAACGCATTTTGACCGGCCTGCTGGCCTGCTGTCTCTCCCTGAGCCTGGCCCTGCCCGGCCTTGCCGCGGGGAGCATCCCCGCCCAGGATGAGGTCGCCCAGGTCGTCACCGCGCTGGGTATCATGGCCGGTGACGCCAATGGAGACCTCCACCTGTCCCGTCCAGTCAACCGGGCCGAATTCATCACCATGGCCGTGAAGGCCAGCCCCCAGGGCGACCAGGTGGGCGAGGCCTCCACCTCCCCCTATCCTGACGTGCCCTATACCCACTGGGCCGCAGGCTTCGTGGAAGCCGGCGTGGCCGCAGGGCTGATCTCCGGCTACTCCGACGGCACCTTCCGCCCTGCCAGCTCCATCACCCTGGCGGAGGGGGCGACCATCGCCCTGGGGCTTCTGGGCTACTCCGCCGAGGACTACTCCGGCGCCTATCCCAGTCCTCAGATGGCCCTGTACCACAGCCTGAGTCTGGACAAAGGCCTCACCGCCCAAGCCGCCTCCGCCCCCCTCACCCGGCATGACGCCATGTATCTGTTCTATAACCTCCTGTCCGCCAAAAACAAGGAGGGCCAGCCCTATCTCACCACGCTGGGCTACTCCCTCAACGCCGCCGGTGAGGTGGACCTGGTGGCCCTGGTGAACGGGGAGATGAACGGCCCCCTGGTGGCCTCCGGCGACTGGCAGAGCGCCATCCCCTTCCCCCTCTCCGGCGTCACCGTGACCCGGGACGGAAAGGCGTCCACCCTCGCCGCCATCCAGACCAACGACGTGATCTACTGGAACCAGACCATGCGGGCCCTGTGGGTCTCCTCCGACCGGGTGGTAGGCGTGATTCAGGAACTGACGCCCTCCGCATCCTCTCCGGAGTCGGTCAAAATCGCCGGGCGGACCTATCCCATCGAAAGCGCCTCCGCCGCCTATGCCCTGTCTGACCTGGGGCAGTACGGCGTGGGGGATACCGTCACCCTTCTGCTGGGCCGCACCGGCGGAGTGGCCGCCGTGGCCGCCCCCAGCGCCGCGCAGACTGAGCGCTGCGGCGTGGTGGTCCGGACGGAACGCGGCTCCTATGATGACGGGCACGGCGGCTCCTACACCGCGGATACCGTCACCATCCTGTCCACCGACGGCAGCACATACAGCTATCCCTGGACCGCCAACTATCTGGAGGCGGGCGACCCGGTAGGCATCAGCATCGGCTCCGACGGAAAAGTCACATTGAAGCGCCTCAGCTCCCCCGCCCTGTCTGGCAAAGTGTCCGCTGACGGCCTGAAGCTCGGGACCCATACCATCGCCCCCGATGCAGAGATCCTGGACGCCGCCGGAGGGAACGCGGTCAAGATCTTCCCCAGCCGCCTGGCCGGGATGGAACTGACCAGCGGCAAGGTGGCCTACTACTCCCTCAACGGCAGCGGGGAGATCGACCGCATGGTGCTCAACAACGCCACCGGCGACGCCTACCGCTACGGCGTGCTCACCCACATGGAATCCTTGGGGGAGGGCCTCTATGCCAGCTACTCCTATGAATACGACGTGGGCGGCACCTCCTACTCCATCCCCTCCACCAGCACCCGCTATCCGGTGCAGGCCGGGCCCATCCTGGTGGACGGCGACCCCGCTGACCCCGACCGCATTCTCTCCCTCACCTCCGTCAAGGCCGACAAGATCAGCGGCGGCAAGCTGGAGAATCGATTTGTGTC
>OLPH01003568.1_pt1 | contig 10655 bp, 7 predicted proteins | sample 1672951 | NCBI WGS metagenome assembly OLPH01 (sample SAMEA3136740, study PRJEB25190) | human gut metagenome
CCCACTTGTTAGATAGTATACCATACTGTCTAACAAATGGGGTGCAGTTCAAAATAGGGCCGCTGCCTGATTTTTTATTTATTTTGTTGTATTACGATTAAAGTTTCTTCGGTTCCTTCTTTTCAAAGAAGGAACCAAAACTCCCGTAAAACACTCACGCACCCGGCAGCAGGGCAACGGCATCGCGCAGGATGGTGAGAGGGTCCTCGCCGCGCAGGACATGCAGGCTGATGTAGGGGCGGCCTACGGCGTTGTAGATCACGCGGTGCGGCATGGCATCCATCATGGCCCCCATCTGCGCCGGGGTCACAACATCGGTGTACAAAATCAGATTGTCGTTGCGCTGCACGATCTCCACAATGCCTGCGCGGGCGGCTGTCACGCGCACCAGGCTGATGTCCACCAACCCCTGCACACTGCGCGGCGGGTCGCCGTAACGGTCAATCAACTCATCCAGTACATCCGTGGCATCGTCACGGGTGGTGATGGCTGCAATCTTCTTGTAGGCTTCGATCCGCCCGGCGGCATCGGGAATGTAGCTTTCCGGCAGATAGGCATCCACCGTAATGTCAACAAGGCAATCACTCTTGTCCGGCGCAGCAGGCTCGCCGCGGGCGGCTGCAATGGCCTGGTTCAGCATTTTTACATACAGCTCGTAACCAACCGCTTCCATGTGGCCGTGCTGGCTGTGGCCCAGCAGGTTGCCCGCGCCGCGGATCTGTAAATCGCGCATCGCAATGCGGAACCCGGAACCAAAAGAGGTAAACTCCCGGATGGCTGAAAGCCGCTTGGAGGCAATTTCCGTCAACACTTTGTCGCGCTGGAAGGTGAAATAGGCATACGCCTTGCGGTTGGAGCGCCCCACACGGCCGCGAATCTGGTACAGCTGTGAAAGCCCCATGCGGTCCGCATTCTCAATAATCAGGGTGTTGCAGTTGCGCACATCCACGCCGGTTTCAATCAGGGTGGTGCAGACCAGCACGTCGATCTCGTTGTCCAACAGCTGCTGCCAGACCGAGGAAATCTGCTCCTCCGTCATTTTGCCGTGGGCGATGCCGACCCGCGCACCCGGCACCAGCTTTTGCACCTTGGCGGCGCACTGCTCAATGGTTTCGACTCGATTGTACAGGTAATACACCTGCCCGCCACGGGCCAGCTCACGCCGGATGGCTTCGGCAATAATGGCATCGTCATATTCCAGCACATAGGTCTCAATGGGCTGGCGCTCAAAGGGCGGCTGTTCAATGGTGCTCATGTCCCGGATGCCGGACAGTGCCATGTTCAGCGTGCGGGGGATCGGCGTGGCCGAAAGGGTCAGCATGTCCACCCCGATAAAGTTCTCTTTCAGCTTTTCCTTGTGTTTTACGCCAAAGCGCTGCTCCTCGTCAATGATGACAAGGCCCAGGTCTTTGAACTTTACATCGTCCGAAAGCAGGCGGTGGGTGCCCACCACAATGTCCACTGTGCCGTCTTTCAGGCCGCGGATGGTTTCTTTCTGCTCTTTGGCGCTGCGGTAACGGCTGAGCAGCCCGATGCGGATGGGAAAGGCCTCCATGCGGGCGATGGCCGTGTTGAAATGCTGCCACGCCAGAATGGTGGTGGGGGCCAGGATGGCGCACTGCTTGCCGCCCATCACGCATTTGAACGCGGCGCGCAGGGCAACCTCAGTCTTGCCCACGCCGACATCGCCGCACAGCAGGCGGTCCATCGGCCAGGGCTGCTCCATATCATGTTTGATCTCCGCCGCGCTGGAAAGCTGGTCCGGCGTTTCATCATAGGCAAAGCGCTGCTCAAAATCTCCCTGCCAGGTATCATCTGGTGGGAAGGCATGACCGTGCGCCCTTTTGCGGCGGGCGTACAGCTCAATCAGCTCCTTGGCCATCTGCTCGGTAGCGGCGCGCACCTTCTTGCGGGTCTTGGTCCACTCGGCCCCGCCCAGGCGGCTGAGCTTGACATTCTCCGAATCCCCCGGCGCGGTGTAGCGGGAAAGCAGGTCCAGCTGGGTGACGGGAACATACAGCACATCTTTTTTATCGTACTCAATGCGCAGGTAGTCTTTGGTAACGCCCTGAACCGCCATGCGCTGGATGCCCGCATACCGGCCAATGCCGTGGTTCTGGTGCACCACCAGATCGCCCGGCGTGATCTCGGTCAGGCTGTTCAGGGCATCCTTGGCCTTTTTACGCTTTTTCTTCTGGGAGCTGGTTTCGCCAAAGGCACGGCCTGTCAGCAAAGCATACTTGGCAAACGGAAATTCGCACCCAGTGGAAAGGTGCCCCGCCAGAACCTGCACCAGCCCGGCAGCGGGGGCTGCTGCAGCATCGGTGGTAACCAGAATGCCTTTATCGCGCAGGTCGCGTGCCAGACCGGCTGCGGCACGGTCGGTGCCGGCCAGCAGGGTAACGGTATAACCGGCATCGCACAGCGGTTTCAAATCCTCCAGCAGCCCGGCGACTTCGCCATTCCAGGCAGGCAGGGTGTGAGCCAGGGCGTTGATGATATCTTTCAGCGGCTGATCCGGCATGCTGCGGGCAAAGTTCTCGGCACAGATGGTGCGGTAGTGTCCGGTTTTGGACCACAGGTAGCTTGGGTCCGCGTACAGGTTATCCAGCCCAGCGCAGAGGACGCCGTCCAGGATCAGGGATTTCAGTTCCTCGCCCCGGCGGTAGGCGGTCGCGCGGTCGGCTTCCCGGATGGAAGCAGGCTCTTCGGCCACAAGGATCGGGTCGTCAAAATAATCCAGCACGGTGGCGGGATGGGGGTAGCGCACGGCCAGGTATTTGTCCATGTTGACCGGCACGGCACCGCCATCCAGCAGGTCCAGATCGGCGGCCATACAGTCTGCCATGGCGGTTTTCTTTTTGCCGCGCTGCTTGGCCAAAAAGGCCCGAAGCTGCTCGGCGGCATCGGCAGGCTTGCCGAACAGAACTTCCCGCGCGGGGCTCAGGTAAAACTTATCAATGGCATCCTCGCGGCGCTGGGTGGTCAGGTCAAAGGTGTGCAGGGTATCGATCTCATCACCCCAAAATTCCATACGAACCGGCATTTTCTGGTCGGGAGCAAAAATATCCACAATATCGCCGCGCACAGAGAACTGGCCGGGGCCATCCACCTGGGCCCGGCGGGTGTAGCCGGCACCAAACAAAGCGGCCAGCAGGTCATCCCGCAGCAGAGTATCCCCCGCATGGAGGGTGCGGGTGTTGGCGCAGAAATCCTCTTTTGGGGTGGTGAACTGGGTCAGGGCTTCCGCGGGCACAGCCACGGCGCGCAGCCGCCCGCCTACCAGTTCGCCCAGCACAGCCAGGCGGCGGTACTCGTATTCGCGGGCGGTGCCCTCAATGGGGCGCAACACATAGTCCCGCGCCGGGAACACGGCGGCGGGAATGCCCAGCGTGTTCAGGTCAGCAGCAAAGCGGGTGGCTTCGGCCTCGCCGGGGGTCACGATACATAGCGGCTTATCCAACTGGCGGCACAGCGCGGCATACATCTGTGCGCGGCCGGATGCGGGCAGCCCAAACAGGGCGCATGCACCTTTGCCGGAAAGCGCGTGGCTCAGTTTTTTGTATTCGGTTGTGGTGGTAAACAATGCGTCAAACATGGTGCCTCCTGCGCTTGCGCATGATAGGGCGGGTGATGTATAATTTTGAGGATACGAGTAATACGAGAGTTTTTGCCCCTTCTTTGAAAAGAAGGGATCGAAAAAGTTCGGCAGAATAAAGAAATTAAATAATGCTGCAATAAGGAGCAGAATATAGAAAGATGACAAAACATAAAAATGTAGCGCTGGATGAGCTGCGTATTCTGGCGGCGCTGATGGTGCTGGGCGTGCATACCGGGCAGAAAGTTGGCCTGGGGGATGCCGCCGCGGTTGGCGCGCAGGGGGTGCAACTGTTTTTTGTGCTCAGCGGGTACCTGGCCGCGGCCAGCCTGAGCCGCCACCCGGAGCCGCTGCCGTATTACCAGCGCCGCATCCGGCGGATCCTGCCGCTGTACTGGCTGGTGCTGGTGCTGCGCTGGCTGTTCGATGCGGTACGCTATCTGGCGGCGGGCGCCAGTGCAGCCCAGCTGTTTGGCCCCGGCGGGCCGTGCGGGCCGGGTTACCTGCGGTACTTTGTATTTTTGCAGATGTGGCTGCCCAGTGATAACTGGATGCTGTGGAACAACCGCAACGTGCTGTGGACGATGAGCGCCTTTGCGTTCTTTTATCTGCTGGCCCCGTGGCTGTACCGGCTGTGCAAACGCTTTTGGGGTGCGCTGGCGTTGCTGGTGGTCTGCCTTGCGGTGAAGGGCAGGATCGGCGGCTTAATTGAAAGCAGTCTGGCGGCTTTCCCGGCAGAAGCCAACATCAGCGAGTTCAGCGCAAAAACGCCGGTCATGACGCTGTACTGCTTTATCTTTGGCATGGCGGCGTTTGCGGCAGTGCGGGAGAACAAGCAGTTTTTATACGGGGCATTCTGCATTCTGCTGGCAGTGCTCACCAACTTCCAGCGGGCGGGGTTCGAGTGCGTGTTTACGGTGCTTGTTCTATTGGCCGTGCAGAACCCGCAGGGCGTTGGCCTGGCGGAAAATCAGAAGTTCGCCCAGGCCGTGGAATTTGTGGGGGCGGGCAGCTTTTGGCTGTACCTGGCCCACCCGCTGGTGCTGGAGCTGCTGCCCAACACCGCGATGGGCGGCGCAGCCGCGTGGCTGTGCTTCGCCGGGGTATATGCCGTCTGCCTGATGGTGTGCTATGCGCTGTATACGCTTTTTGTGCGCCGGTATGAGCAGCGCTTTGCGTAACCATTGTACTATATTTGCAGCAAAACGGCAAAGTGAATTTTGAGAGAAGCGTTGCATGGAACGACAAATGGCGGGCGGCCCAGATGGGCCGCCCGCTTTGGCATTTGTATGATTGGAAAAGCTGTGCTCTTATCTTGTAGAGAATGTGCGGACGTTGGCCGTATGCAGGGTGGAATATGTGGCAAGACCCGCCATGCGGGACGATGACGAGCATCGTCCCCTACAAATCATTTGCAGCGTTTATCACCATCGGCAAAGTTTTCCACAGTGCGCACACCCCTGCAGGTGTTCCATTAAACCACATCCCGTGTAATGATGGATTGCAAATTTGAAGTGAGAACGCTTCCTTTGCGGGCATCTTACACAGAAAACAGGAAGGGGCGCACACTGTGCGCCCCTACAGAACGCCTATCCGCGCTCAGTGGTTGAATTTATTCTGCGCTTCGCCCAGCTTGCCGGCCATCAACAGGCGGCAGGCGGCTTCCACGTCGGTGTGGCGGCCGGTCACAAGCTTGGCGTCATCGGGCGGGAACTTGCCCAGCACCCAGTCAGCCAGATCATAATCCGGGCGCGGCTTGGCGCCAACGCCAATGCGGATGCGGTAAAAATCCTCGCCGCCGGTGGAAGCGATAATGCTCTTTAGCCCGTTGTGCCCGCCAGCAGAACCGGAGGGCCGGATGCGGATGTGCCCCGGCTCCTGTGCAATGTCATCGCACAACACAATAATGTGGTTGCGCGGGATCTTGTAAAATGCCGCGGCGGGGGCGATGCTCTGGCCGCTCAGGTTCATGTAGGTCAGCGGCTTTAGCAGCATCACTTTGCGGCCGTCCACCTGGGCAATGCCGTAAAGGCCCTGCCATTTGCTTTTGTTGATCTCGCACCCCCAGGCTTCGGCCAACGCATCCAGCGCGGCAAAACCGGTGTTGTGGCGGGTGCCGTCATATTTCGGCTCCGGGTTGCCCAGACCGGCAATCAGCCAGTCTGCCCCGGAACCACCTCCAAATAGTCCCATAGTAAAAATCCTTATAGTAATTTTGTGATTTTAGTGTGCACCAGGGGCAAAGCGTTCCACTGTGTCCCGGATGGTATCCAGGAAGGATTCTGCACCTAAGGTGTTGACCTTGAAAAACACAGCCTGGCTGCCGCCGGATGTGATGGCGGAAAGCCGGATCTGCCCGTCAGCTTCCAGCAGGGTCAGGCTCATGGTAACACGGCCATTGCCAATGGCACTGTAGCGTTCGTATACCCGCACGGCACAGCGGCCGGTGCTGAAGTTGAAATCACTGGAACCTTCCAGCGTGGCCGAAACACTTTGTTTTACAACAGCGTCCAGCTCGGTCAGGATGGTGGTAAAATCCCCGGTCAGGGTGCGTTCCAAAATGGCCATGGCAGCAATCCTCCTTGCAGCAGGTCAGGGGGCATCAGTCGTTTTTCTTTTCGGCTTCCAACTTCTGTTTTTTGGCAACGTATTTTTCCAGCTTCTTTGCGCCCCAGTCGGCAACTTCGGCCTGCTTGGCGCGCTCAATGCCCAGGGCACCGTCCGGCACATCGTGGCCGATGGTGGAACCGGCAGCAGTAAAGGCGCGGCTGCCCACCTTGACCGGCGCCACCAGGTTGGTGTTGCAGCCGATGAATGCATAATCGCCGATGGTGGTGCGGTACTTGCCCTCGCCGTCATAGTTGCAGGTTACGGTGCCGCAGCCAAAGTTGCAGTACTTGCCCACATCGGCATCGCCAATGTAAGTCAGGTGGCTGACAGTGTTGCCCTCGGCAAAGTTGGCGTTCTTGGTCTCCACATAAGCGCCCAGGTGCACGCCCTCATCCGTCACGGTGCCGGTGCGCACATGGGTAAAGGGGCCAATCTTGTTGTTGGGGCCCAGATGGCTGTCATAACACTGGCTGGCGTTCACGGTGGAACCGGCCTCAACAATGGTGTTCTCCAATAAGGTATTGGGGCCGATGACGCAGTTTGCCCCGATGACGGTTTTGCCGCGCAGGATGCAGCCCGGCAGGATCACTGCGCCGGGTGCAATCTCAACTTCGGGGTCAATAAAAACCTGGTCGCTGATGAACTCCACACCGTTCTGCAGGTGCTTTTCAAAAGTTTCTTCAAAGGCCGCTTTGGCGGCAAGGTATTTGGCTTTCGCTTCGGACATAAAAATACCCCTTTCTGTTTTGGGCCAAAAGAGTATACGGCCCTACAAAAAAGCCCCGGAACAGGGCTGAAGCCTGCCGGGGCGGGATGAATTGAAAAAAGTGTTGCAGGATGTAATAAAATAATATTTCCCAACTTCTCACCCATTATAATTTACCGCATTTTTGGTCAAATTGCAAGAGCCTGACCCCAAAACTTTGTAAGATTTTCGGCGAAAATATTCGCCATTTATTTAACAATGTACTGGAAATTCCGGGCTGAGTCTGTTATAATGGACTTTGCAAGAGAGAAAATTCTTATTTTGCGGGTGTGCGCGGCACACCGGGAAGAAACCGTAATTTTGTTGGAGGTAACCTATGAGCAAGAAGTTTTTGTATTTGTTCAAAGAGGGCCATGACGCATTTGGCGGCGACCAGACGACCATGAAGAACATTCTGGGCGGCAAGGGCGCTGGTCTGGCAGAAATGACCCATGCCGGCATGCCGGTTCCTCAGGGCTTCACCATCACCACCGAAGCCTGCACCCAGTACTATGCTGACAACCGTGAGATCAACGATGAGATCAAGGCTGACATCTTCAAGTACATGGGTATCCTGGAAGAGCAGACTGGCAAGAAGTTCGGCGATATCGAGAACCCGCTGCTGGTTTCCGTTCGTTCCGGTGCACGTCAGTCTATGCCCGGCATGATGGATACCATCCTGAACCTGGGCCTGAACGACCAGGCTGTTGAAGGTCTGGCAAAGAAGACTTCTAACCCCCGTTTTGCATATGACTGCTACCGCCGCTTCATCCAGATGTACTCTGACGTCGTCATGGAGCTGGGCAAGAGCTTCTTTGAAGAGCGTATCGACGCTATGAAGGAGCGCAAGGGCGTTAAGCAGGATATCGAGCTGGACGCTGAGGACCTGAAGGAACTCGTCAAGGAGTTCAAGGCCATCTACCTGGAGAAGCAGGGCGAAGAGTTCCCGCAGGATCCGAAAGAACAGCTGATCGGTGCTGTCAAGGCCGTCTTCCGTTCTTGGGATAACCCGCGCGCCAACGTTTACCGCAAGATGAACGAAATCCCCTACGAGTGGGGCACTGCTGTCAACGTTCAGCAGATGGCTTTCGGTAATTCCGGCATGCGTTCCGGCACCGGTGTTGCTTTCACCCGTAACCCCGCTACCGGCGAAAAGAAGCTGATGGGCGAGTACCTGATCAATGCTCAGGGCGAAGATGTCGTTGCCGGCATCCGTACTCCTTCCCCGATCAGCAAGCTGCACGAGGAAATGCCTGAGGTTTACGATCAGTTCGTTGAGATCGCAACCCGCCTGGAAAACTACTACAAGGATATGCAGGACATGGAGTTCACCATCGAAGATGGCAAGCTCTTTATGCTGCAGACCCGTAACGGCAAGCGCACCGCACAGGCTGCTCTGCAGATCGCCTGCGACCTCGTTGATGAGGGCGTTATCGATCAGCGCACCGCTGTACTGCGCGTTGAGCCCAAGCAGCTGGATACCCTGCTGCACCCGCAGTTTGACGCTGCTGCCCTGAAGGCTGCTGAAGCAATCGGCAAGGGCCTGGCCGCTTCTCCGGGATCTGCCTGCGGTCGCGTTGTCTTCAGCGCTGAAGATGCTGAAGAGAAGGTCAAGGACGAAGCTTGGAAGAAGGTCGTTCTGGTTCGTCTGGAAACCAGCCCCGAAGATATCGTCGGCATGCAGGTTTCTCAGGGCATCCTGACCGTCCGCGGCGGCATGACCAGCCACGCAGCTGTTGTTGCACGTGGCATGGGTACCTGCTGTGTTTCCGGCTGCGGCAATGATAACGATGTTGCTATCGATTACGATGCAAAGGTTATCACCATTAACGGCCACACCTTCCATGAGGGTGACTGGATGAGCATTGATGGCTCTACCGGCAACATCTACGAAGGCCAGATCGCTACCGTCGCTTCCACCGAGAACGCTAACTTCAAGCGCTTTATGAGCTGGGCTGACGAAGCACGCCAGATGAAGGTTATGACCAACGCCGATAACCCGCGCGATGCACAGAACGCTGTCGATATGGGCGCTGAAGGCATTGGCCTGTGCCGTACCGAGCATATGTTCTTCGCTGAGGATCGTATTGCTGCTGTGCGTGAGATGATCTGCGCACGTACCGTTGAAGAGCGCAAGGTTGCCTTGGCTAAGGTTGAGCCGTTCCAGGAAGCTGACTTTACCGCTATGTACCGCATCATGGGCGATCGTCCGATGACCATCCGTTATCTGGACCCGCCTCTGCATGAGTTCCTGCCCACCAAGGCTGAGGATATCGAAGCCCTGGCAAAGGATATGGGCATGACCACCGAAGAGCTGAACAACGTTGTTGTCAGCCTGCATGAGTTCAACCCCATGATGGGCCATCGCGGCTGCCGTCTGGCCGTTACCTATCCGGAAATTGCCGAGATGCAGACCAATGCTGTGATCAAGGCTGCCATCAAGGTTTCTGCTGAGACCGGCAAGATGATCACCCCGCACATCATGGTGCCCCTGGTTGGCGAAGTGAAGGAGCTGAAGTACGTCAAGGACGTCATCGTCAAGACTGCTGACAAGCTGATCGCTGACGCTGGCGTTGACATGAAGTACCAAGTTGGTACCATGATCGAGATCCCGCGTGCCGCCCTGACCGCAGGTGAGATCGCTAAGGAAGCTGACTTCTTCAGCTTCGGTACCAACGACCTGACCCAGATGACCTTCGGCTTCAGCCGTGACGATGCTGCTAAGTTCCTGACCGCTTACTATGATACCAAGATCTACGAGAGCGATCCGTTCCAGCATCTGGACCAGATCGGTGTTGGCAAGCTGGTTAAGATGGCTGCCCATGACGGCCGCGCAACCAACCCCAACTTGGGTCTGGGCATCTGCGGCGAGCACGGCGGCGACCCCTCCAGCGTTGAGTTCTGCCACAACGTTGGTCTGGATTACGTTTCCTGCTCTCCGTACCGCGTTCCCATCGCACGTCTGGCCGCTGCTCAGGCTGCCATCAAAAATCCGAGAGCATAAGGCTTTTATAGCAAGTTATCGTTAAAAAACGAGCATAAAATAAGGCTCACCGTCAATTTTGGCGGTGGGCCTTATTTGTTTGCTCATGTATGAGATGAATTGCGTTTAACACGGAGCTGCTTTCCAGAACCATCACAGATACACCTCCACGGTCAGGTCGGTCCACGCTGCACGGCGGAACTGGTGGGGCAGCTGGTTGGCTTCACGGTAACGCTTGGCGGTTTCAAAGTCGATGGTGAAGGTGAGGATCGATGGAATATACAAAAACGGTGAGCTGGACTATGAGGCAACTCACAAGAAATTCTTGTTGGTTCGTTCCGAAGGGACAAGACAGGTAAAAATAAATTAAGGTATCCCGACTTTATGACTTTTTGAATGCTATCTGAAAAAAAGAAAAACCGCTGCGCAGCCGACAGCGGTTCATCGTCATATTCTGTTTTCAGAACAGCCAAGCAAATATTGCCGATGCAGCGACAATCAAGGCACTTCCTGCCAAGGATAACAGCATCGGTACTGCAAATGGGCACAGTAACAGTGCCACAATCGCCGAAGCCGCTGCCTGTGCATAGCTATCATCTAGCAGCGCAAGGAAAGCCGCAAAGCCGCCCAGCCCGGCAAGCAGTAATAGTAAATCTAAGGCAGCACCGCATAATTCCCGCCTGACGGCTTAAGCACCGCTCCGGCGGCTGCGGCACGGC
>OLPH01003572.1_pt1 | contig 10640 bp, 11 predicted proteins | sample 1672951 | NCBI WGS metagenome assembly OLPH01 (sample SAMEA3136740, study PRJEB25190) | human gut metagenome
TATTGAGCTATCTCATACGATCCTTCAGGAGCTCTCCCGTATCCGTAAGGATGCTTCGATTTCGGCAAGAGCAGCCTTTCTTGAAAGTCTTATCTTACCCTGGTTGTCGATTTCGAGAACCTTTACGATTATCTCGTCACCGATTGAAACAACATCTTCAACCTTTTCAACACGTCTGTTTTCAAGCTCTGAAATGTGTACCATACCGTCCTTGCCGGGAGCAATCTCAACAAACGCACCGAAGTTCATTATACGAACAACCTTGCCCTTGTAGATAGCGCCAACCTCGGGAGGAGATGTGATAGCCTTTATCATCGCTATGCAGTTCTGAGCCTTTTCAAGATCCTGACCGCAGATGAATACATTGCCTTCTTCATCAATGTCAATCTTAACCTCGAAGTCTGCGCAGAGCTTCTGAATAACCTTACCGCCTGTACCGATAACTTCTCTTATCTTGTCAACGGGTACCTTGTAGTTGAGCATCTTGGGTGCGTACTTGTTTACAGTGGGACGGGGTTCGGGAATTGCCTTGAGCATTATTTCGTCAAGGATGTAATCTCTTGCCTTGTGTGTCTTTGCAAATGCGTCCTTGATAATCTCGGGTGTAAGACCGTCGATCTTAAGATCCATCTGGATAGCTGTGATACCCTTATGAGTACCGCCTACCTTGAAGTCCATATCGCCGAAGAAGTCCTCAAGACCCTGAATGTCTACCATTGTCATCCAACGGTCGCCCTCTGTGATAAGACCGCAGGAAATACCTGCAACAGGTGACTTTATCGGAACGCCTGCGTCCATCAGTGAAAGCGTAGAACCGCAGATAGAAGCCTGTGATGTTGAACCGTTTGAAGAAAGCACTTCAGATACAAGTCTTATTGCGTAGGGGAATTCTTCAACGGGAGGGATAACGGGTTCGAGCGCTCTCTGTGCAAGTGCGCCGTGACCGATCTCACGTCTGCCGGGGCCTCTGCTTGCCTTTGTTTCGCCTACAGAGTATGCAGGGAAATTATAGTGGTGCATATAACGCTTTGTTTCTTCTTCGTCAATGCCGTCGAGCTTCTGGCTGTCGCTTACAGGGCCTAAGGTTGTGATTGTCATAACCTGTGTCTGACCACGGGTAAACAGACCTGAGCCGTGTACTCTGGGGAGAAGTCCTACTTCAGCGGCAAGAGGACGCATCTCGTCCATACCTCTGCCGTCAACACGCTTCTGCTCGTCTAACAGCCAACGTCTTACGATGAACTTCTGTAACTTGTAGATGCACTCGTCAATCATAGCGGCCTTGTCGGGATACTGCTCGTCAAACTCTGCGTGGATAGCATCCTTTATAGGCTGTAAACGCTCCTCACGGACATTCTTGTCGTCTGTATCAAGAGCGAACTTTACCTGCTCGGTGTACTTGTTCTGAATAGCCTCGAACAGATCGTGATCAACCTCCATTGAGGGGAAGCTGAACTTGGGCTTGCCAATCTCAGCCTGAATCTGCTTGATGAAGGGGATAAGTGACTTGTTGATCTCTTCGTGACCTGCCATAATAGCCTTCAGCATTGTATCATCGTCAACTTCGTTTGCGCCGGCTTCAATCATTACGACCTTCTTCTCGCTCGACGCAACGGTCAGCTGAAGGTCTGACTTTGCTCTCTGCTCTGCGTTGGGCATAAGAACAATCTCACCGTCAACAAGACCTACGGAGATACCGCCGATAGGACCGTTCCACGGAATATCGGAAATGGAAACTGCGATAGAAGCGCCGATCATAGCGATGATTTCAGGCTGTGTTTCGGGATCTACTGCGAGAACCGTCATAACGATAGCAACGTCATTTCTCATATCCTTGGGGAACAGAGGACGCATAGGACGGTCAACTACACGGGAGTTCAGTATAGCCTTTTCGCTGGGTCTGCCCTCTCTCTTTAAGTAACCGCCGGGAATTTTACCTACTGCGTAGAGCTTTTCTTCGTAGTCAACTGCAAGAGGGAAAAAGTCAACACCCTCTCTGGGCTTTGCGCTTGCTGTAACGTTTACCATTACGACTGTTTCACCGTAGTGTACCCAGCAAGAACCGTTTGCAAGTCCGCATACCTTACCGGTTTCGACCATAAGCTCACGGCCTGCAAATGTCGTTTTGAATGTTTTGTAATTCTCGAACATATTGTTCCTCCTGTTTTATTTTAAGAGAAACAGCGTTAGCAATAAATTCAGCGGAATAACACTATTCCGTTCAATTTATTGCTGACTGCACTGCTTCTCCTTAAGTCAAAAAATCAATGCTGAAATAAGGGTTAAAGGGCAGAACAAAAATGCCCTGCCCTTTTTTAAACTCTTACTTACGAAGACCGAGCTTAGCTACTACTGCACGGTAGCGTTCGATATCCTTCTTAGCGAGGTAGTTTAACAGATTACGTCTGTGACCTACCATCTTAAGAAGACCGCGGCGTGAGTGGTGATCCTTCTTATGTGTCTTTAAGTGCTCGATTAAGTCGTTGATTCTCTTTGTGAGAATAGCGATCTGTACTTCGGGAGAACCTGTGTCGTTCTCGTGTGTGCGGTTAGCTTCGATAACCGCTGTCTTTTCTTCCTTTAAAAGCATGGTTACACCTCTTAAAAATATTTTCTTTGTCATAGCGGCGGGAAACGGTGTTTCTCATAACGAGCATTCTCCACAGAGCCAAGACAAGAATTGATTGTGTGCAATGCACAACAAAGTTATTATAGCATACAAAGCAACGTTTGTAAATACTATTTTAAAAAATTTTTTAATTTTTATCAGTCAACGAAAACAGCTCAACCTTTGTTATGCGGGATTTTTCTTTGCGGTTTTCTTTTCGCTGTTCCTTCTGTTTTTTCTTGCGGAAGGATCTCTGATAACCTCCGGTGCTTTACCGTCGGTGACGCATTCGCCTGTGAGGATTACCTTTGATATGGTATCGTCGCTCGGAGCATCGAACATAATATCGGAGAGTGCCTCCTCGACTACTGTACGCAGACCTCTTGCGCCTGTTTTTCTTTCAGCCGCTTTTTTTGCTATGGCACGCATTGCATCGTCGGTAATCTCAAGCTCTATGCCGTCAAGCGAGAACATATAGCTGTACTGCTTCAGAATAGCGTTCTTCGGCTCGGACAGTATCTTTACAAGTGCGTCCTCGTCAAGATCGTCAAGTACGGCAATTACGGGAAGTCTGCCGACAAGCTCGGGGATAATTCCGAACTTTACAAGATCCTCAGGCTCTACCTGATGCAGTGCCTCGTTTATCTTGTTGTCCTGCTTGCTCTTTACCTCTGCGCCGAAACCGAGTGCCGATGAGCTTGTTCTCTGCATTATCAGCTTATCTATACCCTCGAATGCGCCGCCGCAGATAAACAGGATGTTCTTTGTGTTAATCTGTATGAATTCCTGATTGGGATGTTTTCTGCCGCCCTGAGGGGGAACATTTGACACTGTACCCTCGATAATCTTGAGCAGTGCCTGCTGTACGCCCTCACCGCTTACATCACGGGTAATGGAAGTGTTTTCAGACTTTCTTGTTATCTTATCTATCTCGTCGATATATATGATTCCGTGTTCAGCCGCCTCAATATCATAATCAGCCGCCTGTATAAGTCTTAGAAGAACATTCTCAACATCCTCACCGACATATCCTGCCTGTGTGAGCGTTGTTGCATCGGCAATTGCGAAAGGCACCTTCAGCACATTGGCAAGCGTCTGGGCAATCATGGTCTTACCGACACCGGTAGGTCCCAGCAGCAGAACATTACTCTTCTGAAGTTCTATCTCGTCTGCAGTTGCCTCATCGCCGAAGAAATTCTTCTTATAATGATTATACACCGATACGCAGATGGTTTTCTTTGCTTCATCCTGACCGATTATATACTTATCAAGGATTTCCTTAAGCTCTGCAGGTTTTATAAGCTCATGCTTATCTTCCTTTTGCTTGCCTTTGGATTTTCTGCCGGAGGCCTTGTCTTCCTGCTCCATCAGCATCTGGTATGAGGCTACTATGCAATCATTGCATATACAGCCGCTCGCACCGTAAATTATTCTTTCAACCTGATCCTCAGTTCTTTCACAGAAACTGCATCTAAGCATGGTCAAATTCCTTTCAAGTGGTTATCTTTTTGCAATTACCTTATCAACAAGACCGTAAGCGCAAGCCTCTTCAGCCGAAAGGAAATTATCTCTTTCGCAGTCCTTATGAAGCTGCTCATAGCTCTTGCCGCAGTTCTCTGCCATTATTTTTTCAAGTGTTTCTCTTGTTTTCTCAAGGTACTTTGCGTGAATCGTAATATCGGTCTGCTGACCGCTGAGTCCGCCGCTGATAAGAGGCTGATGAATCATAACCTCTGAGTTCGGCAGGCAGAAACGCTTGCCCTTTGCGCCGCTTGAAAGCAGGAATGCTCCCATAGAAGCCGCCATACCTACGCAGATTGTAGATACATCGCACTTGATGTAGTTCATTGTGTCATATATAGCCATACCTGCGGAGATAGAACCGCCGGGGCTGTTTATATAAAGGCTGATGTCCTTATCGGGATCCTGTCCTTCAAGAAACAGTAACTGTGCAACAACAAGTCCCGCAGTAACATTGTTTACTTCTTCGTTAAGCATGATAATTCTGTCGTTAAGCAGTCTTGAGAATATATCGTAAGCTCTTTCTCCTCTGCCTGTCTGTTCAATGACGGTTGGTACTAAACTCATAAAACTCCTGCCTTTCAAAATGTTTTTTTATTTACAATAAAGAGCTTTCCATAATGATACAGAAAGCTCCCGATTGCAAAAACTTAATTATTCAGTAACTTCGGTTACGTCTGCACTCTCACGAACGATGTCGAATGCCTTCTCAACCTCAAGGTCTTTTCTGAGTGCTTCTTCGGCAACAAGAGCCTTAACCTTGTCAAGCTCCATCTTGTAGTTTTCAGCCATCTCAGCGTATTCCTTCTCAACGTCCTCATCTGTTACAGCAACGTTTTCGATCTGAGCGATCTTCTCAAGAGCAAGTCTGAGCTTAACCTGCTTTGCAGCGGGCTCCTTGAAGTTTTCCTTGAACTGCTCTATAGTTGTGTTTGTAAACTTGAGGTAATCAGCAACTGTGATACCCTGGTATCTGTTTCTGTACTCCCAGTCACGAACAAGGTCGTCAACACGGTTGTTTATCATAGCATCGGGAATTTCGCCCTCAAGCTTTTCGATAACAGCGTCTGTAATATCGGCATCGAGCTTAGCGTCAGCGGCATTCTTAGCGCTTTCTTCGAGCTTTGCTCTGATGTCAGCCTTGAATTCGTCAAGTGTATCGAAATCGCTTACGTCCTTAGCAAACTCATCGTCGAGCTCAGCGTATTCCTTAGCCTTAATCTCGTGAATCTTGCACTTGAATACTGCGGGCTTGCCCTTTAAGTTCTCGGCATTGTAGTTCTCGGGGAATGTAACATTGATTTCGAATTCTTCGCCAATGCTGTGACCTACCATACCATCCTCAAAGCCGGGGATAAACTGACCGCTGCCGATCTCAAGTGAGAAATGCTCAGCCTTGCCGCCTTCAAATGCTTCGCCGTCAACGAAACCTTCGAAGTCGAATACTGCTGTATCGCCCTTCTGAAGAGGTCTGTCTGTAACGTCGATGATTCTTGCATCCTTCTCCTGATATCTCTTGAGCTCGTTTGCAACATCCTCGTCAGTTACATTCTTGACAGTCTTGTTTACCTTTATACCCTTATAGTCCTTGATTTCAACTTCGGGCTTTGTTGTAAATGTAGCCTTGAAAGAAACGCCGTTCTCCTTGCTTACTTCTGTTACTTCGATGTTGGGCATATCAACAACTTCGAGCTTAAGCTCGTCGATAACTTCCGCAACGCTCTTCTGGTACATACCGTTAACAGCATCTTCATAGAAAACGCCTTCGCCGTACTCAGCCTCGATTATCTTACGGGGTGCCTTACCCTTTCTGAAGCCGGGAACGTTTATGTTCTTTTTCTTCTTTAAATAAGCTGCCTGTACTGCCTGCTCGAATTCTTCGGCTGATGCCTTGAATTCTACCTCAACCGTATTTGTTGCGGTCTTGTTGTTTGAAATGATCTCCATTTGAAAAATCCTCCGTTTTTGCATAGCCTTATATACGGCGATGCGTATTATTGTATTTTATTCCTGCACAAGTACAGGTGTAAATTTAACATAGTCAGCCGATACCATTCTGTATGTAATTCCGTCCCTTTCGCCCTGAAAAGCCTTCGGGAAACACGGAGCACCGTGAACGTGACCGTAAAAGCATCTTTTCACAGGATATTTTGACATCACATCAAGAATGTAATCGTTCTGCTCGTTGCCGTATATCGGCGGATAGTGTATGAATACCACAGGCTCAAGACCTGTTGACACAGCGGCTTTGAGAGAAGCATCCATTCTGCCCGCCTCTCTGAGAAGCACAAGCTCATCCTGCGGTTCGCCGTCATCGTTTATCCAGCCTCTTGTACCGCAGATTGCTATACCGCACTCCTCAAAAGCGTTATTATGCAGAATTCTGATATTATCAAAACCGTTTGTCTGTAAAAAGCCGTTCATTTTTTTCAGTGTCGTCCACCAGTAATCGTGGTTACCTTTAGAGATTATCTTCCTGCCTCTGAGCCTTCTGCTGATAAACTCGAAGTCCGGAAGCGCCTCCTCAATCGACATTGCCCAGCTTATATCGCCGGGTATCACAACGCAGTCATCTTCTCCGACAACACTGTTCCAGTTTTTTTCAATGCGCTCGGTATAATTCTCCCAGCCACCGAAAATATCCATCGGCTTTTGTCTGCCGAAAGGCAGATGAAGATCCCCCATTGTGAATACTTTCAAATAAACGCTCCTTAATTACTTGTTTATAAATTCAAGAACTGCCTCAGCCATTTCTTCGGGCTTTATCGAACCTGTAAATCTTACAGGCTTGTTCTTTGTATCGGAAAGTGCCTTGGGGCAGGTTGTCTTTGTCAGCTTTTCAAGCTTGCCGATAAGCTCAAACTCATCAACACCTTCAGTTTCGCCGCCCAGAGCATCATATACCGCAAAGCCGAACTTGTAAGGGTTGGCAGTTGAAGCGATAAGCGTCTTTGTGTTGTCGCCCGTCTTCTTCTTGTAATCCTCGTATACCTTGTAAGCAACGGCAGTGTGGGTGTCCATAAGGTAGCTGTATTCATCGAATACTTCCTTGATAGCGCCCTTTGTTTGCTCATCGTCGCAGCATCCGGCATAGAAGTTTTCCTTGATAGCCGCCTTTACGCTGTCGTTTACTTCGTATCTGCCGTCATTCTTAAGAGCTGTAAACCACTCGTTTATCAGCTTATCGTTTTCACCCGTGAGGTGATACAGCAGTCTTTCAAGGTTGCTTGAAATAAGTATATCCATTGAGGGAGAAACAGTCGTGTAGAACTTTCTGTTTCTGTCATAGATACCTGTATTTATAAAGTCGGTAAGCACGTTGTTAGCGTTTGAAGCGCATATCAGCTTGCCTATCGGAATGCCCATCTGCTTAGCGTAATATGCGGCAAGTATGTTACCGAAGTTACCTGTAGGTACTACTACATTCAGCTTTTCGCCGTACTTGAGTTCGCCGTCCTTTACAAGCTGAACATAAGATGAAACGTAGTAGATTATCTGGGGAGCAAGTCTGCCCCAGTTTATAGAATTCGCACTTGAGAATACGGTATTTGCCTTTTCAAGCTGAGCGATAACGCTCTTGTCTGTGAATATCTGCTTAACACCGCTCTGGCAATCGTCAAAGTTGCCGACAACAGCACAAACGTTTACGTTGCTTCCTTCCTGAGTTGTCATCTGACGCTTCTGCATATTGCTTACGCCGTCCTCAGGATAGAATACCATTATTGATGTGCCGTCAACGTCCTTGAAGCCTTCAAGAGCCGCTTTACCGGTATCACCGCTTGTAGCAACGAGGATAGAAATCTTCTTACCGTCAATTGTCTTCTTTGCGGAAGTTGTGAGCAGATAAGGAAGAATCTGAAGTGCCATATCCTTGAATGCACAGGTTGGACCGTGCCACAGCTCAAGAATGTATGTACCGGGGATAAGGTGAGAAATCTCAGCGATATTGTCGGTTGCAAAATTCTTATCGTTGTAAGCGCCGTTTACGCAGTGCTTTATCTCATCATCGGTAAAGTCTGTAAGGAAAAGTCTGAATATCTCGTAAGCTCTTTCGGCATACGACATATCGCACAGCGACATTATCTTTTCTTCAGAGAGCTTCGGGAGATTTTCGGGAACAAAAAGTCCGCCGTCAGACGAAAGACCCTGTGAAATAGCATAAGCGCTCGGTACATTTACCTTGACATCTCTGGTGCTTTTGTAGTTCATAACAAACATCCTTCTTTAGAGTTAAAATTGCGTTTCATAGCCTGTAGTGTCGAATGCGTCCTTGAAATATCTGAAATCAATCACACGCACAGCATCACCGGTCGAAACCGTTACTTCCGCTATATCATAGCGAATTTGCTTTTCTTCGCCGTATTCGGCGAGAAAACAGTCGGCAGTTGCAATTATCCTGCCCTTTTTCTTATATCCTACCGCTTCGACCCCGCTTACAAGACTTCTGTATCTGCGTGTCTTTACTTCCACAAAAACAAGTATATCGCCTTTCGACGCTACTATATCTATCTCCCCGCAGGGTTTACGGTAATTTCTTGTTATAATATCATAGCCGTTTTTTATAAGATAATCTGCTGTGAAATCTTCACCGAGCTTACCTTTTACGGCTCTTTCGTTATTTGCCTGCATTTTTTGCCTTGAAATATTTCACGAGAAAACTCTTTCTGTGAATATCGCTTGCACCGTATTTATCAAGCATTTCATAGTGAAGCTTTGTGCCGTAGCCTTTATGCTTTTCAAACATATACTGAGGATACTTTTCGGCAAGCTCCTTCATATAACGGTCACGGGCAACCTTTGCAAGTATTGATGCCGCCGCTATTGATGCACTTGTTGCGTCACCCTTGACAACAGCCGTTTCCGGTATATCAAGTCCGGGCGTCTTATTGCCGTCGATAAGTGCGGTATCAGGCTTTACATCAAGACCCTCGTATGCTCTTTTCATAGCAAGCATAGCAGCATTAAGTATATTTATACGGTCGATTTCTTCGACAGACGCTGTAGCTATGCAGTAACTGACAGCTTTCTCACGGATAATGTCAAACAGGGCTTCACGTTTTTTCTCGGTCAGCTTTTTGCTGTCATTTACCCCGTCAATGATTATATCATCGGGAAGTATAACAGCCGCCGCATAGACATCGCCCGCAAGCGGTCCTCTGCCTGCTTCGTCAATACCGCAGATGACTCCGCAATGCGCTCTCATTTCATTATCGTAAAGAAATAAATCTTTCTTTTCTTCGCCTGTCTTAAGGCCTTTCGAGAGAGATTCTGCCAAGTTTACCACTCCTGAATTCATCGAGTACAGCAGCCGCCGCTCTTTCTATATCAGGCTCGCCGCCCGAAATAAGCATTCCACGCTTTCTTGCTATCATTTCAAGGTCGGGCTTTTCCGTGTTTTCGTCCAGCTTGTAACGTGCGATAACGTTTCCCTTGTAGTTTTCCCACAGGTAACCGAGCAGATTGTCTGCAAGCTCGCAGACATCCATTACATCGTCCTTGATAGCACCCGTATAGCCGAGCTTTATCGCTACCTGCTGATCGTCGAATTTCGGCCAAAGTATTCCGGGAGTGTCGAGCAGTTCAAGCTCTTTATCAAGAAATACCCACTGAGCGCCTCTTGTAACACCGGGTCTGTCCTCTACCTTGGTCTTTCCCGCCTTCGAAATCCTGTTTATAAAAGAAGATTTACCGACATTCGGTATACCTACTACCATAACTCTCAGCGACTGACCCACAATGCCTTTTGCCTTACGCTTAGCAAGAAGGTCGGAGAGCAGATTTTTGACGTTTGGCGTAAACGCTTTTACACCCTTACCGCTCCTGCAGTCGCATATCATGGCTTTATAGCCCTGAGCCGTGTAATATTTCTGCCACTCGGCAGTAACCTTTTCATCGGCATAATCGCATTTATTAAGAAGAATTATTCTCGGTTTAGAACCTGTTATATCGCTGATGACGGGGTGCGCTCTCTACCTTTGCATCCGTGATATCACGCAGAAAGATCACGGGGTTTCTGCTGGATTCAGGTATTCTTGAATCTACTATTTCGGCAACAGCGTCAACCAGCTTTAAATCAGCCTCTATCTGTCGCTTGGTTTTGGTCATATGACCGGGAAACCACTGTATATTGGATACCTGTGCCATTGTACCTCCGCTCACATACGTTTAAAAAACGATTATAACATTCCGAGTGCGTTCAGCGGCCAGATACGAAGATACGCTTTTCCCATTATATAGCGCATATCAACCTGTCCGATCTGATTGCTTCTGCTGTCCTTTGACCCGTTCCTGTTGTCACCGAGAACAAATATTTTTCCGTCCTCGACCGTTACATCCTGATTATTTGGGAAGTTCTCAGGAAGATTGGTGGGCGTGTTTGTATAGTCATCGGGGAGCTGTTCTCCGTTTCTGTAAACAACACCTTTTACAAAGTCGATCCTGATTTTGTCGCCGGGGAGTCCTATCACTCTTTTGACTATCGGTTTGCCGTAGCCGCCTGAGGATTCGTTAA